>Ga0325414_1006495_pt1 | contig 12397 bp, 7 predicted proteins | sample PopdelMetagenome_8_FD_206183 | JGI IMG/M metagenome (GOLD analysis project Ga0325414, IMG submission 206183) | Populus deltoides microbial communities from Bellville, Georgia, United States - Leaf-PdKOR-R3 | ecosystem: Host-associated > Plants > Phyllosphere > Phylloplane/Leaf | place: USA... | reverse complement strand
TGGTTTGGGTTTCCTGAAGGACATTATATATATAAAAAAAAATAGAGAAAGAAATATGAGTTTTAGGTACCAAACAAAAACCTCATTGCTTCTGACTGATAGAATAGGAGATCCCGATCAGTGTTAATGCAGTTTCTCTCTGACATGATCATGTGAGTTTTACTTATAATTGACGGAATACAGGTAGGTGATTTGATATTGCTCAGCATCATGAGTAAAGTGCAGACTGATTCTCCGACTTTCTGGTTCGAGCCGAGTGAAAGTATGATCATGGAACAGAATCATTGCTGGGCTTTGAAGGGCTTATATGTCTTGAGAGCTTGGATCAGGCCTTCAACTGATCCGGCAGCAGAAACAAGCGATACTGCCAGGCAGGCCCAACTCAACATCTTCAGGGAGGTCCACCTGAAAGAGAATTTTGGCATTTTTGTCCTCGCCATATACATCTCTACGGGAAAATAAACTGTCAACGGCCAGAAAGAGATCGCCCCAAGAAGAGCCAAGAAGTCGTTGAAGAATGGAAGGATCATGGCCAGAACTGCTGTCACTATAACGTATAAAGTTCTCCACACTAGCCTGAATAAGTTGAGGTAATACACACCATAAAATGGAATGTTAATGGCGTGCTCACTTGTTATGAACTTGCTATCAGGCCATCTTCTGTGGCATCTGCTCTCCACAAAACTGAAGATTGGCTGGCAGAATACCTGTTTATGCAGATCATTTTAGAATATGGCTGGCCAAAGTATATTATAAATTGCACAACTTTGATGGACATCTTGAGTGGCAAGGCTTTACCTGGTAGGCACCAATAAGGTGGATAGCTATGCATACATTTGCGATGTCAATTAGCACGAAAGGCTCGTAGAATCCAAAACCAGTAAGGAAATTGCCCGGTGCATCATTTCCAAAAGCTGCATAACCAAGACAACCACAGAGAATGTAGAACGTGGTTGTTGTCAGGATGCCAACAAAGCTTGCTCTCTTCATAGCTTTGTTCTCCGGGGGACTTGATTTCAGTGTGTCCTGCATTTCATACGAGATATTTCGCCTCCTTGAGCATCATCATATTTTTGAATTTACGGTGACAGGTTCCATAACAAGTTTTTCATTTTTTGGTCTAGGAGATGTGTACACACATTGGTCCAATTTGTCATTAATGAAGAAGGATTAGAAGCTTCACAAGTTAATTTAACCTTACCACTCTATATGTTTACTGAAAAACACGGGCTCGTGTTGATACGAGGATACGAACTAGTATGGTTTTATTTATTTTAATCATATGCCTTCAAAGAGTTATAAAGAAAAACATTCTTTTTTATCAATAAAAGTAAAACGTAAAAGGTAAAAAACAAAAATCAATGTATGAGAGTGCATGGCGGTGGTTCTTCACGTATTTCTTGCATGACCTTACGTTGACTTATAGAGTGGGTTTTTTGCTCTTTCCCCAAAATTTAACGGGCTTGAAAAAGAAACATAATTATTTCTTATTTATACTAATTAAACGTGTTGACAAAACATAATAAATATTAAGATATTTAGTTAATTGTGTTGATGTTAACTAAGAATATATTCTCGATATTAGTTGAACATATTGGCAGTAACTAAAGAGATAAATTTTGATAATCAGTGCATCATGTAGATGGTGAATAAGGTGAAAAAAATATGCTACTTAGTTGTTCATATTGATGACAACTAAGGGGAAACTTGTGTGAATTTTAGTTTGGTTAGGTTGGTAGTGACTCATTTTTATATGTATGGATTGAAAATTTATGATGCGGCAAAAAACTTCAGATCATTCTTGAATAGAGTCTTGTGTAGGGAAACCTCTACTGAAATTTATTTAAAATTGAAAGGATTATCAATTTTAAATAATGAATAAATAGCTGATTTTTAAAAGTTTATATAATGTTCAATGACCCATGTTTTCATGAACATCATGTGAAATGATGATTCTAATGCATGTAATTTCATGGGGTGTTACATTTAGTTTCGTTGTGATTATAAAAGATTTAAGAAATTATTTTGTTTATATGATCGTTAATGTTCAATGGCCCCTCTTTTATTCCTCATGGTGTCACCTTCCTTAATGAATAGTGTGTGTACTAAAAAAATATCAAATTTTTCTCTAGTAGCTTTTTTTTCTTTTTTTTTTCCTCTTTTCTTATCGATTTTAGAGCCATTCCCTACACATTTTCAAAGCAGTTCTTCAATTTTTTTTTTAGTTTTGGTCCATATTTTTTATTGCTATTTTTTTATTTTAAATAATCTATAGAATTGGATTTTTCTTTTAATTTAACCCTTTATTTTTTTAGCTTTCAGATTTACTCTTTATTTTTTTATTGTTAATTTTTTTTAATAATTCTATTAATTGAATTATTTTGTGAATTGCATAACTCAATATCTTAGTTCATTTTATTTATGTCAAATATAATCTTTATTCTTTTGATTGATATTTATTTTGTTTATAATCTTTTTTTATTGGAACTTTTCTTTTTGATTTTATCCTTCAATATTTTATTTACCAAGATTTTGTTAACCTTTCGAGTCATAGGTTTGAAAGATTTGACTCAGGTTCGCTTAGATTTTTTTAGAATTTTTTTTTACAATAGATTTTTTATGATTCATGTGTTGGGTCAAGAGTTTCATTTGTTAACTCAGCTTGATCCGATCCAATATTGTTTTTTTTTGTTGTTGTCTAATTTTTTTTTACCATATTATCAAATTAATCAAAGTTTAATCCAACTCTAGGGTTTCTCCTATTTATTTAAAAATTCTATCATAGCCTAAATATTTTTTTTACATGCAAAAAAAAAGTTTGGTATAGCTTACAAAATATATAAAATAACGCGTGCTACTAATATCTATCTAAAAATGTCCATATTTGTTAGACTAGTACTTGCTATATGCAAGGCACCCAATTAATAAAGCAACCTCTGCTCATGGTGGATTTCTGGTTTTTAAACACAACCTAGTGGTCAACCCGCCCAAGACTTGAATTATGAATTTTGATTACATCATCGGGTAATTTTTTAATTTTTTTATAAAATAAAATAATATTTTTTATTAAAAAATAAATAATTAATAAATTATAACTAAATTTTTTATCAGGTTTTTCTAAGTTAACAGATGATAAAATCAACCTGAATTTTTGCATTCTACTATTTGTTTCTTAAACCTGGCCTGATGTCAATCCGCCAGCCGGATTTTAAAATTATGGGTGGATTACGAGACAACATCTAAGAGGACAACGTGGGCCTATAGTTCTCTCCCGAATGGCCATAAGAGGACAACGTGGGCCTATAGTTCTCTCCCGAATGGCCCAATATCTAGGGCACAAAGTTTTAAAATTATGGTCCTCAATCACCATAACAGTCATTGAGGAATCTTTGAAACCCTATTGCAAACCATCAAAAACGCAGTACCTAAACTTTTAGCGAAGAAAGAAGTTAAACATGAGATAAGACGTCCCATATCCCAAGCAGGTATTCTTGAGGGTGGGGACTTGGCATCTACGGCTACTCAAGGTCCTCCTCATCAAGACAGTATACAGTACAGACAAGTTGATTACAGGAATGCATTCTCCCTCTTGAAAATCAGATCAGGACTCCAAATGAACTTGGAGACGCATGCATCTTGCTAATTGAATCACTTGCTCGATGGGACCCCCAGAACCGAGGACCCCACCGAAGGGGACCCGTATGGCCGGATATTTGAATATGCTTATAATAATGCTACTACAGTTTTGTTTTTGGACTACCCCATGTTTCAGTACTTCGTGTTAAGATTTGTGATCGTTCTGAAAAGTATTATCAGATGTAATCTTTTACTGGCCTGTGAAACTTTCTTTATTTTGTTTGTTTTTTTGAACACGGCTTGTGAAAGTTAATTTTGTTCGAAGCCAACATCCGACAGACAAAAACATTCGTATTTTTTTAGCAGCAGCAAGCCATAGCACCCACGTTTAATCTGGCACACATTTCAAGTCTCCTACTAAATGCATCAAATTAATAATTAATCATCATGTTGGGTCGAGGTGCTAGTCCTCTTGCATGTAGAATGGTGTATAATGGATTGAACATATGAAAGTTCAAGCAGTTTAGAGAATAGCAGTATATATTGGCTTGCCTGTATCTCGATGAGCACAGTAGAGTAAGCATACGCAAAGGCAATGTCCCCGAGGGCTTGGAAGGTCCTCCAGACTTTCTGTTCTGCTGACACGTCCACCCCAACTGTTACTCCTGTTAAGCTTGTCCTTGCATGCGCGCCGCCTTCATATATATATTCCATTCAAAACAAATCAATCAAAATTAAGACACAGATATTAGATTTAATTAGGGCACGACACGAAAAGTACTGAATTGGGAGTGATATTTAATGCTTTTTAATTCAAGTATTATTAGGTATGGTATTATTACCGATTACTTTTGCAAAGGATAGTCCAAGGCCAATGGAAGCATAAGCAAAAGACATCACTGCTGCAAGAATCGACAGCCATGAGAGCTTGTGGAAGTTTGGTATCTGGCTAAGCATGATTTGGATGCACGCAAAGATTATCATGTATGGATTATTTGACGTCTGGCACTTCACAGCATGCCCATGTTTGTGGAAACAATTTGACCTCCTAACAGCCCTGAGAATTTTAAGACGCGTGTAAATAAATTTTAGCACTGTCTTTTTCTTTCCTAATTAGCCACCATGCCATGCTAAATACTGGCTCGGTTTTTTTAATATATATATATATATAAAAAAAAAACCAAGAAGATTCCACATGACATGTTTTTTGTTCTTTGGAGAGGAATCACATGATATGCCTTTAGCTGTAACCTACTTACACCATGCTAATAGATGCAGTGATGGTGTAACCAACTGTAATTCCTATCAGATTCACGTACTGTGCCAACCCACAGAGCTGAACTTTCCTGCCTCCTGATACAAATGAAGGGAGAACCGGTTATAGTTAAATTTGATTGTCTTTAGCATATGTGGTAATAGATTCGTAGTCAAAATATAATGAACTCACCTAAGTTGGCTCTCACAGCATCCATGTAAGTATAGTTTCTATTGCCAGTGATAGGGTCGGGAGACCTGTAGGAATCGGCAAGAAGAATGGACGTGAAAAAAGTGATGAAAGAGAACACCACGAGAACAAGCGGCCCAACCACCCATCCTAACTGTGCTATAGCCCATGCCAGGGATAGCACTCCAGATCCGATCACAGCAGTGATAATATGGGCACTTGCAGTTATCCATGTTCCTTAAAAAACAACCACCGCCCATCAGAACAAAACCAATAACTATAAGCTGAAGAGAAAAAAAGGATGTAAGAATAGGAAAATGAGTTCTTCAAGCATATGCACCAGTTCTTTTTGGTCGACCATCATCGTCAAGATTCTTGCTAATAATTCCACCGCTTTCAGATCCTTCTGTGCCACGCGATATGTACAGGCTGCTATTTTGCATTTCTCTATCCATCTCTCTCGAACACACCCCCTATGAGTTACTGCCTTTGAAACTGAAACGGCAAGAGGAAGTAAGACTCAATTCGGAGGGTACACTCTGAGAGAAAAGAAGATTCAATAAGAGATGATATGTGTGTCAATTATTGCGATGGATACACAGGTCGGACACGTGGCTAGGATGTTTTTCAAAATATTCTTTTCCCAAAAACAAAACAAATGAAAATATTAAAATTATAAAAAAAACATGGACATATATTTTCTGTATTATCGAACACGTGAATTCATGGTGGTCCAAAGGATGGACCGGGAACCATCGATGGTGGCGGTGGATTTGTGGTATTCCGAAAGCCAATTGGTCCCACCTTCTGTTGAGTAATTGGGTTTGGACCATTCATAAAAAGAGTCTTATATGGTAACCATCCATTGTGAAATTTTAGACAAGAAATCTCTGACTCGGCCACAGCGTGCAATACTGTGGCCTCTCTCATCGCTTCCATTTTGGCGTTTGGGGTTTTCTTTTGATCAAATCTCAATTCAAAACCAGTAAACGTCCATTCGTGTCTTTGAAAGTAACACGCAATGTTTTAGAACAGTGAAGGCAATTCGAGCTTTCGTCTATCTTCTTACTTTTTAAAATATTTTTTTTAAAAAAATAATTTGAATTTTAGACGTCAATCTATTAAAGCAATAAAAAAAAACATAAAAAACAATTAATTTAAAACAAATTAAAAATTAAATTATTTTAAAAAAACTCTTAAAAAATGTAAAAAGTAGGTTTGGAATCGAACAGCAAGCGTAGAAGGAACGATTTTTTTAATTTTTTTTTGTCCCCATACGACCATTATTGGCCCCTCAATCTCGTGTAATTTGTTCTCGCAGTACTTTGAGACGTGATGATAAACACGTACCGAATTGTCCTGGTCTCATTGACAGCATCTATCTCCGAATAAATATTCCCTCTACGCATGTATAGGTCGGAGGTCCTAAGATAGCGATTTAGGAAATGGCGTGGCAGCAAACACCCCATCATCACTTTTAAGACATAGAAGTTCGACCGAAAGGATGGCAATTGGACTTTGAGTGCATTTCCTGTGTTATGATTTGAAAGTTCACTGCTCACATTCAGTAGGTTTCTAGGATTCTGTTGACAATCCTGAATTTACTTTAATGGGACAATATCTAGCACCAAATTTTTTTAAAAAATTTCTTGCACACATTGATAATAATAATAATAAAATTAATAAGTCAATTTATCTCAAAAATCAGTAATCACAACATTTATTTTGATAAATTAGGATATTTTACCATTATTGTAATTTTATATAGCAAGAACGCCAAGTGCAATTGTGATTTTGAATCTTATGTAGCTCCTCCTCATCCTTGATGTGCTTGGACTTCGGATCATATCCGGTTTCTCTTAGATAGAGAGTGCATTTTTCAACTGAACATGTCTTTCGAGAAAGCAAAACAAGGGACTGATTATATTTTTTTGGCGAAATTGGATTCTCGTGCATGGTGATAATTAATGAGTTGAGTATTCGGGATCGACCTCCAGATGGCATTCCATCTCTTTTCCTAACTGATAAGACAGGAGTTGAGTTTTTCAAGCTCCAATGCTTCTTGTACAGAGTGTTAGTGATGAATTGAAAAACAATTTTGCACTATAAACATTAATTTGTGGTTAAATATAAAAATTAAAAGAGGAATGATCAAATTTATCAAAAGTAAATAAAATAGATTCCATTTTGATCCCTGTAGTTTTAGTTTATTCGTTGCATGGGTCTTGTTATTTTAGGAGTCCACGTTTCAATCCAAAATATTTTTTTCGTTTTAGTTTTTAAAAATTAAAGAGAAAGAGAGAGACACCACAAAATATTGAGGACAAAGAGTGATCAGATGTCAACATTCAGGGCATTAAAAAGGATGATATTGGGTGAATAAATTTATATTTTCAAAAGAAGTTGAATAAAGATGTTGTTTTTCTCTATAAAAATGTTGGAAAAGGTAGATTATGGCTGTTAAAGTTTCTCTTTTAATTCATTTGTTTTTGTTTTTAGTGAGATTAGAAGATATTTTGGGTTTGAAAACAAGTTTTTATAGTTTTCCCTGGTGTTTCTTTGACGTCAAGTGAAAATAAATTGAGAAATAATTAAGTTTTTGAAATTTCAAAACCGAAGATGACTGGAAAATGACGTAGAGAGTGACAAATTGGTGGCCACAGCAGGTTACCCATCGTCCGTGTATAAAAAAAAACAGAGAGAGAGTGGACGACAGCTTAAAACAATTTTTGCCAGGCCTGCGAGACTCGGCTTCTGGGTTACTGCTAACATCATATCCTAAAGACGCCAAATTGTCTGCAAGTGCCTCCAGATACAATAAACAAACTTGATTTCTCCATGATCATCACGAGAAGACAAGATTTGTAAATAATAAGAAACAAACCATACACATCATAGCCTAAATACGAGTGTGGACAAGATGCTGGTGGAATTTCTTAAAATATCAATGTAAATCTGCCATTTGGACCCCGACTTGGTGCAAAATCGCCAGGCGGTCGTGAGATGTGGAAGTGGCCAGAAATCGACAGCCTCCAATTTTCGACCTCCACCTAGCTCCAGCAGCCAGCATGGATCGATGTTGTTGATCAATCAACTGATAGCTTTGTGTCTGAGATTGACTGGTCGGAAACAATATTGCTGCTGCAGATCATATGGTAACTGTCAATTATCGACAGCACTCAGCACTCTTGCAAGTACTCGCTTGATCAGGTAAGCAACGCAGGTGCATTCACGGGTTGCCGCGGCGCCGTTCGGTGCCATTTTCAATTTCATACCTACCCTGCTAACTTTTTGAAAAATGGAAGAGCCATCAATCATGCATCTATTTCCAAGTAAATTATTATTATTATATCTGAGTTCCTCGTTTTTGCGACCTTTCCAGAGATCGTTTTAACTTTAAAATATTTGAAGCCTGCCATATATACGTGTCAGTTTTGGAACCATACAGCACACAGTGTCTGAACCCTACAGTGCATTTTCCGAGGGAAATGCAAAGATAAACTTTTACTCTTTTTTAAAATAATATATGTATATATATTAATAATATCTAAATGGCATGGACTGTTTTTTCATATCTAAATTACTATCTATTATAACAGTAATTTATAGTATTTTTTTTATATTTTTATATATTTTTTTTCCAATTTTCTCTTTTTTTCCCCTTTTTTTTAAATTACTTTTCTTTTTTTTTCATCTTTCCTTTTTTTTATTTTTTTTTCAATTAATTTTTTTAAAAAAATTATCTTTGTTGAGTTTATTTTTTAAATATTGAACTGATTAAAAATTCTGCTTTGTAATTTTTTTCCTTTAACATACTGTGCATTGCTACAATATTTTTCTACATAGTTTTTCTATTTTATTTTTTTATTTTTCAAAATTATATTTGTCGATTTTTTTTATATTGAGTTGATTGAGAATTTAGTTTTATAATTTTTTTCTTTAAAACATTGTTTATTGTTACAGTGTTTCTTCGCATGGTTTTTTTTGTATGATTTTCTCCGAAATTATCTTTTTTTATTTTATTTTTTAATATTGAGCTGGTTAAAAATTACAGTTACAATATGTGAGGAACGCATTGTAACTTTCCTCGCAAATTACCGTGGATTACTACAGTGTTTTTTCTCATATAGTTTTTTTTTCTATTTTGTTATGTTTTTTCTTAAAAATTGTCTTTTTCAATTTTATTTTTTAAATATTAAGCTAGTTAAGAATTGTAATTACAAGTAAATACAAGTTTTTCCTCACAAAACACTATGGATTGATATAATTTTTCCTCACATGGTTTTTTTCCAGTTTCTTTTGTGTTTTTTCTTGTAATATTTTTTTTCCAAAATTATCTTCGTCGATTCTATTTTTTTTAATATTGAGTTGGTTAGAATTTAACTTTGTAATAAAACTTAATCATATGGGGAAAGCACTGTAGCTGTTGAAAATTACAATTACAAGTCATTACAAATAAGGTTAAATCATGTGGAGAAATATTTTAACTTTCATCACAAAACACCATGAATTGCTATATTGTTTCCAACATGATTTTTTTTCTATTTTTTGTGTTTTTTTAATATTTTTTTCTAAAATTGTCTCCGTCGATTTGATTTTTTTAATATTGAACTAATTAAGAATCTAGCTTTATAATTTTTTTTCTTTAAAACACTGTGAATTATTGCAGTGTTTTCCCATATGATTTTTTATTATTTTTTTCAAAATTATTTTTGTCTATTTTTTTAATATTAAGTTGGTTAAGAATTATAATTACAATAAAGCTAAATCATATGGGGAAAACGTTGTATTTTTTCTCACAAAACATTATGGATTGCTACAGTATTTCTCTAAATGATTTTTTATTTTATTTTATTGGGGAAAGCACTGTAGTTTTCCTCACAAAACATTGTCAATTGCTACAACGTTTTTTCTCACGGATTTTTTTCCTTCCAAAATTATCTTTGTTGTTTTTTTTAATATTAAGTTGGTAGAGAATTTAGCTTTGTAATTTTTTTTGCTTTTTATTAACACAAAAGCTAAATCATGTGGCGAAAACACTGTATCTTTGCTCCCAAAACACTGTGGATTGCAACAAATCATTTTGTTCAGTCTCTAAGTTTTGATCACCAACACAACTTTTTTTTCCATCATAAAATATTGGCTTCATCATACCTTTAGTTTCTATTACTTACATAGCGCTGGTTCACAATTATAACACTATTAAATATATTTGTTTTATAAGCCCGCGACAGCGCGTGGGCATGCATCTTGTATATATTAGTTAGTATTATAAAAAATGAGTTGGTAAGCATTTTTCAGTATTTGTTTATGTCATTAAAAATGAGCTAAAAAAATTATTTTTGTTTTAATTTTATTTATTTATCTAGAGAACGAAAACTAAATCTGATGGATGAAAAATATTAAAAGATGATGAAATAAAAAAAAATAACATTGTTTTATAAATTATCTCAAATAAAAAATAACAATCAAAATAATAATGATCAAATCAAATAAATAAAAAAGTTGAAGGAAGTTGAAATTGAGAAAAATTTACTATTTATAAATTATTTCAAATAAAATAAATAATAATAAAAAAAATATAGACAAAAAAGAATAGAGAACATTACATGCCTTGACTACTTTTTTATTTTTAAATCAGAACTCATATTTATCAAAATACCAATTGTCTTTCTAACAACTTCATTATTAAAACAAATATAAAAATACAAAAAGTCCTTGAATTCAAGTTTAACAAATTTTAATTTTAAAAGTAATTTGATTATTTTATTTAATTATTTTTTGTTAAAAATCCAGAAATTGTTTTCCAAAGTTGAGAAAGTTAAACAAATATGAAAAAAATAGAAAATTAATTTTTAAAAATATATTTTTCATAAAATAAACACCCTATTGGCTTGCATGAGTATGGAGATGATGAAAAATTCAGTAGCTATAGTTATACAATTTTTAATTAAATACCACTGCCTTTTTTAGGGCATATGTTTATTTTCTTTAATCATTTTTATTTTTATTTTTTATTTTTATTTGTATTTTTTAATTGAATTGTTGATAGTATATTTGTTAAATAGACACATATCATCCTTATTACGGAAAGACGAAAAAGAAAAGTGAAAATGAAAATTTGAAAATAAAACAAGAAGAAAAAAAAAACTAAGCTCATGAATGTTATTTTTAGGTCACCACATTTTTTTAAAAAAACTTTAAAACACTAAGCTCATGTTAGAACCACCAATTTTACATAGAATAATAAATAATAGAATAAGATTAAATATATAAAGTTAAGAATTAACCATTCACTATAAAATTTAAGTCTTTTGGATGAAAATCAAGCTAAATTATCAAATCTAATATGACACATTAACATTAATTAAGATCTAACGATATAATAAAAATATTAAAATCTAATCCACTTGACAAACCTAAAAAAAATAGATTACAAGTTAAAAGGAGTCTCACACACACCAGTTCTACATGGAATAAATAAATAATAATAATAATAATAATAATAATAATAATATATGAAAAAAAAACTTAGGTCTTTTGAATGAAATCCAAATTCAACAACCCAAAAATAATAATAAAAAAACAAAACAAAAAGAGAAATCGATTAACGTTGCACTACAGGAGGAACATTTGTCGTTTTTAGAAATATTATTTTTGAAAAACTATGTTTCAGGATTTCTTAATAACCTGTAAAAGAAAGAAGGTATATGAAATTATCATCACAAAACACAGTTTGCATCTTCGTTAATTAAATATTTATTTTTATTTTTCATAAATAATTTTTTCATTGTTATTTTTTATTATTTATAGATCCCACAATAAGAACGGCAGGCGTCCACATATAGAAGAATATGTCATTACCAACTTAATAATGGATTTATTTAAATGAAAAAAACTGAGTTACAGCCACTTAAATAGAAATGCTTGATTAGATAATCTAAGATAAAAATACTCAATAAAAAAACACTAAATTAGAAAATTTAGAAATACAGAGACTGAATCTTTCACTACCTCGCATTTGGAGGAGCACCCATAACTATATCACAACATGGTACAATATCACGTCATCACAGTCGAATTAATGAAGTATGAATTATTTTTGTGTTTTAAAAATAATTTTTAAAATGTTTTTATTTTTTTATTTTAAATTAATATTTTTTGATATTTTTAAATTATTTTGATAAGTTAATATTAAAAATAATTTTTAAAAAATAAAAAAATATTATTTTAATTATTTTTTAAAGTATATTGGACTTTTGTTCAAAGATCTACAAATTATTCAGATGTCGACTATCCAAGGACGAGAAACCCCACTTTAAATTAATGAGTATGGAGCCATGGAAACAAGTGATGGGAATGGTCGGCGACTCGACA
>Ga0325414_1006494_pt1 | contig 12397 bp, 4 predicted proteins | sample PopdelMetagenome_8_FD_206183 | JGI IMG/M metagenome (GOLD analysis project Ga0325414, IMG submission 206183) | Populus deltoides microbial communities from Bellville, Georgia, United States - Leaf-PdKOR-R3 | ecosystem: Host-associated > Plants > Phyllosphere > Phylloplane/Leaf | place: USA... | reverse complement strand
TAAATTTTAAGAGATGGAATTGAAAAATAAATATACAAAACAAATTATATATAGCAATCAAAAGTTTGAGGATCAAATTTAATATAATCAGCAAATAATGATATTTCTAAATTTTTCACAACTTCCGAAAAGTATTTTCCGCCCAAATTTTCCAGGAAAACACTTTCCTGAAAACCAAGCCAAATTTTCCTTTGACTAGAAAGTGTTTTCCGTTGACCAACTTTTCTAATGGCAAACAAACACAGGAAAGTTTGGAAAGTGGTTTCCCGGAAATCACTTTCCGGAAAACAAACACAGCCAAAGGGAAAACACTTTCCTGGAAACTAAACCAAATTTTTCTTTGACTCGAAAGTGTTTTTCGTTGACCGGAAAGTGTTTTCTGTTGACCGGAAAGTGTTCTCCGTTGACCGGAAAATGTTTTCTGTTGACCAACTTTTCTAATGGCAAACAAACACAGGAAAGTTTGGAAAGTGGTTTCCCGAAAAGTGAATTTCGAGAAACAAACATGGCCTTACAAATTTATCTCTGTTTATGGAAGAGGAAAACCTAGCTAAAACATTATTAACCCTACTTTAAAATGTATGGTGAAAGTAATATATTTTTTTTTCCAAGATTGTCCTGTTATTTTTTTATTTTTTTATTTTTTAAAATTAATTTTATCCATTTTTTTAATATAAAACTGATTGAAAATTTAGTTATGTAGTTTTTTTCTTTAAAAAATTATAGATTACTACAATGTTTCCTTACAAGGCTTTTTTTTTAATTTTTTTTGAATCTTCTTCTTCTTTTTTTTTAAAAATGGTCTTTGTCAATTTTGTTTCGTAATTTTTTCTTTAAAACACTGTGGATTGTTATAATGTTTCCCCACAAGGTTTTTGTTTTGCTACAGTGTTTTTCCACATGTTTTTTTTCAAAATTATCTTTGTCAATTTTTTTTTAATATTAAGCTGGTTGAGAATTCAGCTTTAACTTTTCCCATATGTTTTTTTTTCCATTTTTTTCATTTTGCTTTTGCTTTTTTTTTTCCAAAATTGTCTTCTTCTTTTTTAAAAAAATTTTTTTGTGTTTTTTTCAGAATTATTTTTGTTGATTTTATTTTTTTTAATGTGAAGCTGATTGAAAATTTAGCTTTGTAGTTTTTTTCTTTAAAATATTGTGGATTGCTACAGTGTTTCCCTGCATGGTTTTTTTTTTATTTTTTATGATTTTTTGTTTGTTTTCTAGAATTATCTTTGTCGATTTTTTTTTCCATAGTGAGCTGGTTGAGAATTTAGCTTTGTAGTTTTTTTCTTTAAAACAATGTGAATTGCTACAGTGTTCCCCACATGATTTTGTTTTCTTATGATGTTATTCAAAATTGTCCTTATCGATTTTATTATTTTTAATATTAAGCTGATTGAGAATTACAACTGTAAATTTCGTAATGAAACACTATAGATTGCTACAGTGTTTCCCTACATGGTTTTTTTTCATTTTATTTTTTTTGTTATGATTTTTTCCAGAATTTTCTTTGTTTATTTTATTTTTTAAATATTAATATGGTTAAGAATTTGACTTTGTAATTTTTTCCTTGAAAACATTGTGGATTGCAACAGTTTTTCTCCATATAATTTTTTTTTTATTTTTTCCACAAATCCACGACAACGCACAAACATGCCACAAGCCCGCGGCATCATGCGGGCATGACATCTAGTAACATACACTAAAAGGCTTGGGAAAAATACTGTAGCTTTCTCCATTATTAATATATTATATTATTACAAGTATTATTATATTACAATTATCATTATATTATAACATATACTAAAAAGTAAATGAAACGCTGAACTTTTTTTTTTGTTTTTAAATTTTTTCTTTTAATGAATTTTTTTTGTTTAATTTAGTTTGTTAATGTTAAAAAAATTTTATTTAGTTATCAGGCTTTCATGACACGAATCCCGGATTTGATGAGTTAACCTGGATTGACGAATTAACCCAGAATTTTTTGTTTAGTTTAGTTTGTTAATGTTAAATTTCTTTCTATTTAATTATCAGACTTTCATGACACGTATCTCGGGCTTGACAGGTAAACCCAGTTAATTCTGGGTAAACCCATCAATTCTTTTTTCTATTTAGTTATCAAACTTTCATGACGCGAATCTCAGGTTTGATAGGTTAACCTGGTTTGAAGGATTAACCCAGTTAATTCAGATTTGTTTTCTTCTTCTTCATTAGTTTTTTTTCTTCCAATTGGTTTTTTTTCTTTGTTTTTTTCTTTTTAATTAATCTACTTAATTATCACACTTTTATGACACGATCTTATAGCCAGACTCACATCCAATGCTCTTGGATCCGGTGTTGCAGCCAGACTCACTTAAACTTAAGTCATGTTTAATATTATTATTAATATTATAAATATTATTCTTAGGTCAAGCGTTACAGCTAGACTCAAGACTTTTGGGTGTATCTTTGCAGAAAGACCTAACACTCCTAAATCTTATTATTTTTTTGATATTTTTTATGCAAGAAAAAAAAATTAACTCGTGGCATATGCTTTTGTTTTTTTTCCTTTTCTTTTCCTTTTTAAGCTTTTTATTATGGATTGCACAGTATAGTCTACAGTGAAAAAGCTTATGCTTTTAGTTTATTTTTTATCTATAGTTTCTTAATATTATATCTTTTCTGTTTAATTATCAGGCTTTCATGACACGGATTTCAGGTTTGATAATTTAACCCTGTTGATTCAGATTTTTTTTCTCTTTCTTCATTAGTTTTTTTTTCCTATAGGTTTTTTTTCTCTTTGTTTTTTCTTTTTTAATTATTTTTTTTAATTTAGTTCATTAATATTAAATCTTTTTTTCTATTTAGTTATCACACTTTCATGACACGAATCCCAGGTTTTGACGGGTTAACCTGATTTGGCGAGTTAAACTAGTTGATTTAGATTTGTTTTTCTTTTTTCTCATTAGTTTTTTTCTTTCAATTTCATCTTTTAATATTATATGCAGTCCACAGTGAAAAGGCTGATGCCTTTAGTTTTTTTTTTGCTTTTTTTTCTTTTTATGCCTTTCACTGTGGATTGCACCGTGTAGTACACGGTGAAAAGGCTAATGCTTTTTTTTAATTATTATTTTTATTATTTTTTTTAATTTAAATATTTTTCTATTTAGTTATTAAACTTTCATGACACGAATCTTAGATTTGACGGGTTAACCCAGTTAATTTAGATTTTTTTCTTTTTCTTCATTAGTTTTTTTCTTCTTATAAGTTTTTTTTATGTTATTTTTTATTTTGAATTAATATTTTTTTTATTTAATTTAGTTCATTAATATGAAATTTTTTTCTATTTAGTTTTTGGTTGATGCCTTTTTTCTATTTAGTTATCTTAGGTTTGGCTAATTAGATTTTTTTTTCTTTTTGCTTTTTTGTCGTTTTTATACTTTTGACTATGGATTGCACAGTGCAATCTACGGTGAAAAGGCTGATGTCTTTGTTTGTCTTGGTTTTTTTTCATTTTAATTAATTTTTTTTGTTTAATTTAGTTTGTTAATGTTCAATTTTTTTCTATTTAGTTATCAAACTTCCATGACACGGATTCCGGGTTTGACGGGTTAGCTCAATTAATTCTAAGTAACTCGTTAATTTTTTTTCTATTTAGTTATCAAACTTTCATGACACGAATCCAAGGTTTGACAAGTTAACCTACTTTGAAGGGTTAACCCAATTAATTCTGATTTTTTTCTTTTTCTTTATTAGTTTTTTTCTTTCTGTTAATTTTTTTTCTTTGTTTTTTTCTTTTTAATTAATCTATTTAATTATCACGCTTTCATGACACAACCTTGCAGCCAGGCCCATATCCAAGGCTATTGGGTCTGGTATTGCAGCCATATCCACTTAAACTTAGGTCATACAAGTTTAATGTTATTATTAATATTATAAATATTACTTTTAAGTCAGGCGTTGCAGCCAAACCCAAGACTTTTAGGTATAACTTTGCAGAAAGACTTAACACTTTTAAATTTTAATTTTTTTTTTATATTTTTTATGCAAAAAAATTAACCCGCAGCATCGCGCGGATCATGTAATTAGTTAATAATTAATCCACAATCTCTTGTCAAGAAATAGCTTTCATCCAAGTCATTTGGGCTTTGTTTCTTGGTTTTCTAAAATTTATTTCCTAAACTTTCTCATATTTATTTAGAATTAAAAAAAAGTTCGTTAATAAAAAATATTTTTTAGTAAAAGAGAAATTTAACTTAATTTCTAAAAAGTATTTTTTTTTATTTTAGATATAACACACTTCCCAGAAATTCTTAAAAATAAAAAAATATCATTTTTTTTGTTGATTATATTAAATTTGATCCTCAATATTTTGATTACTATATTATTTTTTTGAATCTATTTTTCATTTATTCCTTTTCAATTTTATCTCTTAAAATTTAATTTAATTTTTATATCAACTCTGGTCCTTATTATTTTATTGTTATCTTTTTTTCTATTATACCTAGTCCCCATTATTTTTTTATTACAATTTATTTTATTTAAAATAATTAATGAAATTAGATTTTTTTTTAATTTCGTCCCCCTTCAACTTTTTTAGTTGTTTAATTTATTTAATTAAAATTGAAATTTATATTTGAGCCAATATGTTAGGAACCTAATGAGTCACATATATTAAGAACCATTAGTCATAAATTAAATTGCAATGATTTAATTTAAGTATGACTTGATTAAAATATATTTTAATAATTAAGGACCAGAATATAATTAATATATGGATTATATTTCTAGATCTAGAAAAATCAAGTAAGGACTTAATTGAGTTAATTTCTAAAATTATCCTGAATTAATATATGAATATTATTCAGTGAACAAATTGATATTTTGCTAATTTATAGAGTTTTTTAGATTATTCTATAAATAATACGTTATGCCTTTTATTGGGGGAGGTTGTTTGTCAGACAGAAAAACTACGTAAACACAATATTAAAGGTAGTATTCTAGGCATTGCAATCTCTCTCTTAAATAGGGATTTAAAAGCTTTCTCATAAGTGGTTTATGTGGATTACATTGAAGATCGGACAATTAGACGGCTTGTGATTTGCAATAACCCAACTTTTAAGAAATTATTCAAAATAAAAAAAGATCAGATATTAAAGTAATAAATTCCTAAACAATTATAGATGTATTTAACAGGATCATAAAAACTTTCAAATAATTTTATTTTATAATTTTCATTATGTGTTTGATATTCGAAAACCAAATATTATACTAATTAATCAATGGTTTCATGAAATCAAAGAAATACCGCAATCAATACTTGAACTGCTTCATGAAATCAAAGAAATACCGCAATCAATACTTGAACAGCATAAAGAAGCATCAAAATGATCGTCACGTTACCTAATTTACAAAGCTAACCTCTTGGGCTGTGGCACAGTCAGTACATCTCACCACCTTCTGAAAGGAAGGCTTCAAACAAAAACGTAGATCCACCCAAGCACCATTGACGAATGAAAATTGGACATCTGGTTTGGTCCTCTCTCCGGTTTGATGGCGATAGTACATAAGTGACAGCCTGCGAAGCCACAGAGTTCAGCTCATCGATGCTTTTCTCAGTCTTAGAAATGAAAGCAGATAGTCCAGAGGAGACCCCCTTGAGCCTACAACAATCAGGCTCAACATCCAATGAAACGAAGACGGTGATAACACAAAATTTGATGCTTTCTCAGCTTCTTTCAGAAAAAAATGTGGAATATTGAAGCAGAAGCTAGCAATGAAATCTCCCGTAGGAATCTGTTCTTGGCCCTCCATTGTTATGTCCAAAGTATCAAATCAACTTAATAAATTTCTTTTACTTGATATTTAAAACACACACACAATATATATATATATATATATATATATATATATATATATATATATATGTGTGTGTGTGTGTGTGTGTGTGTGTGTGTGTGTGTTGTTAACGAGCCAAAATCCTTAGGCATCTTGAAGGATTTGCCATGGTTACGTAAAGAGTATTTATGTTATTTTTGAAAGTACCAACATATTTTTTGAATTGTAATTATGAAATAATATTAGTATCTAGCATTATTATAATTTAATTAGTTAAATTACTTGATAAGATAAGTTATTGCAATACAATAAATAAAATTATTTAATAATTTATAACTTGAAGGTAATATAATTATAAGGACTTAAAATAACCATAACAACGTTATTAACTTCGACATCGGTAAAGGCCCGAGTCTTGAGTCGGGAGGGATAAACCAAGTTATTAATCTATTTAAAAAAAACATTAAAACAATATTATTTTGATAATTTTTTTTTAAAGTCAACGGATTAACCAGGTTACAGGTCAACCTGAGTTTTTGATTAGGTCAATTTCTTTTTCTATCAACTCGGATCGATCTAGATCTCAAATCATCCCGCCAAGCCAGTCTAGATTTTATAACCATGAACCATAAACCACTTTTGTCTTGAAACATTGCACCAAACATGACTTGATATAATTCTTTATTTTTTTATAAACTGACACAATTATAAGAAAGTTTTAGATGAATGACATAATTGTAAAAGTTTTGTGAAAATGGCATAATTTAACAAAACCACTTTTCAGAATAATATTTTTAAAATGCAACCACTATTTTGAATTATTGTTTTATTATAAATCACGATTCAGAATCACGAGTTTAATATAACAATGATTCTGAATAGCAATCATAAAACACAACTGTAATTCAGAATAACGATTATATTTGATATATAATCCCCCACCTGTTCTCCATGGTCTCTACTCCTACAAAGAAAAAAATTCAAAAAATTGCAAAACCCTCGCCTTAACTAGCCTTAAATTGCCTGAAACAACCTCCAATCCTCCACCAAAACACCAGAATCATCTTTCTCCTGTCTTCACGAGTCTTTCTATTATTTTTTTTATTGTAAATCGCCGGCTTGATTAGCCTCCTTGCTGGCCTAGACAACCTCCCCATCACCTAGAAATAAAAAATAATAATCAAGGTATAACAACTGCATTGTCTCTTAGTTTTATGAGTTTCATTAATGAATTGATAAATTTTGAGTTTTGATTAATGACTATTTATGTTGTGTTTGATAATTAGGTATTTTATTGATGTTGAGATAATCTTGGGTTTTGAGTGTAGCACTTATAATGTTATTTATGGAATCAAGTAAGTATGACTGAAAGGCAGCGCCAACCCCGATTCTCTTTGCATTCGAGGCTTCAAACTTGGATGAGAACTGAAATCTTGAATTTTGTCATGACGCAACTTGAAATGCAGAATTCAGGACTGGATTTGAATATTTGTATAGATTGTGCAAGACATCTCTAAAATCAAGAAGATAACAGCACATAGATAATTAACTGCAGTCTTGACCATTTTAGTAGGGAAGTTTGAAAACTTGGTAACCATAAAAAAAACCCATAAAGATGTCGCCAACCCCATTTCTTTCCTTATTATGAAAGGAACATGATGTTAGGTTCTTGAATATCATATACGCAGTGAAAATTATAAAACAAAATTATTTAGAAGTATCTAAGATCCTGTTAGATAGATCTAGAGTTGTTTAGAGATTTATTACCTGAAGATTTAATTTTCTTCAACTTTGAATAATTCTTTAAAGGTTAGGTTGTCGAAGCCATAAGCCGTCTAATTATCTAGCCTCTAACGGTAATTTACACGAAATACTCGTGAGAAATCTCTTAAATCTATATTTAGGAGAGAGAGATTGATATGCCTAGAGAGTCAACTCTAATTTTGTGTTTACATAGTTTTTCTGTCTAACAAACAACCACTCCTCCTTTTCACTTATAAAATAATAGGCTTAGTTTTATATTTATTGGAAATCCTAAAAACCTTATAAATAAAAAAATTATATATTTACCCTTAAATAATATCCTTAAATAATATCCTTATATTATTTAAGAATAATTTTAGAAATTTAATCAGTCAAGTCCTTACTTGATTTTTATAGTTCTAAAAATATAATCCCTATATTAATTATATTCTAGTCTTTAATTTCTAAAATATATTTTAATCAAGTTATACTTAATTAATCATTTCAGTTTAATTTCTGACTAATGGTTCTTAATGTGTGTGAATCATTAGGTTCCTAATACGTTAGTTCAAATATAAATTCTAATTATAATTAAATAGAGTTAAAAAAAATTAAACATGTTTGTTCAAAGCCACGACCCGACAACCAAGGTCGAACAACATCTATTTGGTCAAAACTGTTGGGCCAAGACCTAATTAGCCAAGAACGAGTAGCTCTTATCCGGTCAAAACTACTTGATCAAATATTTTTAGGGCCTAGTTCATCGAATAACGACTCAACAAGGCAATCGAACAACTTATCAAGCAACTTATCAGGCCATGACGAAGATTCTTGGATTAAACACCCCGCCAATAAAAAAAAGAAAAAGTTAGCATTATAACCAATGTTCATGACTTCACGCCACAACCCTTTAAAATGTCAATACAACGCCACCTAAAATCATATAAATCACTCATCTTAGAAGTCATCAATGCATCACCTATAAACTACCTTGTTTCATAAGTCATCATGTATTATTAGTTAGTTATGCAAAAGCACATTATCACCATGTAATCATTTCATTTCATTGGTGAGTTGTGTAATCATTGTGATAAATAAAATGTCTTCCATGATTCCTTCTCGAGTATATAGTAAGCAAGCCTACCACCTACTCCTTACTAGGTAAATCCATGTAATCTAAGTGACCCGATGGTTTATAAATACCCAAGGAGTATTAGGCATGACTCAACCAAATCAACACGTGTATTGAAAACTCTTCTAAACTTACTTTCTTGCATCATTCATTATTCTCCTCACATACATTACTCTCCTCCCTCATTTACTAACCTAAGCATCAAAGGGTTCCCTATCTACATAGAAGACTTACTTTGCAGGAGATATAAAATGGCCCAAGCCTAGACACAATAGCTCATTAAGTAATTACGGAAAGCAAAAATCCATCTGAAGTTTTCACAACTTCATCAATATCATCATTTATAATAATTTGAATAAAATCTAGTTTAATTCCTCTTATTTCCTTGTTTTTCTATAACTATTGACTTTGAAATGCAAAGACATGAGATAGTAACTAGCCTCCCTATCACAAGTACATTAACTCCTTCAGGTTTGAGATAAATCAATCATTAAATGAAAGTGCATACTAAAATAGTTCTAGCTACACAAAAACAATTTTGAACTTTGTTACTCCCTCAACGGATGACATAACAACTAGCTTTATTGCATACACAATTGAGTGCACACAAACAACTTTATTTTCTTGAAAACAATAGGGTAGAACAACATGCAAGAAAATAGACATGAGAATACTCACATTCTAACACTATGTAGGATACATTCCTACCAAGAAGAGCATTCTTAGATTGGATGTTTTAGACATGAATTCCAAACATCTAAAAGTATAGCATCAATAAGTCCTAGACACAAGAGTGGCTATTGCCATCGAAATCTCATTCGTGAACTCCTCATAAAAAAAATACCTCAACATGAGATGAGATCAGTAATGATACGAGCTTTTATAAGTGAATATCATCAGTACCAAATGGGAGAACAATTAGGTGTTGCACACCCATCTCTTTAAGGATTAAGTGTTCTCGAAGGTGAACTTAGACAACTATAAAGGACTTGTAAATTCAAAGAGAACACATACAGAATATATGAGGAAGACTGAAGCTTGTAACATAAGATAGCAATGCTATGTGCAAAATTCTTCTAATAATATTTTATGGATTTGCTCGGACATGGCACCATAGCCTAGAGCCTAACCTCATTCTTGAGAGGGCACTCCCAGTTCTAGTAATAGAGAAAAGAATCTCCTAAACATCATTAATCTCTTAGTAACTTTAAGGCATCTAAAAACAACCCAAAAGGGTGCATTCATCATCGTTTTGTAATTTCTTAGGTCATGACCACATCTTTGAATACCACAAGCACTAAGGTATTAGCTTCTATTAAGAAAAGAGAATTTGTACAATACCCCCTTCAATTAAAAGCGACTCAAACACATGGAACCCCAATAAATTTTATCTCTTTTATCATGACAACAATTATGATACCGAGGATTGTTATGCCCTACAAAAGAAGATAGAAAATATAATTGTCAAGATTACCTTCAATAGTTTATAAGGAAGGAAATAACTTGAACAAAAAGAAAAAGAGGTCAATACATCATATAATACATTGTCCAGGATTAGATAATTTTCTGAAATTGTACCTCCATTTATGTAAGGAATCTTTTTGAGTTTTTTTAATTAAAAAAATATTGTCTCTCTAATTAATGTCCATATGATTTTCTTTATAAATATTACTCATCTTCATGTCTCTATACGAAGTCTCCAAATGATTTTCGGTTAGAGCATAAACCACTTATTCGGTTAATAACATCCTATTCTAGACAATTATCCACTCTCACACAATATGATCTCTATTTGGATATAGGATGACCTGACTTGATTTTTAGAGATTTTCTATAAAAAAATTGATCTTCATGAATAATCTCCATAACTTTATTTGAAATCTTCTTCTCTCCATATAAAGATCTCCCTGAATATTCATTATAACAATTTCTCCATGAATTCTATTTTTCTACCTAGTATAAAATGTTTATAACTTTCTCTCTAGGCTCAGTACTACACCTAATCCCAATATAATGCAGACACTAAGGGACAACCTAAGAGAACCTCCATTAGTGTTGCATATATAACATTTGACACAACATATCTTTCGCTCGCGCATAAAATGTTCTAAAAGGTTTCTCTGCTTGGGTACAATCTCCATTCAACTCTAATATCAAAATTAGCAGTGGCCATTGCACCTCCAAGCTTATAAACTTTTTGAGTAACCATAAAATCAAATGTAAACATTCTCTATAATTTTTCATTTGGGTATGAGTAACCTCATCATATCATATTCTATGTTTGGACACACTTTAGACAACTTCTTATACATATATATAAAAAGCAACTTGAGAAATAAAATTACTAGTGCTCTTCAAGCTTGATGAGGAAAAATTAAGTGTTTAAAATTACATGTAGTTTCAAAGACTAAAGAGGGCAAAAGTTATAGCAAAAAAAAGAAGAAAAAAGAATGAGATATTAGAGTTGTTATTCGATCATCTAGTCAAACAAATAGCTATTGGCAGCCAATTGCTAAGGCCGGACAACTCTATTTGACCAAGGTTGTTTGGGTCATGATTTGATAGCCAAGGTCAAACAACATTTGTTCGGTCAAAACTACTTGACCAAACAACTATTTGGGGTCTAGTCCACTGAATAGTTGCCTATATGGTAACCAAACAACTTGTCGGATGACTTATTAGGCTAAAAACCCAATTGAATGGAGATTCTTAGATTAAATACGAAGCTAAAAAAAGAAAAAGTTAGCCCACTAATCAATGTTCATGCCACAATCCATTAAAATGTTAATATGACATCACCTAATACTGTCTAAGTCCCTCATCTTAGAAGTCATTAATGTGGTGCCTATGACTACCTTGTTTCATAAGTCATCACATAATATTAGCTAGTTGTGTAGTTGCAAGTTATTACCACGTAAACAATTCATTTTATTAGTAAGCTGCATAATCTTTATAATAAAGCAAATATCTTTCATGATTTCTTTTACAGTATATAGCAAGCAGGCCTGTCACCTACTCTTTGCCAAGAAAATCCATGTGGTCCAAGTGACCCGAGGGTATATAAATACGTAAAGATTATCATGTACAAGGCGGGCACAACACAACCAGATCAACATGCGTATAGAAGACTCTAAATTATTCTCCTCCCTGTTACTACGTTGAAAACAAAAGAGAAAAAGTAATTTGAATGGTGAAAAAGCAAAAATATTATTAATAAAGAAAAAGGCCTATATATAGGCTTTTGTTCGATCAGCAAGGAAGACTCTAGAGCATCTTCTTTCTTTTCTCGGATCAGAAAGTGTCGGGGAAGTCAATCAGTTTTCATCACAGATTACAACCTTGTTGGGAAGGTAAAGTTTCTATGCAGCAGTTAACCTATATCTTTAACTTTCAATATTGAAAATACTTTATTAACTAGCCAACGTTTTTTTTTTTTTTGTATTTCCAGAGAAAACTAGAAACAAACGTGCCAGATGTATGCCCATCTCTTTTTTTATTGACCTCATTTTGTTGGTTTTGGCTCATCATCACACGGAGTGACAATGTTGAGGACACAAAGTTGGAACCTTTTTCAATCTGTTCTAGCAGGACTTTGTTTGTCATTAACAGACTGAAGTCTGTGTTGATACTGGTACTGGTGTTTCTCCCTGGAGATCCCATTGCAGCTCCTTAATCATGTTTCTTATGTTTAACTTGGTGAAGTTT
>Ga0325414_1006493_pt1 | contig 12398 bp, 3 predicted proteins | sample PopdelMetagenome_8_FD_206183 | JGI IMG/M metagenome (GOLD analysis project Ga0325414, IMG submission 206183) | Populus deltoides microbial communities from Bellville, Georgia, United States - Leaf-PdKOR-R3 | ecosystem: Host-associated > Plants > Phyllosphere > Phylloplane/Leaf | place: USA... | reverse complement strand
TATATGATGTTATTGAATAAAATGTTGTGTTGATGATGATGAGTTGGGTTGAGATCCAGGATGATTGGATTGGGATGTGAAATAAAATTGGAAGTGTAATATGATTTTGTCGACAACTTGGGACCCCCCAGTACAGGGGAGACTCTGTCGAATTTTTTTTTAAATAATCGAAGTTAATTATGTAATTATTCGTATATATTTGTGTAGATGCGTAGAATGAAATCTACAGCATGTCGTCAGAAGACAGTTGCAGCTAGTTCTTCTAGCAGCGAAGAGGACGTGTCCTTAGGTGCTGATCACGGCGAGGAATCTACGCCAACTTGTGATGCTGCCTCTTCTAGCGCGGTTTCACAGCGCAGAAGCGGTGTGCCTTTACAGCGGGGTCAATTCACCCGCAAGTACCAGGCACAATGGAAGGATGACCTCTCAATGTAAGTTTTTTAGGTTTTAGTTTTTTTTATATATACTTATAACATAATTTATGAACAACTAATTAATATTACTAATTTTATTTAATTTTAGGTTCACAAACATTGAGGTTGCAAGGACTATAACATTGGCGTTTAAATTGTCGATGGAGATTTCATTGTTTCAATGGAGATTCCATTGTTTCAATGTGAAATAGGTTAAAAAGTAAAATATGACACATTGGCAATTGAATCCTAGATTTTGACCACCATCCTGTGATGGAAAAATTGGAAGGGGTTTCTTGGGTTGTAAATAATTTTTCAACCTATTTCACATAAAAACATATTTAAAACATTATAAAAACCTATCTAAACTACTTACCAACCTTAAAAACACCCCCAAAACACCTAAAAAACCACAATAAAAAAATTAAAATGGTACAAGATCTCCTTGTTTAGGGATGTTTAGAAAGAAAAAAAAAACTATCACCATCAAACTCTCATTGTCGAATACAACCTGTTGACACGTAGAACAACAAATCTTACTGAAAAGTGGTTACATCAATGATTTTCTCTCTCATCATCGTTTAGATGTGACTTTCTCTCTCATCTTTCAAAGTTAGAGATAGAAAAAATAAATAAAATGAATTTTTGGATAAATAAATTATTGAGAATTCGGAGTATGTATATTTTTTTCCGTTTTTATATTTGAGTCTTTTTCTTTAATGTGGTATATTTATCATAATTTCAAGCCTAATTTTATCTAATTAGGTCATAGAAAGATTCAATTGAAAAAGTAAAGTTCAAAAACATAAAAAAAAAAGTTGAGAGTATAGTAATTGTATGGATTTCTATGTAACTCTTAGCTTTAATAGTTGATTATCAAGTATAGAATATAATGTAAAAAGGCGATGCTCAATTGATGTTTGTGCATTTTAAAGTAGGGAAAAAATCCATGACTTGATATCATAGAAAAAATTGAAAAAAATAACAATAGCCAATTCCCAAGAATTTAAACATAGAAGGATGATATCATAGAAAAAAATCAATGAACAAAAAAAAATCTAAAAAAACAAAGAACCAGTAAAATTTGGTAAAGTCATCAAAACTCATGAGTGATATAATGCCAACGAGAAAACCAAATACAAGACAAAACAAGAAAAAAAAAAGAGCTTAATTTTAAAGGACAATACCTAAAAAAATACTAAAGTCACTCAACTAAACCTGTTGTTTAGATCATTAGATGGAGATAAATTGATTAAAAGGAAACAAAATAAAATAAAAAGTTTATTTATCAAAATGAACAACTTTGGAGGATGTAATTAGAAAAAAAAATAATATCAACTTATGTTGATTTTCCAAACCATCACCATAGCTAGTGGCGAAATTGGATGCACCCTATCTAAAAAGCCACTATTTTAAATCTCGATTCGACATGAGGTTAAGGTTGGGCTGGGTTTCAAAAGAAATTGAGGGAGAATTGACGAGGTGTGAAACAGTAAAAATTTAACCCGTAATAAAGTTAACCCTAGGCAAACCTTGTCAAAATCGAGTCAAAACGCATTAATTATTTTTTTTTAAATAACATCATTTTAATTTTTTTGTAAATAAAAAGATTTGGTTGACTAGGGTTAACACGAGTCAACCCACCTGTACTTGCCCTAGACCGACTCTCAGGTTAGATTTAAAAACTATGGGAAACACCATGAAGACCATATCCAAATAAATCAAATGTCGAATAATAAAATTAAAAAATCAATTATATAAAAGGAAAAAAAAATAAAAATTAAGAGAACAAAGACCTAATTTGAGAAAATAAAAAAATAAGAGGGCAACCTAAAGTTTTGAATTAAAGAGCAAAATTGAAAAGAAAAACCAAATTAATAAAAGAATCCAAAACAAAAAAAAATAAAAACCATGAGAATAAAGATGAAATTTGAAAAAACAAAAAAAAAATTCAAGATTATAGATCTAAGGATGAAATTGAAAACAATTTAAAATTTGATAAAAGATATAAGAATCAAAATTAGAAATCAAAACATTGAGGGTAAACCTTAAATATCATCAAATTTTGAATTGAAGGGAAAAGTTGAAAATAAAAATCAAATTCACAAAAGAATTCAAAATAAAAATAAAAATCAAGAGAATAAGAATCAAATTTGAAAAAATAAAATAAAAATCAAGATTAGAGATCCAATGATGAAACTGAAAATATATTAAATTTTAATAAAAGGGTTAAGAATCAAAAATAAAAAATAAAAAATTAAGAGTTAAACCTGAAATGTTATAAAATAAGACAAATATAATTTTTTTAATGGCCAGCACGAAACTTAAAAAGAGAGGAAGAGATAAAAGGAAGAAAGAAAAAAAAGGGGCAAATAATGAGAAACCATTACAGTAACCATCACATGTGCTAGCCCATATGGAAGAGGATGTCGTGTAGCTTCCAACATTGTAGAGGAAGTTGGTGTTCCTTCATAGGACGACGACCCGCACGCCACTTGAAAAGCGCGGGCCACCCCACACAATAATTTCGCCAACAATTTTTTTTTAATAATTTTTTTAAAAAAAAACTACATTTACGTTACCCAACTTATTAACAACAAAAAAAAAATCATGGGAAATAACATATACACCGATGCAAGGCTTAGAAAATTCGATTTTAGGAAAATTTAGTCAATTCAATTTTTTAAATAAAATAAAAAACCAAAAATTTCTTTTAATACTAATTAAATGAAAATAACTTTTAAGGGTGGTTTAGTAATTTTAATGTGCAATAAGAATATAAGATGGCCAGAATGTCCCTTATAAAATTGGTAATGATATTTGTATCTTAAGAAAAAAACCGAATTACCCTCCTCACCAAGCTAAATGTTTTTATGTTGTAGGGATAAATCGGTAAATTTAATGTAAGAATCCACAACAAATTTTGAGTATCTGCGCAAGGTTTTACTTAGTTTTTTATTAATTAATTTCCGGCTCACTCGTGAAAATTCTTCAAAATACATAAATAGACTGAGCTGAGCTGTAACCTAAAAATCTTTTTGTAGCTATATTTGCCCCAGCTGCCACCAATTTCCTGGCTCCATGGTTGCATGCGCATAACTTTTTCTGCTAACTAGCTAGACAAGACTTCGGACTCCAACTTGCTAGTAACTTTGCACCCCATTAATCCTGCTGCAGCAAATATCCTCTCTTTTTTTTCCCATATTGAATGATACAACAAGGACCTCAGGAAGAAAGAACCAACTAAACAAATTATCACTGGCCTTTGCAAAAGTTTTAGCAAATTCTTCAAGCTGGTGATCATGGCGGCGTGATTACTATGTGCGATGCTCAACAAATTAGGCCCCATTTTGCAAGCTTTACATGCCAAAGAATATTTCCCGATATTATTCTGGACCATCAGCTAGGCAAGGTACTCCCTTGCATGGTTGGAATATGCTTTCTAATTGAATATTGATCATTGAAATCTTCTTCGTTCTAGGCCTCTGTTGAGGTCCATGATACTACTACAACAGCTGGTGGAAACCCTAGCTCCTGTAGTCGGAGGCTATTGTGCCTATATAACTATATATTGGTCACAGCAAACTTGGCACTCCTAAGCTAGCTCTTTCATTCAATAATTGCCATGGGGTGCTCTCATGGCAATCATTTGGACACGCGCGTTTTGGTGTTTCCATAGAGTCTACAAGCAAGAAAAAGGTTTTTGATGTTTCAAATACATTTTCCCTAATGAGAAGTATATATATATATAGGTGTACAATGATATATATATATATATATATATATATATAGCGAGTTTAACTACTTTTTGATCTAGTGATGGTTTAATTATAATACATCAAGCCTCAAATACAGTCATTTCATATATATAATGTCACATAGTTGACATTTGTTTGAAATTCTCAAAAATGATTAGCTATAATAATATATATGATTCACGGCAAAAACACCGTACACATATACTCATTTCATTACTCTCTAGAATAGTGTAATCAAGGTCATCTTGGTTTTTTAATTCAGTTAAACATTAACTAATAAAAAAAATATTGATGGTGTGTGGGAAGCATCCATGCACTTTGGATGGTGCGTGTGGCTCCTTCTTGTGGCATAAAATGCTTGCTTGCCATGTATTTGAATGCGTTGTCACGTTTTTTTCTCCTGGTGAATCTCATATCGGAAGTGGCGGGGTAGTTTGTCACCTATCGACCATTCTTTTTCTTCTTTTTTTTTTTTTTCTATCCTACACTAAAAAATAAAAGTTGATCCACTTTGTTGTTGATATTTCAACTCTAGTCCTTATTCATTTGGATTCTAATTTTTATTATTGCCTATTTGTTAAAGCTTTATTTGCTTTCAATTTAATCCTAAAATTCTTATTTTTCATATATAATTTTTTAAATGTGGTCATTCTTTGATTTATAATTTTTTTTCCTTGGTCTTTTTGTAAAAGTTTTGATACTTTTCAATTTCATCTGCGATCATAGTTTATGGTGCTATGTTTTTACAGGTTAACCCAGGTGTTATTGACTTTTTTAATTGCAACTTTTTATTTTAGAACCTTTTGTGTAATTGATTTTTTTTATTTAATCCTTCACACTTAATTTGTTGAGGATTGGATTTTGATTTTTTTCATGTATGATATTTTCGGTTTAATTACTCGGGTTATGGTTAGAAAAGTTAATGTAGATCGACATTCTTTTTTTAGATTATTTTTTTATCTTATTGTTCGACATTAATTTTGTTTTTTTTTAAAAAAAATAGTTTTGCAGTTTTTTTAATTTCTTTTCTAGCAAATTATGTTGAGCTCATAACTTGAACCACGAGTTTTACATGTTAACCCAAGTTGACTCGACTTTTATTACCAAAATTACATGTTTATCACATTATCTCGAAATTACTCGATCTAGTTTTTTTTTGTTTCTTTTTTATCCAACTACATACTTTCAAAGTTTTCTTTTTAAATTATCATGGTCTTTTTTTTAGTTTATTTACTATCATTATTAATTTTTTTATCATCTAATTAAAATAATATTTAACTTAGTAAACCTGAATTATTTATTTCTTTGAAACTTAATTGCAACACCTGATGTCATTCTTTACGCAAAAAAATACAAATCCCCATATCATAGCGAGGGTCATGTTTAGTGGAAAGTGGAAACTATGACTTGATGTAACTTCCTCTACCACATCAAAATTAAATTCAATCAAATGATCAATAAAAACATATTACAAGACAATAAGTCACTGTTCAATTGAAACAATGGTGTAAAACATACTCAAAAAATCTTGGTTGTCCCATCAAAGATCTAGTTACAATTATATGTAATTTTATTTTTTTAAAAAGTACATGAAGTTATTTACTAATGAGATTTATAAAATCGTACATTATTTCCTATTGAAGTGATTAATTAGTTTTAATCTTTGTATATTAGCATAATTAATCTCACATTAAATAAATATTTAGAAAAATAATATAAAAATTTAAAAATAACTCACTCACTATAAAATTTAAATCTTTAAATATAATCTATACTCAGTTATATTTAATATGGTAATGAAGTTATTAAAATCTAACAACCTAATAAAGAATATAAAACTCAATCTATATAACAAAACTTAAAAAGTAAATTGCAAGTATGAAGAAGTTTTAAAATGATTAATCCCATTTTGTAACATTTTAAGTCCAAAATGGATCGTCTTTTTTTTTTAATTTTTAAATTGAATATATCCTTAATTATTAAATTCAATATTGTTTATGCATACAAAGAGTAATATTCAATTATTAAATTCAATATTATTTAAAATCTAACAACCTAATAAAGAATATAAAACTCAATCTATATAACAAAACTTAAAAAGTAAATTGCAAGTATGAAGAAGTTTTAAAATGATTAATCCCATTTTGTAACATTTTAAGTCCAAAATGGATCGTCTTTTTTTTAATTTTTAAATTGAATATATCCTTAATTATTAAGTTCAATATTGTTTATGCATACAAAGAGTAATATTCAATTATTAAATTCAATATTATTTATGCATACAACGAGTAATATTCAATATTGTTTCTTGTTAATTTTTTAATAATTAGAGGAACATTTGATTGATTTCCTTAAATACACCACATGTTTATATGATAACGCATTTTTAAAATTGTTCAAGGAAAGAATTTAATTTTAGTTGACATATAAATTACAAATAATTTCAAGAATATATATATATATATATATATATATATATATATATATAGAGAGAGAGAGAGAGAGAGAGAGAGAGAGAGAGAGAGAGAGAGAGAGAGAGAGAGAGAGAGAGAGAGAGAGAGAGCATGTAGTCAATTAATTGGTTACTTGTAATATTATTATATTCATATAAATACATATTTATTATTAATAAAAAATTAATCTATTTTTAATATTCATATATATTATATTAATGAATCTAGAGTAAAGATGAAGTTTATGAGACAAAAATACTTTATAAAAAAAATTATTTTTTATAGTTATGAGATTCATATTGCATCAAAGCATTATACCTAAAATGTTCCTAGTCAATGCTCTCTTAAATAATGAATATTCATTAGAGCCATAAAGACTAATACTTATTATGTTCTTTCTTTTATGAAAGAAAACAGTTATTCTCATAAACTAGGGTATACAAGTACACTGAATTGACCCGCATAAGAATTTCATACGGAAAGATCATATAAGTTTATGAAAAAGGCTCATGTGACGGTTGTGTAAGTAATCATTAGACTTGAGATCACTGAGTCATCTTATATAAAGAATGTTATGCTTTGATCCTATTACATGTTATCTTAATGGAGGTAATGAAAGGGAAACCATTGGGTATAATATGAATTATATAAAGGTATCTGAGTAATCAAGAGATAATTCATCACCCTAGGTGAATTAGAAAAAAAAAATGTTTTATTTGTTCTCAAATAATATTGATTGAGAAATCATTGGCAAAGATGAAATGAGATTTGAAAAGAATTTTAAATCTTATTCAAACGATCAATGACTACTATGTAGAGAACAAATATGATTTAACATAGCAGACATACTTCATGCTTTGTTAAATCAGATCATTATTGATGAAATGATAGTAATCACACTGAGAAATCAATCACTAAAATGTTAAGTCAAACCACTAATAACTTTTCTAATATTTAAGGGATCATGACACGTTACTAAACGATGCATCTAATCTTCAAATATAAATTAATCAATTGTTTAATTAATAATAAAATAAATTTTTTAATTTACTTAATTATATTTAATTAGAATTATAATTTATATTTGAGTCAACATATTACGAATCTAATAGGTCACACATATCAAGAATCAATAGTCAGAAATTAAATTGAGATGATTTAATTAGGTATGACTTGATTAAAATATATTTTAGAAATTAAGAACTACAAATAATTAATACAGAGATTATATTTTTAGATTTAAAAAAATCAAGTAAAAACTTGATTGAGTTATTTTCTAAAATTATTATAAATTAATATATGGATATTATTCAGGGAGAAAATTGATATTTTATTAATTTACAAGTTTTTTAGATTTCCTTATAAATAGTAATTTATGCATCTTATTTTTTATAGGTTGTCTGATACACTGAAAAACTACCAAAACACAAAATTAGAGTTACCACTCTAGGCATAGCAATCCCTCTCTCTTAATTAGCGATTTAAAATATTTCTTATGGGTGGTTCATGTGGATTACCGTTGGAGGCCATATAATTGGATAACATGTGGCTTGCAACAACCCAATCTTTAAAGAATTATTTAGAACCGAAAAAGATAAGATCTTTAGGCAATAAATCCTTAAACAATTCTAGATCTGTCTAATAAAATCATAGAAACTCCTAAATAATTTCATTTCATGGTTTTCACTGCGTGCATGATAGTTGAGAATCCAACACATTATTTTTTACCAAAAAAACATAGTTTTGTGATTATATAAGATATGTTTGTAACTATATAGTGAGATACTACAAGATTGGCCTCTGAACTCATTACCTTTTATTAGTGTTTTTTAAAATTATTTTCTACTTAAAAATATATCAAAATAATTTTGTCCGACTGTCTTTATACAGCCCTTCAAAGAAACATAACCAGCTCATGTTACTAGGAATTCCTTGTGCGGTTATCTCTTGTTTTTTGTAGCAAAAATATCACCTATAAAGATTTGATACATTGTTTTCTTACTTTTATCCCTCCAGCCTTGCTAGAGGACTAATCCAGCCTTAAAGAAACAATATACTACCAGCTTTCTTGCACATGCAATTCGTGATCTAGGTAAAAAAACCCATTGTTCTCATTTCTTCACGTCTTTTTGCCTTGTACTTTGCTTCACCACGTGTGTTTTATTCCAGTATTTACTACCTTTCTTCTTATTAATATTACTAGTATTGATATAAAAAAAAATATTCTGTCTAAAATTAATTAAAGTAGTTATCAATTTTATATTGTAGTGAAATATAACTCAATCAAATAATTAAAAAAAGGATACAAGTTCAATGCATCTTTTCGTCTAAATAAGTCATTTAACATAGAAGAGGAATTAAGAATTTTGTTTTCTTGTTTTCAACCATTTTTAAAAAAAATTATCATCTTTTTATACATTTGTAAAAACTATTTTCTTGTTTTTAAGCCTACATGTCTTGACCCAAGGATCATAACCTATGAAAAAACTCATTTTTCATGTGAAGTTTTTTTCACGACTTCATCAGTGGCCATGAGAAGTGAATAAAAAGTCAAGTATGTCCTTTCATTACTCACCAAATCTCTTTTCATGGCTAACAAAACTCCAAAATAAAATAGAGTAATTAATTCTTTTCCACATGGACTTCAGCTTCTTAGGACATCCAATAACTCACTCATCAAGTCAAAGTGTTCAATAATGTTTTTTTGGCCATACAAGAATAAATTTGTACTATTTAGTTCCATCAATAAAAAAAATTCAACACATAATTTCATTATGTGCATCAAATGCAAAAGGCAACTCTAATTTAAAGAAGGAATGGGATAAAATGACATGCAAAATATATACGATACTTCTACTCTTCGAAGAAGTCATTCTCACTATAAAGAGCGCTTCTCTACAAATTTTAGCTATGAGCATGACTATTTCTATCAACCCTCCTTTGACTCTCAGTTGCTTGCTCTCAAACAAGAAAACAAATACCTAGACGCGAGACTACACTAGCTCTTGAACACCATTCCCATTATATGAGAGAATCTCCACTTTGTCACAAAATGTTACACACTTATTTAACCAAGGATCGTGTCTCCATGAAGTCCAATATAGACAAATATAATGGTCTTACAGATTCTACAAAGCACATACAAAATATAAGAAGCACCCTAAAGCTTGCGATACAAAGAGATGTTATATTCAAGATTTTTCCTATAACATTTCACGTATCTGCTAAGTTGTGGTATCATAGCCTTGAACTTTGCTATTTATTCGGCCTTCATGATATTTGCATGAAGCTCATCCTTGTTTTAGTACTAGCATTCCATCTAAAAAAGCATGATTGAGTTCTTTGCCATTATACGATGAAAAAATAAAAATACCAAAGCTTGTTTCTAGAGATTCAATGAAGAAATGCTCAACATGGTGAATCTAGTTGAACCCATCTCTACTAAAGCATTAATTAGTGGAGTCTATAACTACTCATTATGGTAATGACTATATACATTTCATGACAAGACTTTTCTCAATATGAAGCAGCTAATGGATAATTATAGCCTAAAAAAGGAATGTCAATAAGCACATTTATGATTATATGACATTTTCCAATCTTTTAGCTACACCTCTCACCACCACACATGTGAAGGTGTTAGCCACAATAAAAGAAAACGACTTCATACAATATCCACCTCCTATAAAATGTGGCTCAAATATAAGGAACCCTTACAAGTTATGTTTCTTTCACCATATTAAGAAATGTTATGCCCTGAAAAAAAAAACCTAACAAATAGAAAGTTATGTGTCTTTCATCATTTGTGGCCACTACCCAACGTTATGCTTGGCCACCAACCATGCCATACCATTTCCAAGGCCTAAATAACCTTTTTCAAACACAATGACTAATACACATAAAATGAAAATTTTTGAGTTATAAGGAGTATGCGGCGCCGCACATCGCCTATACACACAAAATTTTTATGCTTTTACTTACAGTTGGGGTGAGCATTTTTTACCCAATTCAGTTTTAAGATAAAAACAACCAAGCCTTAAATTTATTTTAAATTTTAGAACAAAAACGAACCAGAAACTGGTTCAAACCGATAAGTTTCAGTTTGGTTTGGTTTTAAAAAAAATACTGGATAAACCTAATTTCCATGAAAGTCTCCTTACTAATTCATCAAGTACATCCACAACAAAATCGCAATCATTATAGAAAACAGTTTTTCAATCAACTCTGCATTAACTCACAAAGAATCCAACCTTACAATATGATATGAACATAACATGCATGCATAAAAACCAAAAAAAGATTGAAACAAAAGAAACTCAATGAGAAAAAGGGGGGAATTCAACATAATACACCAAGCTTGAATGTTTAATTGAGAAAAGTTACAATAGATACTATTATGTTTTCAAACATTGTTGTCTTTAACCATTGATTTAGTACCTGTACATATTCCTGATAAATTAAAGTTATGTCCACCAACTATATCTCTCTTTCTTTCTGCCTCTATTATTGACACAGAAAGAAAAACATGGAGAAAGTCAAAGTAAAAAGGACAGTAATTAGATTGATGGATGAAAGTGGAGAAGAAATAAAAAATATATATAGAAGAGAGAAATTGAACTGTGAAAGAGGAGATAAGTTAGAGAAAAAAGATGAGAGAAATCAAAGACAAAGAAATTTTAGGGAGAAGAGAAAAAAAAAAAGAGCGACTCATCCAAAAAGAAAGGGCAAATGATAAGGGGAAGGGGGCATGCGGCGAAAGTGAATTTTAGAGTTAGAGTCTTGCAATTTTCTTTTTATACCCCTTTGAACAATGTGTTTAATTTTTTGGTTGAACTAGTTCGATTCAATCAGTTTTAAGGCTTTTGAAATTGAAATTAAATGGGACCAAGTTTTTTTTGGGTTTTTTAATTTATTTTTTTCTTTGTTTGGTTTTTTTATTGGTTTAATCAATTTTTTGGTTTTTTTTCTCACTTCTAACTGAAAGATTCTTTGCAAGCACAAAATCTTATGCAAGTTGACACCATATTTTCTAGTCACTGGTTGTCAGTCATCACGTCTTATACAATCAGACGTTTTTTTCTTGACAAGATGCTATTTATAATCAATATATCACTAACATTTATCAACTACTTCACCAATAACGTGTCAAACATTACATCCGATGATGAGCACTATCGTTTTCATTAATTAATATTAACATAAATCTGGAGGTTAACCGACGTGATCAAGGTTTATAAACACCTTAGTCACTAGGTAAACAAAACATGTTACAATTTTCTCAAATTCTACACCTGTATTTTCTCTTATTTTTTTCTTAAATCCTCTTATACACCTACTAACTTAAAAATCATAGTCTCCTTCATTTCAATCATATAATTATTATAATCTTTCTAGGAATCTTCAATCATATAATTACTATATGGTTAATAAGAATTTCATATAAGTAATAATCGTTAAATGTGTTATTTGATTAGATGGTATTTAGGTCATGGTATCATATCATAGAGGCTATTAACCTATAACAATCAATCATTATTTTTTTTAATGTATGCTTTCACGAATACTTATTTATCATATTAGTTTCTAATTTTAATATAGTTATTATATCCCTATATTATTGGTTAATATAAGGTTGTTTAAAGCATTGTTAAAGTTTAGATATTCATAATATAATGTCAAGAAACTACTTTAATTTCTTTTATATAATGATAAAATTATTCTCAAATTATTTATATTAAAAATATAAAGCTATTAAAAAAAATGAATGATCCTAA
>Ga0325414_1006491_pt1 | contig 12402 bp, 9 predicted proteins | sample PopdelMetagenome_8_FD_206183 | JGI IMG/M metagenome (GOLD analysis project Ga0325414, IMG submission 206183) | Populus deltoides microbial communities from Bellville, Georgia, United States - Leaf-PdKOR-R3 | ecosystem: Host-associated > Plants > Phyllosphere > Phylloplane/Leaf | place: USA... | reverse complement strand
ATTTGAATATGTATCTATATGTTGGGTTTACTAAGAGGATCAACTTTCCACTTTGATATTTAAATAACATTAACAACTTATTTTTAATTTATCAATTTTTATGTATTTTTAATTTATTTTACTAAGAAATTGTTTTTAATTAAAATAATTATAATGTCATCAAACATATTTATAACATCAATGCTTTACAAATTTAACTTAGAATTTCACTATTATTATAATCCAAGTAACAAGAATAAATGCGTGTTTAGTATTTATGATTTATAATACTTTTAAAAGTATATTTTACTTGAAAATATATTAAAATAAATTTTTATATTTATATTTATTTTTAATATTTACATATAAAAATAATTTAAAAATATATTAAAAAATATCAATTTAATATTTTTTTAAGATAAATATACTTCTAAAATATACTAAAATAAATTATACATTTTAAATCAGGCTTTAATAAGGCCCGCCATGTTTTTATGGTTAGAAAGTACCTTTATAAAAAAGTAAAATTTTTCTTCAATTTTTTTATATAATTTTAAATTATTTTAATATGTTAATATAAAAATAATTTTTTTTTAATTTATTATTTAAAAAAAATTTAAATAAAAAAACTCTTAAAAAATAATTTTCATAAACAGACAATAAATATAGCACGTAATATAACTTGGATAGATGAGACGTTCCATCGAAACAAAGTGTCAGAAGCCGGTAGGCCCCACCAACATTTGTTTCATTATCTGGACTATCTAGTGGCGGTTCCTTTCCTCCACGTAATGGCATTTGATACCGACAAGCATGAAAAGACATCTCCCTGTGGAATAAGATATGATTAAGAGGCTTGTGGCCCAGCGTTCCCTGACTTTGTGAGTGTCTGGAATTGTATTAATTAATGTAGTTATAATTTGAAAAAAATTATTTTATAAAAGTATTTTTAATTATGATTGATTTGGAAAAATAGGTGTTTAGTTAAAAATATGGTTGAAATTGAAATTGAATAAAAAATAATTTAATATGTTTGGTTAAAAATACTTTTGAAATTGAAGTTATAAAATAATTTTAAAAAATTATATATTAATATTAATGATTTTTAATTTAAATATTGTAGATTTAACTATTATTATATCATAAAATAAATAATATTTTATATAAAATATTTTTTATTGTTCTATTAAATTATCTACAATTTCTTTATTAATGAAATACATTCAACAAGTACTACAGTCATTAACTAATGTTAAACACAAATTTTTTAAATAAAACAATTAAAAAGAGAAAATAAAATATTTTATTTTATTTTATTTATTTTTCTGGGTCGGATAGGTTGGTAGTTATGTTTTAAAATATATTAAAATAATATTTTTTTTATTTTATAAAATTTATTTTGATATTAATATATAACAATTTAATTTAATTTTTATTTTTAAAAATAGCAAAATAATTATAATTTAACCATAATCTAAACATGGCCATAATCATCATTTATAAGAAGAAAGCTAGTGATGGCTTGGCATTGGCATAAATTATTTCTCATGCATTTTCTGTTAGTTTTAATTTCTTACCATGTAGAGCCCGCAGAGAATGAAAACTTAATTATTTAAGAAAACAGGCGGGACGCATGTGAAAGCAGCCTTTGGCTGCTTCTTCCAATCTTGCGTTACAAACGTAGAAAATAAAAGGTGGGGTCCATGAACAGTAATTAGTGGTTTTTTCTTTACCAAACGTTTGGCTCCTGCGTTTTGCTTTAAACGCAATCTCCACCGCGTAAACAAACGAAGCCAGCCTCATGGATTCAATTCTTAATGTACATGTCTGTTATTTCTATGATATTTTATTTGTGTTTTGTACTTATAGGTATTTAGTGAGTCAGAAAATTAATTATGGTATGTAAAAATTGACTCAGATATTTTGAATTATATATATAAAAAATATATAGTTAAGAGAATTCCAGATAAACATGAAGGTAATATTTATTTATTGGATGCCAACACATCACATACATAAATAATATTGCAAGTTAATAACTTTATATTTATAGAATTAATTGAGATATATCAAGCTAATCTAAATATTTATATTAATAATAATAAAAAATAACATTACAGCCCATAAATATTTGAAAAGGAGGAAATGTGTGCAGTAAGGAGTGCTGAATTAATACATAATTATCAAATAATAGGGAGGGTTACATATTAATAAAATGACAGCTTGTTAAACTCTGGAAATGTAATGTAAATTTTGTAAAATATAGATTATTTGTGATCTCTCAATTTATTCCATGGTTTTCATGTTTTCATTAGTCATGTCAACATTATTGGGTATAATGGAAATCTGGGAGCTGCATATGATTGATGTGAACATTATACGAGGATAATGCTAAGTTTATAATATTACTTTGAGGAGTATTATAATTTGTTTTTCAAGAGGGAATATGAGGAAGATATTCTTTTTTTTTTTAATTTAATATGGTTGTTCGGGCCAGTTTGCGTGTATCTCAACTAATTCCACGGGTCCTGAAGTTAACGACCATGTAAATTTTCAGTGGGTCATCATATGAGTAACCACATGACTCGAACCTGAAACTACAAAAAATACAAAACTTATCACTGGGTTAGCACAATCCATATATATATATATATATATATCCATATATATATATATATAAAATAAAGACACTTTCAATCAATGTCTATCTATTGTGAAAGAGTGAGTATCGTAGTTATATATATAAAGATTAAATAACCTAAAAAGTTAAAAAAGATTTTTTAAAAAAATAAAAACATCTATTATAATAACAAAGAATAAAAAATACTTAAAAACAAAGTAAGGCTAGAATAGGAAGGTAACGCATGTACGAGGGTCTGTCGAGCCTCTATTTATTTATTTGATAAGTGTCAAATAACATCTTGTGACAGCATACCCCGTTTTATAAAGAGATTGCTATATATTTGATGTATTATAGTTTTAGTTTTTCAATTTAATTATTTTTATTTTTAAAATTTGTCTATTTGAAATCTTGTGTTAGATTTATTAGATCAAGTTAAATAACAATATAAATATAAATAATAACATTGTGTAAAATTAAAAGAAAATGGAAATAAAAGGAATTAAAAAATAAATTTCTAAGGATTATATAGGTAAACCAAAAAGGCAAGAAAAGAAGTGGAAAAAAAAATATAGGTTTTCAATGAATTGATGACATATTATATCTGATACACATAAATTACACAAAAAAAAGTTAGGTTCATATATAATGAATTTGTAATTAATATTATTAATTTTTAAAAAAAATCATTTATTTTCTTTACTCTTAAAATTAAAGGTGGAGATTTGTTTGGTTTATGAGAGTGGAAGAAAGTGAGTAAATTTTATTTATTTTATTTGAACAAGTCTCTTGTTATTCTTTTTTTGTTTTTTTAAACTTGGTTAAGTATAGCTAACAATATATATAAATTATAAAATGCAGAATTTCTTATTTTTTTAGTAAATAATTCACAAAGTTTTTTTTAGATATGAAGTTTTTTTTTGAGGTTTTCTTAACTTACTGTTGTTATTGGAAGTATTTTTTTTATTTTTTTTTCAATACTTTGTTTTTCAATAATTCTAAATCGAGGCTTTATTCCTTTAGATTTGTTGATTTTTGTTTAGTAATATCTAGTTTTCTTACCCTCTTTAGTCTTTTTTTAGAGTTTATGATTTTTCATTTTTTTTCTTAATCCCAAGGCATGGTTCAATGGAGGTTCATTCCATAGATCTAGATTGAGTGGAAGTGATTTTATAGACTATAATGTTTAACAAAAGGAAGGAATGTCTACGACATAGCAGAACTATTGGTTGCCACTAGATTTGAGATTAATATGTGACCCTTTTCTCTTATACCTTGCAATTGTTTTACTCCATTTTTTTCTTTTTCTTTGGATATAATCCTATTTTTATTTATATTGGGTGCTATTTAAGGCTATAAAACTCACTTTGTATTATTAATTTATAATTGAGAAGAAATAGGAGGCTTAACGTATTAGTTAGCCAACATTTTCTATTTATATGTGTAGGGAAATATACAATAGTAAAGATAAATATTATAAAACTAGAGTAGTCCTATAGTATTTTCTATATATATATATATATACATTTTATAATATGACCCCTCAAGCCGAGGATGGAGGATCGACCCGAAACTTGAATCGAAAAGTAGTAAAGGAAGTGGTAGAAAGCGGCTTAGTAAAAACATCTACAAGTTGATTCTTAGAAGAGATAAAACAACTGTGAATCTCTTTCTTCACAATCCTGTCTCGTATAAAATGATAATCAACCCCAACATGTCTAGTATGAGCATGAAAGATACGATTCACAAATAAATAAGTAACACCAATATTATCACACCAAATGGTAAGAGTAGAGGCAAAAGGGATTTGCAGATATGTCAATAAGTACTGAAGCCAGATAACTTCAGTAGTGCCATTTTCTAAGGCTTTATACTCAGCCCCGATAAAGGAGCGGACAACTATGAGTTGGTTGTTTGATTTCCACGAAATCGGCTTCTGACCAAAGAAAAGAAGGTAACTACCCGTAGACTTACTATCATCAATACTACCTACCCAATCTGCATCTGTAAAGCCATGTAAAGTAAAGGAAGAACTATGAATGATTTGTAAGCCATAGGATGTTGTACCCTGAAGATGACATAGAATGCATTTTACGGCAGCCCAATGAAAATCTGTAGAAGCCTGCATAAACTGATAGACTCTGTTGACAGCAAAATAGGTGCCTGACCTTATAAAGGTGAGATATTGAAGAGCTCCAATGATTTGATGAAATCGTGTAGGATCAAAAAACAAGGAATCTGACAGTATGGTAGCTTTGGAGGTAGAGATATGAGTATTAACAGGTTTGCACTAGTATGGGCTTGTAAGAGGGAAGAGTAGAGTCAACAAAACTTGGAGGTTGTTTCATATAGACCTCTTTGACAAGGACTTTATTGAGAAAAACATTATGGATATCGAGTTGATGAATCTTCCAACCACGCGAAACTGAAATTGAGAAGACTGGTCTCATGGTTATCTACTTAGTAATAGGACTGAAAGTCTCAGAGTAATCAATGCCTTCTTGCTGAGTAAAACCTTTAACAACAGATACAACCATATTATTCAATAGTTTCACCCACATTTAACTAGTATTTTGCCTATGTTTTATATATAAAATGCCTTGATATTCTTTATTTTATGTTTTGAAGGCACTTTTGGATGAAAGATGCAAAAAGGAGTAAATTGGAGGTAATTGGCAGATTTGACCTTCAGTCGATGTTTTGTGTAGAGCGTGAGCTCTAGAGGTTGAAATGAAGTGATTCCAATGGCATTAAAAAGCTCACATCTATACCTTTCTGGAAATATAAGGAAAGAAAATACAATAAGGAAGAGCATGGAAATCGCAGCCTTCAAAGTCAAATCTCGCAATCTACCAGTGTTGACCTTTGGCCATTCCAACTTGAATATCTGGAGCTACAGAAGTCCAATTTATACACACTCAATTGTTTTCGATTTATGACTCAAAAGCTTATAAATGCTCCAAATTTTAGCAAAAAACGATGTCATATGAGGGAGATATGATTTTTCAAAGATGACAACTGAATTCTGCTAGCAAACAGGTTTCATGAAGAAACGAGTCCAAATTACGTTCTGAAGCATCTAAACCGATATCCAAGTTTTTATTTTAGCAATTTAGCTCCTCTAAGTCAAAGCTTGAAGATTTCATGCAAGGCCACTTCTTCTTTTTTAGGAAAATAGTTATTGAAGTACTTAAATGTAAACAGTCTACTTAAGGGAGGACTATTTTGTAAAATAGAGACTAGGGTTTCCTAGGATATAAAAAGAATGAGAGAAGAGAAGGGGGGCAGCCAGCCAAGAGGAGAAAAACGGCCTCTTCCTCTAAGAAACATGAAATCATGTATTCTTCCTTCTTTTTTATTAGTTTTTCAACAAACATGGAAAGCTAAACACTTTTTCTTGGTTGCAAGGACACGGAAACCTTCGGATTTCAAGAACTATGAGATTTATTTTACCTTTTCTTTTCTGTTTATATAATGAATATGTTTGTTCTTTTATGTTTATTTTTCCTATGATTGTTTATTTTAATTGTTAGAGCGGACTCTAAGTTATCATTGTAGACAATCTATTGCTAAGTTTGATATCAAAACCATAGTTGTGGTATATGAACTTGTGAAGCAACTGAATTTAATAATTATGGCGGATCTACGTTATTAATCTTAGGGAGAACATTCAATCAAATCAAACATAGACTGCGGACAGTGATGTTCTCTTGATTAATCAACTGATCTAGTTCTTAAGGCTGTCATTGAATTAAATTACTAGTGCGGACACTGTGGTTGTGTGATGGTTAGGGTTAGTTATACGACGAATTCGTTAACTAACCAATGTTAAGAAGAGATAAATATTCAGAATATAAATTGATGTTTTGTTTCCATGATCAGTTTTGATTTCTATAGGTAAATGTTTACTTATGACCAAGGTTTGTTCTCTTGATAATTTTATGATTTTATTAAATTTTGTTTGATAGTTTTCTGTTTTCTTTAGCTTTAGCCTAGATAACGTCGAAACCCCACCAAATTGCATATCATCTAGCATAAAAATCTGACTTGAATCTTCCTCATGAGATTGACCCCTTGCTTACTCTATACTATCTTGTGTGTTGTGTTTGAAGCTAGGGTAATTAATTTGTGCGATCGCGACATTGCAACAAATTTTGGCGTTGTTGTCGGGGAAGTAATTTTAGTTGATTCTTGTGCTTGTATTGTTATTTTTAGTTGCTATGATTGCTATTTATATTTTTGAAAAAAAAAGAGAAACAATTTTTGCTTGCGGTAGTACTGTTCACTTGGCGCAGCGGTACTGTTCAAAATAGAATTTGTGGTGGAATTAGGTTTTGACCTTTTATTTCCTAAAGTGAAACGATGTTCTGAACAGGACTAGTGATTTGTCACTAGCCCCACCCTATCGAGGCCAAATTCCACTGTTTTCTAAGGTTTTTAGGCAGTTTTAGTTTTCTAACGTAGGATTTTCATATAATTTGCATTGTTATTTTTTTTTTTATCTCTTGTGTGGTTGTTTTCTTTTGAGTTTTCTTAGCAATTTATGCCTATGACCCGTTCTACTAATCAAATTCAAGTGCAGGTTGATCTTGAAATAGAAAGCACTTTACGCAGGTTAAGAAAGAAAGCTCGCCTCAACACCATAACGGTTGCACGACAACAAACACTCAAGGAGCTTGCTGCTCCTAACGTGGAAAATCAACCATTGTGCATAAACATTGACAATAATTTAAAATTTGAGCTCAAATCTGGTTTTATACATTTGTTACCAACATTCAATGGTCTTGCAGGAGAAGATCCTCATACTCATCTCAAGGAGTTCCATATGGTTTGTGTTGGCATAAAACCGAACGGAGTTGATGAAGAACAGGTTAAGTTGAAAGCTTTCCCTTTCTCTTTAAAAGGGGCAGCAAAGACATGACTTTTCTCCATTGTCCCAGATTCAATTGGAACTTGGAATGGCATGAAGAAGATCTTCCTTGAAAAGTATTTTTCAGTATCTCGAGTTGCCAACATAAGAAAAGAAATATGTGGGATTCGGCAATCTCATGGAGAGACACTCTCTGAATATTGGGAAAGATTTGAGCAACTTTGCATTCAATGTCCTCATCATCAAATACCTGATCAACTACTCATTTAATATTTCTATGAAGGATTGATGCCTACTGACCGTAGTATCATTGATGCTGCAAGTGGAGGGGCATTGGTAGATAAGACACCCGAGGTTGCACGCCAATTAATCTCAAACATGGTAGCCAACTCAAAATAGTTTGGCACCCGTGGAGACTTCTCAAAAAAACGAGTTAATTAGGTAAGTATTTCTAACCTTGAAAATAAAGTTAATGATCTTACTTCTCTTGTGCGTTCTTTAGCTTGTGGAAATGTACAGCAGGTGAAAGTTTGTAGCATATGTTCCTTACAAGGACATGCCTCAGATATGTGCCTAACAATGCAAGAAGATTACATTGAACATGCTAATGCAGTTGATGGAGCATTCAACGGACAACCCCAGCGTAAATATGATCCATTTTCCAACACGTACAATCCTGAATGGAGAGATCATCTCAACTTACGCTATGGGAACCCACCTCAACAAGGCAATCAAGGCCAACAGTTTCATCCCCATGGATTTCAATCCCAACAGAATTATTAAGCAAGACAATCCCCATTCATGAACTCCAATGTTATGGGGTCGTCATCCAATGATGATCTTCGTGAGATGATGAAAAATTTGGCTTCTAATACTGTTAACTTGCAACAAAATGTCATGTCTTTTCAACAAGAAACAAGGTCAAGTATTCACAACTTGGAAAAGCAAATGGGGTAAGTAGCTTCAAGTGTAGGGAAATTGGAAGCACAAATGAATGGAAAGTTGCCCTCCCAAGCATTAAATCCAAAAGAGAATGTTAGTGCAATCATGCTGCGAAGTGGGAAAGTACTTGAAGAGCAAAGGTCGAAACAAATTGAGATGGAGAAAGAAGAAGAGATAGAAACCAATTGAGTACAAAAAAGAAACATCCTCCTCATTCCCAAACTAAAACAACGACCAACACTCCAAAGGTAACTCCTCACTCAATGAATTCTAGTTTTAAAACAATTCCACCCTTTCTTATGAGTTCTTCTAGGTCAAATAAAGAGGATAAAGAAAAGGAGATTTTAGAGGTTTTCAAGAAAGTAGAACTCAACATTCCTTTGCTTGATGCTATCAAGCAATTTTCCAAGTATGCCAAATTCTTGAAGGAGTTGTGTACTATCAAGAGAGCTTTCAAACTGAAAGGTCATGAAATGGTAAGTATGGGTGAAGTTGTATCTGCTGTTGTTCGAAAGAATATGCCTTTGAAGTAAAAAGACCCAGGTGCATCTACTATCCCATATGTTATTGGTAATGCTAGTTTCAAAAGGGCCTTGTGCGATTTAGGTGCATCCATTAGTGTTATGCCCAAACATTTTTATGATTCTCTTAGTCTTGAGCCTTTGAATAAAACTAGCACTGTAATACAACTTGCGGATCGTAGTTTTGTTTACCCATTTGGTGTGATAGAAGATGTCCTAGTCAAGATTGATAATTTGGTCATTCCATGCGACTTTTATATTCTTGATATGGAACATGATTCTTGTGATTCATCAAACTGCACTCCTATATTGTTTGGGAGACCATTCTTGAAAACTGCTAATACAAAGATTGATTGTGGTAAGGATACTTTGTCTATGGAGGTAGGAGATGAAAAAATTGAATTTAATTTTCATGATGCAATGACATATCCTTATAGCAATGTTTATTTTATCACATGTTATGACCAAGTTGATAAGTGTGTGCAGCAAGTTTGTGATTTTGATAGTGATGATGGATTAAGCATAGCTTTGCGCTATGGCTATGATATTACCAAGATAGAAGAGATGGAGAGGCACATATGTGTTCCCCAAAACATATATTAATCAGCATTGGCTTTGCAAGCTTTGCAAACTGTTCCCAATTATGCAGGAGTCATTCACCCCATCATGGACAATGAGTGGGTGTTGCCTATCCTTTTGGTTCCTAAAAAGATTGGAATTACATTGGAAGAAATACAAAATGATGCTTATGAGAATGCAAGGATTTACAAAGAAAAGACTAAGAGTCTCCATGACTGAATGATTACAAGAAAAGAGTTTAATGTTGGAGACAAAGTCCTTCTTTATCATTTGAAACTTTTTCCTGGAAAGTTGCGCTCTAATTGGATTGGACCCTTTGTTGTTTCTAATGTTTTTTCTTATGGTGCAGTTGAAATTACAAGTTTAGAAACTAACAAAGTACTCAAAGTCAATGGGCATCGCTTGAAATCTTTCTATGAAGGTTGGACGATAGAACTCACCGCTTTTGCGGAGTTAACTTAACCAATCTATGAAGAATAAGCACGCAACATGTCAAGCTAATGACATAAAACAAAAGCGCTTACTGGGAGGCAACCCAGCACAAAAAGGAAAAAAAACAGATTTGCTTTCTTTTTCCCTTATCTTTTATTTTTCGCATTTTACTTTATTTTGGTCATTCTCCTATATTTCTTTTCTTTTATTTCAACATTGAGGACAATGTTGTATTTTAAGTGTGGGGGTATTCGGAGAATGTAAGTTTTCTTATTTTGATTTTCTTTGTTGTTCCAAAAAAAACAAAAAAAAAATAAATTTCTATGTTTGATCTTTTGAACTCCTATTGATTTATGAGAATGTGAGTGTTACATATGAGAATTAATTGAGATAGATGAAGATATAAATTGAATGAAGGAGTGTGCATGCAAGTTTTAAGGTTTAATTGGTTTAGGGATTGATTTTGAGAATATGCCATGTTGACTTTCTAGTGTTATACCAACGCAAGCTTTTGAACCTTCAAGCATTCTTTCAGTGATATGCATCTCTAGATTTTGCTTCATATCTTGTTGAGATTACATTCACATTACATATATATACATGAAGATGATAAAGGCATTAGAAATTTTAACCACTTGAGCCAAAAAGCCAACCTAAAGCAAATTATCCTTAGTAAATCCTTTTTGAGCTTGTTTATCTTTTCTTTGCTTTATCCATGTATAAGTCTTAACTTTATATATGTTTTTCTTTTCCCTTGGCCAAGAACTAGTAGAGCATATACTAGTGATATTTCATGGAATTATGGTTGGAAATTATGTGAAAAGAAAGAAAAAGAAGTGATGCTTGATGAAAAGATGGGCAAAGTTGCCAAAGGTAAAAAAAGAAGAAAAAGAATACAAAAAAAAAGTGTTCCTTTATGTTCTTAAGATTTTACGTTGAAAAAGCTTGAAATCAAAAGAAGTTAAGCATTGGTGATTAAAGATGGAAAATTTATGTGCTTTGATGGAATATCTTGTTTGAAATATTATTTTTTAGAATACTCTACTTTCTTTGATTTGAACCTTTTCTTTTACTCTCTTTTACCTCACCTTAACCTTAGCCCCATTACAACAAGAAAATAAGACCTTTTGATTCATGCATTGTTTGTAATATGTTAGTAATAAAGATGAGATTGAAGAGCAAGCTTATGGTAGAACATATTCATTGATTCAATTTGAGAGATTTAAATACATATGCCTTAAACACGTGAGTGTTGGAGTGTATATCAATGAGAGGACCTATCACTTTGGCATGACATAGATTTCATTTAAATCCCGACGATTAATTGAGTTTTGAAGTTTGCATGTAAATAAATTCATAAAAATTTATACTCTTTATCCTTCTTAATTGTGTTCTTGTTTACAATGCATATATTCTTGGATATTGATGAGAGATTAGAAGATTAGTCATAGTAATTTAATTTAATTTAACTTCAATTTGATTTTACCTATCCTTTCTCGAGGACGAGCAAGAGCTAAGTGTGAGGGTATTTGATGCAACCATATTATTCGATAGTTTCACCCATATTTAACTAGTGTTTTGCCTATGTTTTATATATAAAATGCCTTGATATTCTTTGTTTTATGTTTTGAAGGCACTTTTGGATGAAAGATGCAAAAAGAAGTAAATTGGAGGTAATTGGTAGATTTGACCTTCAGTCAATGTTTTGTGCAGAGCGTGAGCTATAGAGGTCGAAATGAAGTGATTCCAATGGCACTAAAAAGCTAACATCCATACCTTTCTGGAAATCTAAGACAAGAAAATAAAATAAGGAAGAGCATGGAAATCACAGCCTTCAAAGTCAAATCTTGCAATTTGCCAATGTTGACCTTCGGCCATTCCGACTTGAATATCTGGAGCTATAGAAGTCCAATTTATGCACACCTATTTTTTTTGGATTTCTGACTCAAAAATCTATAAACGCCCAAAATTGCAGCAAAAAACAATGTCATACGAGGGAGATATGATTTGTCAAAGATGACAACTGAATTCTGCTAGGAAACAGGTTTCATGAAGAAACGAATCCAAATTATGTTCCGAAGCATCTAAACCGATATCCAAGTTTTTATTTCAGCAATTTAGCTCCTCTAAGTCAAAGCTTGAAGATTTCAATCAAGGCTACTTCTCCTTTTTTAGGAAAATAGTTATTGAAGTATTTAAATGTAAACAGTCTACTTAAGGGAGGACTATTTTGTAAAATAGAGACAATGGTTTCCTAGGATATAAAAAGAATGAGAGAAAAGAAGGGGGGCAGCCAACCAAGAGGAGAAAAACACCCCCTTCCTCTAAGAAGCCCGAAATCATGTATTCTTCCTTCTTTTTTATTAGTTTTTCAACAAACATGCAAGGCTAAACACTTTTTCTTGGTTGCAAGGACACGAAAACCTTCGGATTTCAAGAAATGTGAGATTTATTTTACC
>Ga0325414_1006490_pt1 | contig 12403 bp, 10 predicted proteins | sample PopdelMetagenome_8_FD_206183 | JGI IMG/M metagenome (GOLD analysis project Ga0325414, IMG submission 206183) | Populus deltoides microbial communities from Bellville, Georgia, United States - Leaf-PdKOR-R3 | ecosystem: Host-associated > Plants > Phyllosphere > Phylloplane/Leaf | place: USA... | reverse complement strand
TGAAAAAAAAATCCTATCCAATCAAGGTTAAGCTCTAAATCGACCAATCATGATTAGCCGGGTTTAGTAACAATATCGAGTAACAATTACTACACAACCTATTGACCCCTGCCCCCATGAGGAGTGCCATGATTTCTTGCGAGATAGGCTTTGATGGTTAACGACTTGCTTAAGTTGTGCGGTTTAGGTGCGCACAACGAGAGCTCAATTTTCCAAGGCATGAACAAGCCCATCAGGTGCGTGTTCAAGGATCCTTGTCTAATTCAAGAAAAATAAACATGGGATCTAAAAGCCTTCTTTCTATATCATACATTAATTTGAAAGAAATTGAACCTGCTTGGAAATCATATTTCTTGAACGTTTATGACAGGCACCACCTTAAACATTTCCGAAACATGTTACCACAAACATTTCTGCTGCTGCAAAACATGATATATTTGGTAAAGTATCACAAAGACAGCTCTATGATTGACAAACCTACTCCTCCTATCTGACAGAGACAAGCATCATTTCAACAATCATGCACAACTGTAACACACACATCAAGTTAAATCTCCACCCCCTCCTCCTTTTCTGCCTTTCCAAGCAAACTAGTGGCTGAAGCAGTAGCCATATCTCAAGTAAGATAAGGTACTGGCAACTAGTTTATGCAACTAAAATCACACTTTGCACCTAATCTCATCCTCTTGGAAACATAATAAAAACCCTCCCTATCCCCTCTTTGGGACATCGAACACTTGAACAAGCACCACTTGCATAGTTGCATTTCGACTTGAACAAGTATCACTTAGTTGCATTTGCATTTTTGCAAAGCTTCCAAGCTGTGCAGAGAGCAAAACCTGAAAACCACAAAGATGAAGCACCATTTTTCAGTCTTCTTATTTCCAGCTATCCTTCTCTTGCTCCACTGCACCCAAACACTATCCCAGACACCTACAGCAGCACCAGCAAAAGCACCTGCTGCAGCCTCTGCACCTCCACCAGCTGCAACCTCGTCTGCACAAGCCTCGCCGCCCGTTATGGTTCCTGTACAAGTTTCGAAAGGTCCTGTCAATGTCATTAAAATCCTCCAGAAGGCTGGCGGCTTTGCGGTCTTTATCCGCCTTATAAAATCCACTCAAGAGGACATCCAAGTATTCTCCCAGCTCAATGACTCGAGAGATGGCGTCACCATCTTTGCCCCAACTGATGGGGCCTTTTCGGCCATTATCAAATCAGGCGTTCTTAACTCCCTAAGTGATCATCAGAAGATTGAGTTGGTGCAGTTTCATATTATACCAAGAATTCTTACAACCGCTAATTTTCAGACTGTCAGTAACCCTATAACTACACTGGCAGGATCTGGTAGTCGTTTCGCTCTTAATGTGATAGCCACAGAAAATATGGTGAACGTAACTTCAGGACTTACTAATACAAGCGTATCGGCAATTGTATACACTGATAGCCAGCTTGCTATCTATCAGGTCGACAAGGTGCTACTTCCTTTGGATATTTTTGCCCCCAAAGCTCTTGCTCCTGCACCAGCACCACCAAAGCCTAAAAAGGATGATGGTGCAGACACTCCTATGGTTCCAAAGGATATTTCTGGTGCAGTAAGCTGTGTCATGCTTAATACTATGCTTATCTCCGGAGTTATCATAGTTGCTGCAGCTTTTCCTTTGTGACCCTGGTGTTTTGACAAGGTATCAATTTCTTCATCAGTGGTTCATGATTCTGCTGGTTGTAATGAACTGTGGTGTTTAACAGGTTCATTGCTTTGAATAATTGTCATTTCCTCTCAATTCTATTTGTGTTCTTCCAAGTTTGTAAATAACTCTGCCTTTGATTTTTATTTTTATTTATTGGTTATTGCTCTTATTCTGCTTTCATGTATTCTGTGGAATTGTAATTTATATCAGAGAAAAAGAAATATAATGTTGATGTGCTTTGATTTTTCAATCCCACATTAATTTGGAAGCAATCAAATTAACATCTTGAAATTCACATTTATATTACAAAATCACCTCTCTGCATCAAAGCATCTCCTCAAACACTGTAACATATGGCCAGAAAATTTCTGCTGCTGTGATGCAATGTACGCAATCAAACCATGAACCAAGCTAAGCTTTATCAACTCTCCATTGAAGACAATTAGACAAACCAAAAGACTGCGACTTAAGTCTTTCTAGACCTTGTATCGATGCTTGTGCCGACTCCAACATCTTTTTAGTATAACTGATCGAAAGTTAGCTGTAAACTAGGAATTAAAGACAAGGTTATATCCCTGGAAGAAACAATATGGTAATGTTATCCTTGAAATTACACGATTGTCTTTAGACAAATATTGGACGAACAAATTCTCCAAATTCAACTAAAAAAAAATCAAACACCTGCAAACTGCCAACAGTAGATGCAACTAGGAAAGGGGGTAAGCGAGAAATCATGAGCCAAAGGAGCAAGAAATCCTAGCACCATAAATGATTAAAATCCACTTGGAGGAGCATAAAAAGGTTTAAAGACGAAGCACATTAGTGCTACATGACATGAACTTAATCATACAAATATTACAGGAAAAATTAGCATTCATAACCTTTTCGCAAACAGATTCTTCTTGTTGCTATTCCTGAAGAGTACAAGCTGAAGCTCTTCCTGATGAAAACAACGCAGATATTTAATGATATCAAAATACATGATTGTATGCATGTAACATATGAGAGATCATTACATGAACCTGGTCTATTGGACGACAAAGCCAATCATATTGTCTGGATTTGCAGCACCAACGGGTTATAAACAGTGAGGTCCACTGCTTGAACCAATTAAAGCTGTTTGGGTCCTAGGACAGGATTCATGTAATAATTTATCGATCATAATGATATGTTTAGCAAGACATGGAACTAACAGTAGGCAATCTGCATCCAGCTAAAGCTGAAACTGTTAACTATGAAAAGCTGCGTTGTTTTTCTTTCTTTTTGTTTCCCAAACAACATGGTGCTTGCATGTTATTCTTTCAATGCCAATAAATTTGTCAATGGTGGTCAGAAAACTCAGAACCAACCACACCGGAACCCAAAGTACAGGAACCAATCCTTGTACTCTCTATATTTATCTCTCTGTATGCCCTAAGACTAAAAGCAACAATAGTGGAAAAATAACTGGAATATCCATTCAAGCATATCTATGAGGCACGCGGAGGCAACTTGCACTCAGGAATTCTCAAGAATGAGCTTGTTCACAACGAATACTCACAAGAGCCGTCCACTCCTCATTCCCCGGTGTGTCTAGTTCTCTTTGATTGTTAGCAGCCCCATGAAGACAGTCACCCAGAAAATTTCTTGGCAATCAGTAGGATCATGCCAGTGGTACTATTTTTCACCGGCAATTCCCAAAAGAAGAAATCCTAGATTGAAATAATAGCTTAGATCAAGTATCTGCAGCCATTAACCTGCTGATTCTAACTACTGAGGCTAAGAACACAAAACGAAGACATAGATTTGGTCATAGTCACATTGATCACAACATTTTCTAGTGATTTTTTTTTCACATTTATTTCCTGTATGCTTATCTCAAATTTCCCGTCACTTTGCAACAGATTTTTTTTTTTTTTGTTCTGTCCATTATTTTTTCCCCTCGAAACATGATACATTTGGTGAAGCATCACACAGAAAGTTGATTGATAAAGCTATCCTTCCTGTTTGACACAGACAGAGCTCATTTCAACAATCATGCACATCTTTAACACAATCTCCCCTCCTACTTTCCGAGAAAACTAGTTGCTGCTGAAGTAGCTGCTATGTTTGTGAAACTGAAATTACACATTTCACCTAATCTCATCCTCTCACAACCATAATAAAAACCCTCACTATCCTCTCTTTGCATATCAAGCATTTGAACAGGTAGTATTGGCATATTTCTATTAGCAATTCTGCATAGCTCCCAAGCTATCCAAACAATACAACCCAAAAACCACACAAAGATGAATCAACAATTTTCCCTCTTCTCATTTTCACTTGTCCTTCTCTTCCTTCACTGCACCCAAACACTATCCCAGTCTCCTACTTCAGCACCAGCAAAAGCACCTGCTGCAGCCTCTGCACCTCCACCAGCTGCAACCTCGTCTGCACAAGCCTCGCCGCCCGTTATGGTTCCTGTACAAGTTTCGAAAGGTCCTGTCAATGTCATTAAAATCCTCCAGAAGGCTGGCGGCTTTGCGGTCTTTATCCGCCTTATAAAATCCACTCAAGAGGACATCCAAGTATTCTCCCAGCTCAATGACTCGAGAGATGGCGTCACCATCTTTGCCCCAACTGATGGGGCCTTTTCGGCCATTATCAAATCAGGCGTTCTTAACTCCCTAAGTGATCATCAGAAGATTGAGTTGGTGCAGTTTCATATTATACCAAGAATTCTTACAACCGCTAATTTTCAGACTGTCAGTAACCCTATAACTACACTGGCAGGATCTGGTAGTCGTTTCGCTCTTAATGTGATAACCACAGAAAATATGGTGAACGTAACTTCAGGACTTACCAATACAAGCGTATCGGCAATTGTATACACTGATAGCCAGCTTGCTATCTATCAGGTCGACAAGGTGCTACTTCCTTTGGATATTTTTGCCCCAAAAGCTCTTGCTCCTGCTCCAGCACCACCAAAGCCTAAAAAGGATGATGGCGCAGAGAGTCCTCTGGTTCCTGAGGATACTTCCAGTTCTGTAAGCTGCATCCCGCTTAACTCCCTGATCATCTTTGGAGCTGGTATGGTTGCTGCAGTTTTTACTTTGTGACCATGAAGTTGAGGACAGGGTATCTTGCGATGAGGTCACTTCTTCACCAAAGGTTCATGATTTTGCTCGATAGAATGAACTGTGATGTTCAAGAGGTTGTGCTTTGAATAATTGTCTTCTTCTCTCAAATTTGTTTGTGTTTTTTCAAGTTTGTGAAGAACCTTCCATTTAACTATGGTTTTTCATTGTTTATTCATCATTTTTTTTCTTCTTTTCCCCCTTCTTTTGTGTGTTATTTGGGATGGTAATTTATATTAGAAAAATAAATTATATGCTTATTGTGCTTTATTTTGTCAAGATTACATTAATTTGGATTCAATTAAGCTTGCTTCAAATTTTAATCTCTAGTGTATTATATGAAAATTGCTACTAACTCCTTCGAAGAAAAATATCAGTACAAAGAAAAACTCACCTCTTCAATCTATCTCTTTGGTATGGAAAACGCTACCGACCACTTCAAACATATACGTTCTGCATGCATTTTCTACTTACGCGACCGGAACTAATATACAGCAGTATATAATCTGATGTGATCCTAGAAAACATAAGGCTATAGATGTTATGTGAATCAATAATTTAAAACTCAAGATGAAAAATAATGATGTAAAACTCAAACATAACATGCTTGGCAGCGTCAGCAAGTTGATCAATGAATCAATAGTTACCAAAGAGGAAGACTGAAGGTGTGTGTGAGGGTTTTAGAGGTAAGTGAATGGAATTCATGTGAGAATAGTTCACCGCAAGATCCAGTGGTGGCTTAAGCAGACGCAAATTTTGGGGCGGTATAGAGAATAATCTTGATTTCTGGAGTTAGTTAATCCAGATGCAGATTTCCTTTACGCCATTTACAAACTGGGTTCTCTGTTAGAAATAGAGAGGGAAAACAAGATCAGATACGCTAATGCATAGTAGAGATAGTGTACAAGGAAAGTCAGAGTGTACATTAACATATTGCAATATAGAGAGTGTAAATTGTGGAAGTGATACCAGTATTATTAGGATTTGAGGGACTACGCAGCTTATAAGCTCCACGTCCCACCTTTTTCTTTAAAAGACGCCTTTTTAAGATAAAATTCACCGTGAGACCGTAGGGATAATACCTCTTAAGAGGCCAGCCATATATTAGATTTGGGCTAAACGCACTTTATGGGAATGTAGGCTATGTGCTCTCGACTCCCAAGCCCCTTGACTAGAAGGCTGTGATGATACCAGCATTCCATCAGCTAAGAGTCGAGGACATAGGCAGCTCATAAGCTCTAGGTACCACCTCTCTCCTCAAGAGGTGCATTTTCAAAACAAAGCACGCTACGGCCCGAACATGAGACAATATATCTTGAGGTACCCGCCATGCAGCGGGTTTGAGCCAATACCATCAGTAAGGAAACTGCACAAGATAGAAGATACTGCACAATGCAAGCCATGATCTAAGACATGCTTTAAAGATTAGATGCAGTGTTAGTTAAAGGACTTGCTTGGAGCACCGAGTCTACAGAATTATGTAAATTCTCGTAGAACCTGCAGAAATCCGCGACACAAATGTGCACATATCTGATCTGCCATCTTCCTTTTTCTCTTCATTGCTAACATTTGGAACATGCTACTCACTTTAAATATGGTAGAGTCATGTTCTTTATAAGAGAAGGATTCTTCAACACCATATACCTTGCACTCTTCAGGATTTTAAATTTCCCATCACCTTTAGTATCAGCATCACAAAATGCCAGTCAAGTAATCCAAAAGAGAAAAGAAGCATCAGATATTTCAATCAAATAATCATGACAAAACAGCTTCGACAAGGCCAAACCAATTGTCACATTATCACAATCATCTCGTCGACATCATCTGATAGTTCCAGATCCGATTCTTGAAAGTTGACAGTACCATCTCCAATAACTATCAAATATTTTAAGTTGACGAGGCAGAACATACATTTGAAAAAACATAGTCGCTGCTAATATCATTAGTTTTGGTTAACAACACATCCTTCCTAGTTCTATTATTCAATAAATTATCAAACTATAGCCACATCTGGGGTTTGTGAATGTGGGATTATTATCTGAAAGAAAAGAAACACAGAAAAGAAAAAACTTTAAAACATCAAGGACTGTATGCCCAAGAGAAGGAAATGGTAAAACAAAGAAATTGCAGTTCATCTCCTTTCTTTTCAATAAAACCAGTTTGTCTTGGATCATATAATCTGATAGAAACTGCAGAAAAATTCTCTCCTTCTTAGTAATTTATTCAGGAGTATCTGCGAAAAGCTTTACGTGAGTAACTTTCAATATTTATGGTTCAAATGACCCTAATTCGAAAAGCTTGTTCCTGGGCTCACACCGCTATATAAGCCTAACTTGTGAGCTATTTCAGTAATAATTATTCCTTAAGCCATGTGTTCATAGGGGTTAAACTCACCTCATGTCCCTGTACCATGTCGATTTGGTTAGATCAACTTCTTAATGAAAAAAAGGATAGAATTATCATCTGCATTGGACCATTTTCAACCCATTTTTAGTAGGATCAAAACAAGTGTCGACATCTAATTGGCCAGCAATTGGTCAACAGACACCATTCAGTCTAAAATGCTTCAATCTATGTGGTGAAGGGGTCAATTATAGCCCTTTTCATGTAGAACGGTTTATCTGATTAAATCGGTACGATACAATGATGCATGATGATTTTAATCTTGTGTTCATATTATTTTTCATTTTGATGCTCCGACTTTCTCATTCAATGATAGAAAATTCTCCATTCGAACTAGTAAAAGATGTCTGCAACTAATCCAAGGCATTGATGGCCAAAATATATGGAATTTTGGAAACAATGATGCATGTGTTGGTATTCTTCAAATGGATTCTAGAACTGCCTCAGCAAGTATCACCAGTCACCACCCTTGCTAAAATCAGTATCCAGTTAGCAATTTCCAGCACAAAATACATAAATCTTAATAAAGAGCTTGCTCGATACAACATCTGCTGCTTTACAAAAAACTCTTCAGGCTTTTTTCTCACTGTTATGAGAAATTTAAAAGTTGTTGCTTTTGTGGCCAAGTGAAGATGAACTTAAAACAGCAAGCTATGCTGCCATGACTACTACACAGATTATCTCAAGGAACGTGAAGATGAATTGGCAAGCAACAAGGCTCACATCATGAAACTTACAACCAGAATCCACCATGCACGCCTGTGCTTAACGTTGCAGATCGATTTGCTCATAACCCATCTTCAACTTGTATCTCCTGATCAGCCATAGCTCAATATACAAAGATATGCAAGGACTTAACCTTTAACAAGGAAGGTTCCATTGATGGTTTTTACATGCAAGGTTTAATCCTTCTTTGATCTGGCCTGTCCAATCTAAATTATTTTCTAGTATCTCATAAAAAAATCTGAGGTAAGGACTTCTGCGTATCCCTTTTCTCTGAAAGAAACTTTTCCTTAACTTATCAAACATCCTTGAAATTTTTATCTATATCATATATAATACATGTTAAGTGCTAATTCAAAGAAAAATACATGTAAAAACACACTTCTTATACATTTTATATATTACATTGCAAAATTTATGATGCTGTGATGCAATGTACCATGCAAAACATGAGCCGAACTAAGCTTTACCAGTTTTGCGTTACAAAAGTTTACGATGGCAAATAAGCTGCACCTTGTAGATCAGATCTTGGCTGCACTTAGGAGTTTGTAACCTCAAGTCTGTCTAGCTCTTGTATTGACACATGCGAATACGAGCATCTCTCAAATAGAGTTGATCCAAAACGAGCAGATTACCTTTGCTAGAAATGACGTGATTGATACCTTTTCTGCTACACTTCTGAATCTTCAACTTCAGTGCTTAACACGAAGCTAGGAAATGCCAAGGTTATATCCCTGGAAAGAGAAAAAATTGCAAAGCCTAAAGTTAAAACACTTGAATTGCGGAGACACATTCTAGATTGATCTTACTCAAGTAATAAGAGGTAGGTGCAGTGTGCCTGTGCACAATTTACAAAATGAGTATGGAACTCGGTCCTCACTTTAAATAAGGTAGAGTCATGTTCTTTATAAGAGAAGGGTTCTTAGACACAAATTCCTTCCACTCTTCAGGATCAATTTTTCCATCACCTTTTAAATCTGCATCACTAAATGTCTGTGGAAAGAAAGGGGAAAATAGAATAATTAACCAAATAAGAATGAAACAATGGAATTTGACACAGCAGAACCAAATTGTACCTTGTCAACAATTGTTTCAACAACATCCTCGGACAGCAATAGATCCGATTCATGCAGAATTGCCAATACCATCTCCTTCAACTGTTTAATAACTTCAGCTCGTGAGGTAGAATATACATTCAGAAATACACACACACACACTGCTGGTAATCATTATTTCCTTTTTTCATCAAATTCCCCTTAATTATCTCATGGTATAAATTGTCGAACTTAGCCACTTCTGGAATCATATATTTTTACCAGAAAGAATAAAAAAGCAAACCTTAAAACATGTCTGCAATTATCAGCTTGCTGCGTGTTATGGTATGTAAGAGAAAGAAATGGCAAAGAGAAGAATTGCAGAACTCACCTCCTCTCGTTCAATGAAACCAGTTTGCCTTAAATCATATAATCTGAAAGTAACTGCAAGAAACTCCCCCTTGATTAGTAAATTATTAAGGAGTAGGTGCAAAAAACGTTTAAGTGACATGCAGAAAAAAACCGTGTCTGTGTGTCTGAACTCAAGCCCCTACTTGTATGTCATCCTAGAGGAACATTAGGCTTACAATGGATCTTGTCTTCAACTGGTGCATTTGGATGAAAGAAACCCAAAGATCGAACAAATTCTCCAAACTCAATTACTCCATTGCGCTTGACATCAAATATATCAAAAATCTGCAGAAGTGAAGCAAAGAGATGCAACTTAGAAAGAAGGAAAAATGACATTGCTATATTATACGAAAAGGTTGCACTACATACCCTGTCTGCGAAAAGGTTCCTCCTGTTTTTGTTCCTGAAGAGTGCAAGCTGAAGTTCTTCCTGATGAGAAGGAGACATTTAAATGAGATTATCCATGTTATTAATTAAGTCATGATTGTATACATAATTAGATTAACATACTTGGATTATATACCTTGTGAATAAGCCCATCATCAATGACTGAACTACTTAATTTCTTAAAGAGTTCGTATAAAGCCTCTACTTCGCTAACAGTAACTGCAATAAAAAAAAAATATATCGCATTTCAACAGCCAATCACACATAATTAACAGTTGTTTTCAACATGATACAAAATAAAAACTTTAGGAACATGATCTAGCTGAAACTCAAACTAATGATTAGGAAAAGCAGCATTGTTTTCCTTTCTTTTCTTTTTCCATGACAACATGACTTTTATGCTTCTTATGCCTTTCAGTGCCAATGGATCTGTCATTGTTGTAGTGACCAACCACACCAAAGGTTGGATTCACAAACCGTTCCATGTACTACTCTCTAACAGACTCAAGTTCATGTCTGACAACTAGTTTTAATCTGCCAGATAGCGGGTGCTTACAAAAATGTCCTAATATAACACAAAAGGCAACACTTCTCAAAAAATAGCTGGAACACATTGAAGAATAGCTAGGAAGTAAGCAAGGCAGCTTACAACTAGGATGTTGCAACAATGAGTCTCTTGAAAATGCGTACTCACAGGGTGTTTCAGCAGCAAGTACTGTTGGCTCCTCGTACCCCGGTGTCTCTTTAGTTCTCTTTGAATGGTAGCAACCCATGAAGACAACTAGCACCAGTCACCAATAAAATTACTTGGAAATCAGTGGGCTCATGCCAATTGAACTATTTGAAAACACCAACTGGTAATTTCACAAAGTGTAGATTGATTGGTGACCGAGCTTGATTATCTGCAGCCTTTTCGCAGCTCGAAACCTCTCTGTACAAGAGGCCAAAAAAAAGGCATCACTAGACCAAAAGGTCACGATTGATACCATAAGAAAATGATTCTGGCATTTCAAGTGCAAAATTTTTTCCTTTCATTTCAGAGAAACTTGGAGTTCAAGCACTAACTAGGGTGAACATATCTTAGAGAAAGGATAAAATATTATAATATTAATTGTTTTCCATAAACAACGTAGGAAAACATGGAGAGTAAAAGATTATTTAAGGAAAAAAAAATGTCTTCATCATCTGGGCCTACAACAACAGCATGACCTGATTTGATTTAAGATCTCAAAATCTTTATTTTCTGGTATATTCCTCAGTTTTCTCAGAAACCGAAATGGGGAAGCGATGAATCTGGTCAAAATGTAATTTATCACTGTGTATTTAGTTCAAAAAAAAAAAAACTTTTCTAGCGCCGAATTCAAAAGTTAGGTTATGAAAATCAATTTAGTCAATTCTCTACCAAAAATGAAAATGAAAGATTCTTTCCATGATTCAAACTTATGAAACCCAGAAATATCGTCCTTTTTGGTTACTGAGAAAATGTAGAAGTGATCAAGAAACTCTTGACTCTAAAGAAACAACCAAAAGAACTGCATTAACATTAGAAAGTAGAAACTCTTCCATCCCTCGATCTCCTCTCACAACAATCAGAAGCAAGATTCAAGAAAACCCAATAAAGAAAACATAGACAGCAAAGGAACCAACCAACCAACCAAAATTCCATTATCTGCAGACATGCCATGCAGCCACAACAATAAATACGAAGGAAAAACCATACCCTAAAGAAAGATTTCTGCAATGAAAAAGGAAACTATACTAACCTTTTGCGAGTGTCTTGTGTAATCTTGGAAAGTCTGAAAGACAGCACTTTAATCTGTCCTTTCTTCACTGTAAAGTTTTCTTTATAGGAGGAACAGCGTAAGATATTCAGGATCTTGTGTTTCTTGTAGCTTTAGCATATACCTTTAACAGCTTACCTCTCTTTTTTATGCATGATTCCTGTCTCTGTCAATGCATTCATTATTTTAGTTTTCACCCATCACTTTCAGGTCCCCAATTTGGATGCATTGGATCTTTAAATTAAGGGAAATAAATATCACAGCATGATTTTTAAAAAATAAAATAAAATAAAATAATTGAGCTACGCATGCCAAATTTCCAGGAAAAATAAAATGTGTCCAACCCCACTGTTTCTAGCCTAGTTTTATCAGCCTAATAGATTAACCCAGGACTCGCTAATTTAAAACCTAGATTAAAAAAAAAAAGGGGTAAAAAGTTTACTTGATCTACCTTAATTAAAGTCTTGAGTTCATCAGTGACCCGATTACTTAGAGTAAAACTCAGTTAAAGATATGTTAACTTTTTTTTTTTTAGCAAAACTATATTTGTTTAGGTGATTTAAAAAAAAAATTAGATTAATTCTCTCGACCTGAATTAGATTTTGTGTTTGTTTAAGAGTGTAGAAATAATTGTTTTTTAAAATAATTATTATTTAAAAATAATTTTTTTTATTTTTTTAAATTTATTTTTAATATTAACATACCAAAATAATTTAATAAAGTTTATATAGACATCTCCACGTACCATATCTGATTTGCCACCATCGAGAAAAAGCCATTGACAAGACCTGATCCCATACAGTGTATCAAACTCAAATCATGTTTTTTTCATGAATAAATTTTAATTTAAATCCAGCGTTTGTTTTCCATTTAAAAATATT
>Ga0325414_1006487_pt1 | contig 12404 bp, 9 predicted proteins | sample PopdelMetagenome_8_FD_206183 | JGI IMG/M metagenome (GOLD analysis project Ga0325414, IMG submission 206183) | Populus deltoides microbial communities from Bellville, Georgia, United States - Leaf-PdKOR-R3 | ecosystem: Host-associated > Plants > Phyllosphere > Phylloplane/Leaf | place: USA... | reverse complement strand
TATTAAAGCTTTAATGAGACCTAATAGTCCACCAAAGATCTTGGAGTCAAAACCACTTGATATAACCTAAAAAATAGGTTGTAAGTGAAGGCGAGTAGAAGTGAACAAATCTCACATTAAGTAAATTATAACACAAACTCCACTATTATAGGTTTTTCTATCCTGACCATACTCTTCAGCATGAAAAATATATTCATTGATAAAATACATGTTATAACACTTGCCATTTCTTTCAAGACCTAAACATAATAATTCAAACTATCAATATCAATCTCTCTTTTGATAAACCTTATATATATGATTATAACCATTAACAATTAAAGAGAAAGGTGTAATGCAATTAAATATTATGAGTTAAGAATTATTAAGTAGTGTTTACATGTATTTTGAACCACGTGGAAAATTATTCATCTTATAATTGAGAAATTTCAGATTTAGTTGTATGTGAATTTTAAGATAGTAAAATTAAATAATGTTGCCTATGAGAAATTCCTTAATCTATTAGTTTATGAGAATATAAGAGAATTTTTTAAAAAAATTAACAACATGTTAATATTATATTTACTGAATAAAATGTCTCAATTCATCGTAATTAAATAACATAAAATTATTTGCATGTTTTAATTCAATTTTTATCAAGTATCTTTTCCTTATTGTATTTTTTTTATACAGGTCATTAAGGATGGAAAAATATTGACAAATTCTCACTCGAAGGCACTTCCCTATCATCGATATCTTCGAACACAATTGATTCTTGTTCTCAAGTGAGGCTCAAAATAGTACTAAATAAATGTTTAGATCTATTTAACAATATAAACCTCACATATCAAAGCCTCAACATGTGCTTTATTTTTAACTTTACCTTAAGATTGAGTAAGTATTGGTATAGAATTAAATAAATTTTTTAAATTGATAAAAAAAATAAAGAGAATAAAAAATTAATTAAAATGCATATATAATCCTTAACCCCTCAAATGGATACATTCATTTGTACCAGACAGGACCTCCAATTTTTTTCTCAAACAATATATGTATGGGTGGATATTCCATTAAGTTGAAGAAGGACGAAGGGAATATCATCTCAAGTTTATATACTATTTAGACAATATTCATTTCAATTTTGTCCATGTGTTAGATATGCAACTTTTTATAGCATATATCTCTAAAAAAATGATTGATCTTTATGAGTGCATCTCAAATCTCTTTTGAAAATAAATCCTGGTAAACAAATGGAATAAATGTTTGTATAAACATGTGGTAGTCATGAATCTTTATACCATACAATCTGTATCCTTTAAATTTACTAATCCAGATATGTTCAAAACATATTCATCAGGAAAACGTAGATTCTTAAGCTATTAGTAAACAAGTAACTATGCATTATTGTCTCAGATGAAGCTAGCTTTGGGCTTGGCACCCCATAACCCATCATAAACCAATTCTATATTCTTATGGTGAAAAAACAAAGGTGCATTCATTATATCATTTATGTTGTCATTTGTCTTCCCTTCCACGTCTATCACTATTTTTAAACGTGCTATTTTTGATATGCAAAACATCTAGATTATGTGGAAGGAGATTAGTCTTCCAATAAGAAAGCTTCCAAAAAAAATACTCCACTTTACCCAATTGTAAATCACACCAAAATCAAGAAACTTTTGCTTACCAGATAGAAAACCAAACGCAATGCTCTCATACTGTAATACCACATCATACAATTCTTTACCCAGCAATACTAGCAGTGCAACATCCATTTCAACACTACCTACAAAAAAGTCTTTTATGTTTTTTATATACTTATAATCAGTTAGCAAGAAACTCTGAAGGTAATAAAACAAAAGGCTTTACCACTGTTTGTTAAGGTGAAAGCTTTGTTATTTTCTATATCGTATAGACATGCTAATTTTCTAAATTTGATCTAACCAAAAACAATCTCGTACACATGAAAATCATTGATAGTCCATATCAAAGCTACCTTCTTTTGAAAATTCAATTTGCTTGAGACATCATATATCAAAGTCCTGAATAACCACAATTGATTCATCTCATCAATTAATGATCGAAGACAAATATCAATATTTCTACATAGACTATTAGCATCAAGTATGACCATAGATAAGAACATGAAGTCGGCCTCATACACATCTCCGATAGCAAGTTGTAAACTTTAAGTATTACCAGTCAACAAGAATATGATGTAACAAATGACCCAAATGTATTGAATCCGCCTATACATAACATAACATATATATTCTGTGGTTCCATTAAAAACTGAGGATGCACCATACTAAATTGATTCCAGGCTTCACCATTAAAAGGGTGCACCATGACTTCATCCACTACATTCTGTGAATGATGTCATATCATGTGCTCAACAATCTTTGAAGACTTGAATAACCTTTGCAGTCTAAGAGTGATTGAAAAGTATCTTAGTTTTTTATATGTGACAAGAGTCCTTTCCTTACTAGTTCTAGATTTATAATGAGCATGCCCACAAGTTCTACACTCGGTCAAATTTGTATTTTTAGTACAACATGCAAAAGTTTAGACAGATATTAATTCTCTAGTATTCTAAACCAAAGGGTTTCATCATTGATTTAACAACATAGAAGTTCTTTTTCAGTCTTTTCCTTTCTAGTAAATTGCTTCTCATTCATTCGATGATTATATTGTAACTAACCTTACTCGGCCTATGATCTAACTTGATGGTGAACACTTGTGCAATGACCAATAATTTACTATTATTTCCACACTCATCCTTTAATGGTTCATCAGAATCTTTCAAAAGTTAAAAAAAAAAGCTTGTTATGTATGCATTTGGTTCTTCATTTACAATTGAACATTCACTTGCATAACTATAATTTATTCTCATTGCATCCATAATCATACTCCTATAACAATTATTATTATCATCTATAACTTCATGTATGTTGCTAGAACTAGAAGTTGACGTAACCATCTTTTCTACCATGGTCTCGTCAGGAACATATGGTTCTCCATGTGCAAATCAACAAACGTATTTTTCCAATAATGTTTTTGCAGAAGATGCATCGTAACAATATCTGGAATGAAAAACTTTTAATTGTACATCTCTTACATAGACATCTAATACCGCCTCTACTAATATTTTTATTAGATAATACATAATTAATAAAACCCTCAACCTTATTACAATATTCCATCATGCGCAAGTGAAACTCGATACATCCAATAATAATCATCCATTACTTATATGAAACATATATAGAATATTGATGACAACATATTTTAATTAGCAATGTTAACTATACAAATTATTAGTACCTAATTAATTAATTAATTATCATTGGTTAAATTCAAAATTATTCAATCTATTTTAACAGTACCCTTTAATGATTATCATTTTTCTAAAGAAAAAAAATTCAAATTCCTCTAAATTTACCTAAAATCTCAACCTAATAATAAAATTGATAAAATATGAAATGTACCTATTTAATAACTCATTATTTATTTCATTATAAAATACATAAGTTACAAAATTAAACTCAATTTCATCAAATGACAAACAAATATAATTTTTTAAAAAATTTCAAACAAACCCTAACATTTATAAATTATACAATAAATTTCTATAAGAAAAAAAAGTATAAAACAAGTAAACACACAAACAAACTATATATACCACATAAAAATGTCAAAAAATTAACATAAAAAAATAGGTTACAACAAAAAATAGATGAATTTGCTTACTTGATGTGGCAAATCTTCAAAAAAAAAATTGAACCAGAATAGGGATATTGACAAAATAAGTGTTGGGGTGACTGAATTTGTGATGATGAGAGCTTGATTTGTGACAAAATAAGAGGGCAATGGTGCTATTTTCTGTAGAAAAATGAAAAAGAAAGAGAAATAAGGGGGAGAGAGATAGAGAAAGAGGGGATTTGACATGTTACAACTTAAATATTATTGACAAATTCAATGACGAATATTAGGGACTGTTATATTTCATTGACAATTTCGTCTGGAATACTAACATGTCATATTGTTTAGACAAAAATAACAAAGGAATACCTGCTCTATTTTTTTTTTTCATTCCTGGATTCCACCTGTAATTCCCTTGGTATTCACTGATGAAAAATTTTCATTGGTGAATACCGATGAAACCAACAACGTCATCTTCTATTGGTAAATGTCACCATAATTTATCAACGATATTTTTTCCATCGGTATTTCTGTTTGTACTTGATAATTTTTTAGTAGTGCTAGGTAACTAGTAAACTTTAAAAGGATAATATAAAAATATGAGGACAAGTTAAAAATAACAAGGTTTAATCTTGTAGATGAAACCTAAACTCAACTATCTAATTTAAAACCTTCTTTCTTAAGGAAAATTAAGTATAGTGAACAATATACAGGTATTGTTAGAGATACAAGAAATCTCAATAAATAATATATATCAAACAATTTATGAAAATAGATCATAACTAGCATGTTAAACAAAAAAAAATGTAATAGCATCTTAGAGAGTGATTTTATCCATCAACATGACAAGTTTAAGTATTAACATTGTGGGTTCCAATATCAAACCAAATTTCATTGAAAGACTTGGTGATTTTTTTAGAATTTGATGAACCACAATTAGATATTCAAAATTTTTAGAGATTTTATCCACAGTTTAAAATAAATTTAATTGAACTAAAAAATCTATAATTAATTGAGACAATTGAAAGAAACACCACAAAACTTTTGAAATTTAGGATTAAAGTTTCATTATTCGAGTTATTTCTTTTAAATAAACGTTCAATTCGATAAAACATTTCTAAAACTCTATTAAATGATTTAGATTTTTGATGTGAAATTTTAGTTTTGATTTATTTATATATTGTTACAGTGAAGCTCATTTACCATTTTGTTTTTACTTTTAAACTTTTTTTTCTTTTCCAATAAGACTCTTCTACATTCTCTAATGAGATGAGATTAAACTAGAAATTATGATTAAAATAAAAAATTAAAAGATAATAGATTAAAATGTAAAACACGAAGAAAACATATGGCTAACCCTAAATTTACAACAATTTTTTCATTTTTATACACAGGTTCATTTTATTTATTTATTGGTCCTGGTATTAGAGAGAGGAGATAAAAACGTGCCTGAAAATGATAGGAAAAGAGAAAGTTATTGGTTTTCACTATTTCGATAACCAAAATGACAAAGCTTGTTTCAAATGGTTCTATTCGATGAGAGGAGTTCGATGGTAGTGGTTTTAGACCTTATTACTTGAAAAAGTGGATTAAACTCAAAATAGGTTTTTTAAGGTTTGATTTTGTGTTTTTGAAATGATTTAAAGGTGTTTTGAGTTGGGAGAGTGATGTATTAATGTGTGTATAATGTGTTTTAGGTGTTTATGGGGTGAAAGATTATAGAGAAACAAGTATCTTCAATTCCAAATTATATTTAGATTTGAGTGGAGTAATTTATTCTATGAAGAGTATCTAAATAATACGCTTTTAATCATAATCAAATAAATATTTTAATGATTTTCAATTTTATATTTCTATTCAATTTAAGTTGTGAATTTAGCATGATAGCTGAGGTTTACCCAAGTAAATCAAAGATGTCATTGTCTTAATAATTAAAAAAAAAAATCTTTAGATACATTAAATTCTTAGATCGTAATCAACATTTTACTTTCAAATAAAAAATACATTACCAATTCTTGCATATTTTTTTTGATTGTTTTTAAACAATTTCTGAATCATGGTGTAATGTGGTCTCATAAATTAGAAATAGCTAAAATAGTTACATTTAACAATCATGATCATGTTAAAATAAACACACATATACAAAAAGTTGAAGCTATACCAAATAGAATTCTAATATTTAGATATCATGTACAAAAATCAGAGTATTATGCAACTTAAAGAAAAAAATGATTTTGTAACTTAATTGATATTCTCACGAACAAACGAATGACAAATCAAAATTAAGTGCTACTTTTATACATTAATTATTGATATTGAAATGGAAAATTTCATATTAGGAAATTGGTAAACATTCCAAAAAAATAAAAAGAAATACAAAAATAAAAAAAAGGAAGCTAGGGTTTCATTGATATTGTATAGTGCAATTAAATACTAAAAAGGAATCTATATAACCTAAATACAAAGAGACTATATATAGGCTAAATAGAGAAAACTCAAAAGAAAATGAAAAGACTTTTCTACTCTTAATAAATAATAATACAAAATAACCATATATTTCTTAACATCTCCCCTCAAACTCACAATGCGGTAGCTACAAACATCGAGAGTTTGCCATTTAGAAAATAAAAATGGGAAATAGAATGCAACATGGTAAAGAAATATACAATCTACAAGAAGAAGAAATAAAGGGCAAAGTAATGGTGTCATGCTTGAGATGATGACAAGTAAGATGACAATCGATCTCAATGTGCTTAGTTCATTCATGAAAAATCAAGTTGTGAGCAATTTAAATAGAACTATGGTTGTCACAATACATAGGAGTGGCATGAGAAAGAGAAACTCTCATATATATTGGTAACCAACGTAACCAAACAATGTTTTTTGTAGTAAATGTCATAGCTTGATATTATACTTCGGTTGAAGATTGAGAATCAATAAATTATTTCTTACTCTCACAAAAAATAAAAGAATCACCCAAAAAGATACAGAAACTAGTAATAGATTTGCAAATATAGGATTGCTGTTATGATCAGTATCAGAGTATGCACGCAACTCTAAAGAAAAGGTGGATGGAAGTAAAAGACTTTGAAAAATTATACTATGAAGATATTGTAAAATATGAAGAACAGTTGCCCAATGAATAATAATAAGAGAATTAATAAACGAACTAACAACATGAACAACATATGCAATATTGAATGAGTAATAGTGAGATATATCAAGCTCCCAACAATAGTATGGTATAAAGTAGGGTATGACAAAAGTAAACAATTAAAAAAAGAATATGTTGTGTTAACCTCAATGAAAGTATCTACAATCTTCTTATTAGTAAATTCTAGCCTGCTCAAGAATATCTATAATATATTTTGACTGAGAAAGAAGATAATCTTTGGGTGAGTAGGCTACCTCAATACCCAAGAAATATCGTAGAGAACCCAAATCCTTCATTTCAAAATATTTAGCTAACTTTGTCTTCAAAATTGAAATACCATCAATATCATTACCAATAATAATAATTTCATCAACATATAAAGACATAATAATACAACCTGCATAAGTGCACTTAACAAAAAGAACAGAATCGTGACTATTAGAAACAAATCTAAGGGAAGAGATCACAATATAAGATTTCTTAAACCAAGCATAAGGTGCTTGTTTGAGACATATAATGCTTTCTTGAGCTTGAAAACATACCCAGAATAATGTGAAACACTAGGAGAGGGTGCCATATAAACTTCTTCTTAAAGATCTCTATTCAAAAAAGCATTTTTAATATCAAATTGAGAGATATGCCACTAACAAATAGAAACTACTGCAATGAGAGTATGAATAGTAGTCATTTTTTCAATAAGAGAAAATGTCTCCATATAATCTATACCATATTGTTAAGAGTATCATTTTGTAACAACAACACTCTTACCAAGAGGAAGATGAACTTAATCCCAAGTATCTGTTTTATGTAAAACTGAAAGTTCCTCATCTATAGTTTATTGCTAAAGAGGATCAAGAATTGTCTTTTATTAGAAGAAAGCTTAGAGAAACAATGAATAGAAGATAAAAAGGTAGTAAAAGATAAAGAATAACAAGAATATGTAAATTTTGGTAACTTTATGGAATTACAAATATGTATGGATTGACGTAAAGATAGATCTACAATCTCAAACGGAGCTTAGCTTCAAGTGTACCAGAGAGTAAAGTGTCAGTACCTGCATAATGATTAGTACGAATTGATCGAGTAGAATGTAAAGGTAACGGGGTAAGAACACAAGAAGAGGGATTTGAAGTACTAAGAACCTAAAATGATAAACTATCAGAATTCTTAGAAAATAGATCTATACGAATAAGATCAGATATGATCAAACTATGAGTAGATATATGAACATGACGAGATCCATAAATTAACAGAGATCTTGATAAAATAAGTCATGCTATGACAGAACATCGGAGACACATAAAGTTTCTGAGTTATTGGATCAAAACACTTGTGAAATACAACATGACGAGACACATAAAGTTTCTGAGTTATTCGATCAAAACAACAACATTTTTTTTAAATCTTTATCATAATTAAGAAAGACACAAATAGCAGATTGAGAGGACAACTTGTTGTGTTCTACATGAGGACAAAAAACAAAAAAAGTCCAACCAAAAACTCTAAAGAAAGAATAATCAGGGGCATAACTATATAATTTTTTGGAATGAGAAAAACCTGAAATATAAAAAAATAAAATTATATTAAACAAACCTAAAGTAGTAAGGATAACTTCACCTCAAAACACACCAAGAACAAAAGCAAACAACAAAAGAACGAGTAGTTTTAAGAATGTGCCTATGTTTTTTTTAGCAACACCATTTTGCTCTAGAGTATCTATACACAAAGTTTGGTGAATAGTTCCACCTAGGGAAAACAACATACAAAATTTATTAGAGGTGTATTCTCCACTCAAATCATACTTAAAACATTTGATAATAGCAAAATATTGAGTTTTGATAAGAGCACAAAAGACTGTATATATCTTAAAGAATTCATAATGATGTTTGAATAAATAAATCCAACAATAATGAGTATGAGTATCAATAAAAAAAATATAATATCAAGACCTTCTTTTGTAGCAATAGAAGAAGGTCCTCATACATCATAATGAATCAAATTAAATAGAGATGAAGAAACATAAATACTTCTTTTAAAAGGTAAAGTAGAAAATTTAACCAGTTTACATCTATTACAATCAGAAATATCACAAGTTTGTAGATTTTCTAAAGCTCATGTGGATGCCAAAAATCTCAAAGGAGAAGAAGAAACATAACATGGACAAGAATATCATAAATAAAAACTAGAAGAATAAAAACTCAAACAAAAAAAAAAGACAAATCAGCACTACTAGCAGCAACAACTAACACTTTTGACTCATTTAAAGTATATAGTCCCCTTTTCCTACAATTTGTCTCAATCAGCTTTTAAGACTGTAAATCCTGCACATAACAAAAAAAAAGAGGAAAAGATGACTAAATAATTACTAGAATCACATAACTGACCAACAAAAGTAAGATTCAATATGAGTTTTGAAATAAAATAAATATTAGGGAGAGACAAATGATGTATGACAATAGAACCAACACCTATTAAAGGCATAGAACTGCCATCAATAGTCATGACATGAATAGAAGACGAAGGAGACACAAAAGCAAAAGATAAAGAATCTAGAGACATATGATGTTAAGCACCAAAATCCAAGACCCATTCAGAATATAACATACTTGAAGAACGATAAGGCAACTGACTTACGAAAGAAGAAGCAGATATAACTTGTGGTTGTAAAGAGAGAAACTTTTGAAATTTCCCAGTCAGAGTACTATGATCAGTGAAAGGACTTGATAAAACTACTGTTGCAGTATTAGACTGTGGTGGTTTGTAACCTTGAGATGATCTATAAGCATTAGATTGTGATTGGTTGTCAGTTTTTAAGCTTGAGATTGCTGTTGTGATTTATTTTGCCATTTCAACTTAAGACATTGAGCCTTCTAATGACCTTTTTGCTTATAGAAACTGCACTCATCGAAGACAATCCTTATGTAAAGCTTATTCTAATTATTAAATAGTGGCTTAGAAGGTAGTACTAGTACAAAAGGATTAGAAGTAGAAATAATTCAATTTTCATAATAAAACTGAAGACATATTTCTTTAGCCAATAACTCATTGACAACTAAGTCAACATAAGAAAGTGAAGAACGATGCAGAATTGAACCTCTAAGTCCTTCAAAATCACTACGAAATGCTGTTAAAAATTGTAATAATTATTGTTGCTCTCTACGAGCAATATAGGCACCATATGCTTTTAATTTGTGTTGATTCTGTAAAAGCCAATTGATCCTATAGATCTGTCATAGTAGAATAAAACTCCTGAATACCCATATTCTTCTGATAAAGAGCTCTTATGTCATTCTCCAATTGATATTACTATGAAAAATTTGATTAAGTGAATAACCTTTTGCAAATGATCTCGAACTTCCTTTGTTGTCTCATACTTCGCTAATTGTATGCCTATGAAATGTTGAACAAAGTTATTAATCCAAGTAATAATTTTTGCATTGTTTGCTTCCCAGACATATATCAAAGCATCTTAACCCTTATTAGTATTTCTAAGTTTCACAAAAGTTCCACTAACAAATCCCCACATCTTCTTACTCTTTAGAAAATTTCTTATCATATAACTACAATTCAAGTAATTCGTTCCATCCAACTTCAAACTCACCGACTGAAGCAAATTGTCTATTTCAGTAGCCATAATCAAAAAATAAAGAAAACAAGAACGCAAAAGAAAGGAAAACAAAAAATCAGACTGCAGAAACTGAATGAATACCTTCTTAAAATTGGACGATCACTTAAAAAAAGAATCCAAAGATTCGCAAAAACCGTATTTAAGATTAAGTCTTATTTCATGAAACTTTACTCTAATATCATGTTAAAAAATCAAAAAATACAAAAAAAAAATTAGTGTTTCATTGATATTGCATAATGCAATCAAATACTCAAAATGAACTTGTTTAACCTAAATATAAAAAGATTATATATAAACAAAATAAAAAAACTGAAAAGAAAATGAAAAGATAATTTTACTTTTAATAAATAATAAAATAAAATAAAACATTTAGTTGAGTATTTAAATTTTGATTCTAAAAGGACTGACTTAATATATAAATTGCCTTTCTATAAATAATAAAAAGAAAGGTCTGTATAAATGAATGGCCGAACCCACCATACAGTTATCAGCGGTAATTAATGTGCTGAGATTTTGCAACCACAAAAAAGAAGTAATAAAGCACTGAGATATTTTAAGAAAATGTCAGATGATAATTGGTTACTCCATTAAGAGAGTGGCAGAGCAAGATAGAGTGCGTACAAAAACACGAGCATGGGGGACCGTGCCAAGACTGATGATTGACGCGACTAAAGTACGATGAAAGGCTGCGACAAAGGGCACAGAGCGGGAGCTGAGATCGTCAGCTAGCACCCGCGTAAAAGTCGAGGGTTCCCTCTGCAAAAAGCCATCAACTTTACCCTTCGTTGTTGGGTGGTGGGGGGGGCCCTCTTGATTTATTTATTTTCTAATTTTCTTCAAGATTTGACCTTCTCTGTTCATCTGCTGTCTGAGTATAGTAATGTGTAGCCCACCCGAGAAGGGAGATAATTTGTCGAGGTGTGAGTGTGACACGAGTGTGCAAGGGAGTGGGTTGGGTTTCGAAAGGTGAGATTCTTTAGTTGGGCGGGTGACATTGAAAGACATATTGTAGGGCCAATGGAATGGAGATTTCATTTTCTAGTTACGTTTGTTAGTGTGTTCTTGTTCCTTGCCAGTTAGCATGGAGTGAAAATTTAGAGAGAGAGAGAGAGAGAGAGAGAGAGAGGAAGTGGAAGCAAAAAATCTTAGACAAGGGATGGCTAAATTTAGAAAATTAATTCAGCACTTTTTCTTACACATAATGTACCTGACATGTATGTGTTAGATTTCCTATTATAACAATAGAATCCAAGAACAAATTGGGCAATTATCATAAGAACTACAAAAAAAAAAATGAATTAACACAAAAGCAAATTTTTTTGGTAAAATAGAATACTTTTGAATGTCATGGTTTAACGACGGTGGCTATAATTAATGTCATATTTTTTAACCGTTATAATTAATTAATGTTATGTTTATGAACCGCAACATCAATTTAATTAGCATGTTTATCTTCTCTTTATAATCAATTTATAAAGCAAGTAAGCAAACTCGACATCTTATTTTCTATTGAATGTCATGGTCTATGATGATTTAGGATCCCCATTCAGGTTAAAATATGGTAATGAAAAGTTGTAAAAGAAAGACATTATAAAAGCATTCAAAGAGAATTCTCATTGTAAAAAATTCCGGTATAAATCACCGGATCTAGAATTAGTTCTATCTCTTTCACATGATATATTTCTACTTTTGACTTGTAGTTTGAGTTAAAATCCTTAAACCATCCTCTTAGCGATTCTTGTGATAATCGAAGCATTCAAAAATGATTCTTCTTGTAAAAATTCCCGGCACAAATCACCGGATCTAGAATTAGTTCTATCTCTTTCACATGATATATTTCTACTTTTGATTTGTAGTTTGAGTTAAAATCCTTAAACCATCCTCTTAGCGATTCTTACGATGATCGAAGCATTCAAAATTGATTCTTCTTGTAAAAATTCC
>Ga0325414_1006486_pt1 | contig 12406 bp, 8 predicted proteins | sample PopdelMetagenome_8_FD_206183 | JGI IMG/M metagenome (GOLD analysis project Ga0325414, IMG submission 206183) | Populus deltoides microbial communities from Bellville, Georgia, United States - Leaf-PdKOR-R3 | ecosystem: Host-associated > Plants > Phyllosphere > Phylloplane/Leaf | place: USA... | reverse complement strand
CCGTGCTTAAATGGAACACAAAAGTTATATATTAACAATTATTAATATTAATTAACAAATGAAAGGATTGCCCACACTCATGAAATAGTGTTTTTTATTATTTAGGTTTTTTTCTTTTTAATTTTATCCTTTAATAATATAATTTTTTAATTTATTTTATTTTACTTTCATTCTTTAAAATTATGTTATTTTAAAAATTATATTTTATAATTTTTCTTAATTTATTTTTTGTGAAGTTATCGTAGTCTCATGATTTTTTTTAATTTCAATATTTAGTATTGAAAATATTAAAAATAGAGTTTAATAATTTATTTATTTTATTTTTATGAAGTTAGCCTTGGGTAACTTGAATTGGTATTTTTTTTCCTTTTATTTGATCTTATTTTTCAACTTTATTCTTCAATATTGCATTGATTAGAAATTGAGTTTCATGATTTTTTTTATTTGTTTTTTATGATATTATCCTAATCACATTATCTGAATTGTGGGTTTGGCAAGTTAACTCAGGTTGACTTGGATAGTTTTTTTGTTGTTTTTTAATTTAATATCTTTTTCAATTATATCCTTCAACATTGGGTTAATCATTAATTGATCTTTATAATTTATTTTGATTTATTTTCTACAAAGCTATCATTGTCTTATTAAATGGGTTGTAGATTTGACAGATTAATCTAGGTCAATTCAATATATCATCATTTCAATATTTGAAAAAAAAATTGACATCCAATATGTGATTGTATCAATATTTAAAAAAGATGTTGCCCAACATGCATTATTTTTTGAGTTCATGATTATTTTTTTTTATTAAAAAGCATGTTAGCAATGCTTGGATTTTTTTATGTTAAAAAAGTTAGTTTGACCTTCAACATTGTGCAAACCGATCATCTAGTAAAGAAACTAAAAACAAAATATACATTCTTTATAGAAACAACATTCTTGTGATTTTTTAAAACTCTTCATCTTTTCTTTTCTTTTTTACATGTTGCACAATTGTGTTGTTATTTATACATCTTTTCTTAACTTAGGTTTCATCCACGTTAGTGTAAGAGAATTACTAATGTTGTGACATGTTTTTCTTTTTTTTTTCCTCCTAATAGCCACCATCCCTTTGTTCTTATCTTAGAAGATAGTAGAAGTTTACTTCGATCAGATTTTATATGCTTATGGTTCTTTTTCCATATCAATAATAAAAAACACAAAAAAAAATCTTTCAAATTTAATCTCAATTTCAGGTTTTAAATATATGGATTCACAATCAAAGGCAACCCACAATGGTATCATCAATGGTTGTTATTGAATTGTAACAAATCCATCGTCTAACACAACCCACATGTTTTACAGCCTCTCTTTAGATTTAGTTAACATGACCTTGGATGGAGAAGTAGGTCGATAGTTCTGTTTATTTGCCTTGTGCTTTTCACCTCTTCTGGTTTTATTTTTCTTCATTTTTCTTATGTTTTGGGATTTTCTTAGCGTTTATATGGTTTCACATAATCTATTCTTTTCCTCTTCTTTTTCCACCTTCTCTACCATTAACGAAAGAAACAATCTGCTCATAAATTTTGTGTTTCTTTAGGTGGGATGTGTTGGTAGATAGATGTGTTATTTTGTTTAGGTTTTTGGCATGATGGTGGTCCTCTATAAACAATTATTTTAATTCATTAAAGCTTCCATGTCAAATTAAAATATATGTTTTTATAAAATTTCGAATGCGATCATTATTTTCTTATTCCTTGACCTTTAGAATAAAGATATTTTTACACGGATTTGGTATTTTTCCTCTGATTTGGTTTGCCCTGAAGGATGGTCCTAGCATAGATTCATAAGACATGGTTGCTCAGTTATTCCATATGGTTGTTGGTTTTTCGATTTAAATTGTGTTGGTCTTTGAAATGAAAGTTTCTAGAATTTTGCTTATGCCAATTTTGATTGTGTGCTCTTACTCCAGATTTATTTACTACTTGACCCAATAAAGTTTGCTAAAAAAATCTATGCTTGTTAATTTCTGAATATCTCATGATTTTCATTATCATGTCTTGCTTCTTTTAGCAATTATAGGACTTGTATTGTAGTACTTAAATGCCCTTAAATATGAGTTTTTTTCATCATGTTTGCTTTATGCTTTGGTTTAAAAGCTTAATCATGTTATGACTATGCATCTAACATCTTTTACCACATTATTCATCATTATTTACACCCTTTTACCCCAATTTAATAATAAAAAATGAAAAGGAGACCTACACATGTAAAACTCAATAAAACATTATAGCAAATCCTTGATATGATGAGAATGTTAGCTTTAACCAAACTATTATAGTGTACGAATGCATATGTAAGCAATTTTGGTTCACAAGTTGAACACCTCATTCTTGTCTTTAAAAACACTAAAAAAAGTAGATTTGAGGAAACAAAATCTACCAATATATTTATATCAAAATGGTTGGACATGGCATAAAGTTTTTTTTTATTTCTTTTGGATAAAACTAATTACAATATTAGGTATAATTCTTTTTAACTGGGTTTGAATTTACTAGTTTTGCCTAAGTTTGAAAATGCTTTCCTCGCAACATTTATGTCTTTATATTCAGGTGACCATTTGCTTTTTTACTTCTCTAAGAAGTGTAATCTTTTTTCAACATAAAATCCCTAAGTTGAAATTCTCTAATACATACCATTTTATTATAAGCCTTGGCAATCTTTTTTTATAAAACAAACCATGATAAATGGTAATCAATCTTTTTCTACTAATCAGATTCAATTATTCATACCGGACCCTAACCCATTTTGATTCATCATGTTATGCTTCTTTTGATATCCTTAAATATGAGATTTCAACCTCTAAAGGTAAAATTGCTTTAATCCCATATGTTAAAGAATACGAGGTTGCTCTTGTGGATTTGTTTGGTAGTCTAACAAGGTACAAGGAAGCATTTATGCCATTCTCTATGGTTAATCACCATCTTTTCAATTATTTTCTTGATGTTTTTGTTATTTGTTGTGTCATTCATCTTAGAATGATAAGAAGAGAAATTCAAGTTTCTCACCTTCTACCAGGTGCATAAATTTAAAATCATCTTACCATTAAATTTTTAGCATTATTAGTGATGATGGTTGATAGAGCACCGTATCGATAAATGATGTTATTCTTTATTAATTAACTAACCACTCGTTGAGTAATATTGGTGTAAGAATGTGCTTTTATCCACTTGGTAAAGTAGTCAATGGTCATTAAAATGAAACAGTGATCATTGTTAGCCTTTGAATTGATAGGACTAATCTTGTCTAGCCCCTATATTGAGAAAGGCTATGGTGACACCATATTACACATGGGCATAGGTAAAGCATTGATTTTATCATAATACACCTGACATTTGTGGCATTTATAAACATGTTTGATGCAATCATTTTCCATAGTTATCCAAAAGTAACCATTTTTGTATTTATCATGCCATCATATGCCTATTAGCATGCGTAGCATAAACACTTTCATGAATTTCTTCTATTACTTAATCTAAATATCTAAGAAAAGTATTATCAAACCCTTTTTTGTACAAAATCCCTCCATCTAAGGAGAAATTTATGGCTAACCAGCACATAGTTTTCTTATATATCCTGGTAGCTTTATCAGGATATTCTTGATTCTTAAGGAAATTTTTGATATCTTGATACTAAGGTTCCTCCTTTGTTTCCTTATCAATGTGGACACAATCAATAACTAGAAAATTCTTTAATTCGATGCAAAAAAGTTGTACTTGGACCTCCATCATCGAGTTGAGCCATCAAAACTACAGTTATGAAGCATTGCCAAACTAATTCTTTTCCTTCCTCAAGTGTGTGAACTCAATTTCTTCAAATTCCTCTTCTAATTTGGTGAGGTATTTATGGTAAAAAAACTAGCCCTTCATCTTTAGTTTTTCATTCACCTGTAACTTAATATATAATTAGAATGGAATCCTCGTACATTTTTAACTTCTTCACTTTTAACTTCTAAGTCGTTTATAACCCTTAATACATTCTTCATATATAGTTATGTTGTTAATATAAGTGATTGTAGCTTGATTGCAACTAGATACTGTTTTTTTTTCAAGAGAGATGATGATTGCTCTAATACTATTTCTAAATACACTAACAGCTCCATTAAAATACATTATTTACAAATCACTTTTAACCCTTGTTTAGGTTTTAAGACTAAAATATATTTAACATAAATTCAAAATTCAATGGCTTGTAATCATCAACCGTATATTATTTACTAAGTGATCAATAATAACACTTCATTTTTTTCCAAATTATATAAGCAATATTGTATTCAGTTAAGGACACCTGCCAACATGCAAATCTATTGGATAAATAAGATTTTTCAATAAGGTATTTCAAGGTGTAATAAAATATATATTGCCTGAGACACTTTGTATACTACATTAAAGCACAATAAGTCTTCTTTGCAGTATTATACCGGGATTCATGTTTAGTAAACCTTTTGCTCAAATAGTAAATGACTTGTTTTTTTCTTTTAGAATCATCGTTTTGACTTAACATGCAACCCACAACATTATCTATAACTATTAAGTATAAAATTAGGTACCAATATCAGTGGCTTCTATAAGTACTATTTTATCTTCTCAAAAGCTTTTTAACATTTCTTATCCCAAGTCCCAAGGTTTTTCTTGTAAAGTAATCGGAAGATTGTCTCATATATAGCAATAAGTTATGAAATAAACCTAGCAATATAATTAAACATTTCAAGGAAACTTCAAACCTCCTTCTCTACAGTAGGCACGAACAAAACTTAGATATTTTTGATCTTTTCTAGATATATTTTATTTCTTTTTTCTCTTATTATAAATTCTAATAACTTTCAAGATTTGACTCCAAACGAACACTTGGCTAGATTAAGCTTTAACTTGTACCTTCTTAGTCTTTTAAACAACTTACTTAACACTTGTATGTGATCTTAATCCTTTATTGATTTGGCAATCATGTCATCAAAATACATCTTGATCTTCTTGTGTATCATACAATTAATAGAGTTACTATTGCCTAATATATAGCCCTGACATTCTTTAATTCAAATGACATAACTTTGTTGCAAAATGTTTCCCGATAAGTAATTAAGGTGATTTTTTCTTTATCCTCTACCATTTTGATTCGGTTATACCGATAAAACCTATTCATAAAGGAGTATGTTGCACTTTTATCCATATTGTCTACCAAGATGTTTATGTATAGTAACAAGAAATCATCTTATAGGTTTGCATCGTTCAGATTATGATAATTCAAACACATCTTGATCCTTTCATCATTTTGTCTTATTAACACAATGCTGGATACCCATAACGAATACTTTATAACTTCAATAAAACTTGCACTCAATTGTGTATAAATTTCATCCTTAAATTTTAATGGTAGTTTTAGTCCTAATCTCATTAGTTTATGCTTTATAGGCTTGGAATTTACAAGCAAAGAAATCTTGTGCATTATAATATCAATGTCTAATCCTAGCATATCATTGTAGGACCATGCAAAAACATTGGAATATCAACTCAATAAATCAATCAACATTTTTTTTCTTATATTGAAACTAAAATGCTTATTTTAAGTTCTTGCTTATTCTCTTCGGTGCCAATGTCTATTATTAATTCATCTTAGTATGATAAAACAACATGTTCTAATTGTTCTATCAACTTAATGAATTTCTCAATTACAATTGTCTTATCCTCCAAATCATTTTCATTTATAAGGATTAATTATTGAAGATGCCAAACATTTTTAATGTGAATATTTAATAGTGATCATTTTTAAGATCTCTAAAATAGAAAAATGGAAATGAAAACATTTTTATTAAAACTTAAAAACTTAAACAATATATCCATACAATAAGAATAACCTGATTAAAGCTAGGTTCAATACAAAATATTTATTTTTAGCATTTTAACCCTAATACTGAAAATTAAGGAAATGTTATAATGAATCACTTCATCTTGATGATTGTTGGAACCTTTTTTTCATCCTCCCATTTTCTAAACTTTTCTCTAGAAGTGAACTTCTTGACAAATGAATCAGCCTCAACTCTTTCCTCTACTGTGTTAATGGTCAATAGTGGCGTCATAACAACTCTAGATCTTTCTCTAGCAGCTTTAATTCTTTCATAAGTAAAGTATAGCCCATGATTTTTTTACATGGCTGGATGACATGCCTCAAACAAGGAAATATATCTTGGATATATGGAATCACCATCTTTAAATCATTGGGTTCACGTCCCTCCATTTTAGCCATTATTCTATCATTCCTTTTCTACATTATCATCTGAAAATATTTTCAACAATGTCAGAATCCCAGGCCAAATCAATAATTATTATATATTTCTAGCTTGAATTTGAATAAATCATCTCTATCGTGAGATTCAAGTTCCATCTTGCTTTGGACCATGCATTTAGTCGTCATCCTTGTAGCTTAAGATAATTTTGACCTTTCTATGAATGTATTTTTAGGGATCAAATTGCTGTTGATAATTTAAAAAAAAATACAAATTACCATTGTGAGTTCCTTTATATTATATATAGAGGACATAGGTATTCCTTAACAATGTTAAATGTTCTTCAACTTTTACAATCACCAATTACCTTTTAGCTATGTATTTAACCATTTAATGTAATAAAATGGCCACTGCCCTAAAAAAGTGCAACAAAGGCTTTCCCAATAACATGTTGTATGTTGATTGAATATCAACCAAAGCCTTTCTAGTAACATGTTGTATGTTGATTGAATATCAATTACCTAAAAAGTGATTAGAAATTAATGAGACTTAATATCCATATTAATTTTAATTTTTCCAAGTACTTGTTAAAGGGTGCCATCGTAATCATGTGTCATTATATGGTTGTGCTTTATATGGGATAAGTCAATTGGTAAGCAACCCATGATATGATAAGGCAATACATTAAGTGCAAAACCATTATTAATGAAGACCTTAACAACGACATTATCTTTATATTTTATAAACATATATAAGGCTAGATATCTGGAAGCCACAATACTTAAGGAGTATTTATCTGCGAAGACGAGCCTAGATACGTATGATGAACTTACAGACCCTCGGGACCATCTCCAGAATGTAAGGGGGAGTCTTGAACTGGTCATCCATGATAATGACGTGATGTGCAAGATATTGCCCACTACCTTTAGAGGGAACATGAGAACATGGTACAACAGCCTAAAATTAGGGTCAATTCTAAGTTTTCAGGATCTATATGTTAAGCTAGTAGCATGTTTCAGTACAACCTTCCCTATGAAAAAAAGCTCTGCTGAATTATTTGGTGTTATCCAAGGCGAGAAGGAGTCCATTCGGCCTATCTGAGGAGATTTAATGAAGAAATGCTCCAGGTAGAGGATCTCTAGAGCCCATAGCCTGCAAGGCTTTAATAAAGGGGGTCAAAAATAAAAAGTTGTGAAAATAACTCCACCCGCTACGGAACAAAATTCTCATGAGGGTGAAATAGATGATTAAGAGTCATATAAGAGTAGAGGAAGCCTTAGCTGCTCATAGAAGCTCCACTCAAGTCCATAAAGGAGGGATCAGTGATGAATCCCCCAACAAGAATCATTCCCCTGTTAGACGACAAAAGATTAAGAAGAAAAAGCCCTTCAGAGAACCTCCTAACAAGCCTGAAAGGGTTTATACCATGTAAATGCCAGTTACAAAGAGATCTACACGACCTTAAGGGGTCAAAACTTGCTTCAGTGTCCTCCTTTCTTAAAGCCTAATCTCAGCCTTAAGTTTTTCAAGAAGTACTGCCAATTTCATAGGTAGAGGGGACATGACATCAAGAATTGTTATGCTATAAAAAAAAAAGGTGAAGAGACTCTTGGCACAAGGATACCTCAGACAATGCTTAAAAAAGGATTCATCTCTAGAAGAGGAGGGAGACAAAGCGAGACAACAGGGACCAATGCTCCTAGAGGTCCTTATCATACTGGGGGGCTCATCAACCAATGTGGGTGTTGCCAACAATAAGAGAACAAGGTTGGGGGATCAAGACCTAGTTACAATAGGCCAAGAAAGGTTTTGACATAAACTCATCACATTCACCCTTGCTGATGGACAATGGACTAAATACCCGCATGGAGATGCCTTGGTGTTTTCCACTATAATGGAGGGACACAGGGTTCACAGGATACTAGTGGATAATGGCGACTCAATGAACATCCTATCAGTCGAGGCTATGACAAAGATGGGCATAAATGCCTCCAGAATGACTCTAGTGCCAACACCCCTCATCGGGATAGAAGGGTTAGCGGTGCCCGTGAAGGGAGCAGCAGGGTTGATCGTCACTATGGGAACTGCACGTTATTGTGTGACTCTCCAAAAAACTTTTATGGTAATTGATACCCATCCCCCATACAATGCCATTATTAGGAGGCCACTGCTCCATTAGCTCAGTGCAGTAATCAGCACTAAGTATCTAACCCTAAATTCCCAACTAATAAAGAAACAGCTGCGGTGAAGGGAAATCAAGAAGCCACAGGCAACAGAGAGAGTAGATGAAAACTAGCTCCAAAATAGGATGGCCTTTTTAGGGTGACACAGGTGAATTCCGCACTTCATGAATTAAGAATATTTGTTTTACCACTTGTGTTCTTATTTAATTTTATGTTTCTTTCTCAGGAATATTTCTTACCGATCCAATCGAGGCTCACACCCTTGTGGCATCCGAGGCCCACTTCTCCAAGATGGTAGTGAAGCCCAAAGTGAGCATCAATCTCTATTATCACCAATCGGGGTTTCATACCCCTGTGCTGTCTAGGACCCACTTTTCTAGGGCAGTAGTAGGAGATTAATGCTTCACTCTTCAAGGCGACTTTCAACTCCCCTCATTTCCTTCTGTCTAGCCTTTTTAGTTGGAAGTAAGAGCACTGGAGTGGCCTTATCAAGTCCATCATATCTGTCCAAACGGGCTACATACCCATGTGTGCGGTCTGGGACCTACATTTCTTCTAGACAGCATAGGACCAGTCTTTATAGCATTTAAAAGTGTTGGACAGCCTTATCAGGCTCACCCCGTCTATCCAACCCGAGTTACACACCTTGTATGTGATTTAGGACCTATATTTCTCCTAGATAACACGGGTATCAGGCTCTACGACATTAAGAAGTGCGGAAGCCAGCCCTTCTATAGTAGAGCCTCCTATTGGTCCAAGTAAGGTTATACACCCATGTGGCGTCTAAGACCCACTTCTCCGGGGCATTAGTAACAGTCCAAAGCTTCTTAAAAAAAAAGACTAGGAATATATCTTGAAGATTTAAACAACAAACTCTCTAAGAACACCATCCCTGCTAGTAAGGCCCTGAAAGGAGGAGCATAAAGGACACCCTAACCAAGGTCATGACTCAACTAAGGTTAGTAAAAAATCTCTTTAATCTTAAGTCTCCCTATTTCTCTAAAAATAAGTAGACTTGAAGGGCTACTAATAGGTCATGGTTTCTCAAATCAACCCCATTTAAAAGACAACACACGAAAGTCATAACCCAAGATGGGATTATATCTTTCTCGGTGCCCAACTCTAAGTTGAGAAGGGGATAATTATGCCCAACCCCCCTGTTAAGCCTGAACACGTCTGTGCCCAACCCCACGATGGGTCTGGATGTGACCGCACCCACATGAAAGTCATAACCCAAGATGAGATTGTATATTTCTCGGTGCCTAACTTTAAGTTGGGGAGGGGGATGACTGTGCCCAACCCCCTATTGGGCCTGGACGCGACCGCGCCCAACCCTTATTGGGTCTAGATGCGTCCGCGTTCAACCCTATGTTAGGTGAGGGCTCATCCGCTTGGACGTGTCCTCACCCGACCCCACGATGGGTCTGGACATGACCGTGCCCAACCCCCTGTTGGGTTTGGACGTGTCCAACCTCTTGTTGGGTGAGGGGCCCAATCCCCTGTTGAGCAGTGACACGACTATCTCTAATCATTTTTGGGTGCAATCGTGAACTGGACCCGTTTTCTCCTAGGCCCCAGGCATGATGAGCACAACACCCCTCAGATTGGGTGTGTAATTGAAGGGTCACTCTATACTAAGCCTCTCATACCCTAAGCCTGGATTAATAATTATGATGTCTATCACATTCTCATAAATACGAACAAACAGTCCATGCTTACATTAATTAGATATAATGGTTCGAGCAATAAGATAATATTATTTTAATCATACAAGATTACTTTTCTACCCTCCTACGTTGCATGAGGCAGTTAAAATCAGGGGACTTTGTGCAGGTATTTATTCCAGAAGAGTTTTATATTCCCCAAGGGAGAGATTTGCCCAAGAAGAAGCCTACGTGGTCTTGAAGTGGAGGTCATTGAATTCACCATAAATGATATATGAGAATTTCTAGGAATAATTCATCCCAGAATATTCCCTATAATTTTTATAACCTCATCAAGTTGTATTATATGTACATAAGGTAGTTAAGCCATGTAATTAGCATGAGGTAACCTATATATTTATGGTGTGAATGATATCTTGTAAGTGATCATGTCTATATTGGGTTAAATCTGATGTGATGTTTGTTGTACATGCATATGATACTTAACATGAGGTTGAGGACTTTCAAACATTTCTATTGAAGTGTTGGTTATAGTAGTATATCCTTACACTTGCCCTTATATATTTAGACAAAAAAAATGCTTGATTGACTATATGTAAGTTTGTTTTAAATTTGATTGAGTTATTCAACCATAATTTGCATGGTCATGATAACTATTACAATATTATTGTGACAAGTTGTATTGGTTGTATTTTTCATATCTAGTCAGATAACTTTTAAAATCAATATTAGAGAGGTTTAAATTCTAATTAAAAGACATACATTTAAAAGGAGTCATTATTAGTTAATTGGAGTTTGGCTAAACTAGTTGTGACCTTTTGATCATGCAACTAAACCCCTAAAAGGGATAACCATGAGGTTAAACAAAAGGTATAAAAATATATTAATATACCTCCTAAAATTTGGTAGAGGCAATAATATTGGAAAAGCTAGAAACGTTATAAACTTTGAGATGTTTTTTGCCCTTCATACTCCTTGAAAAAATAGTTTGGTGCTCGAGAAGTTTTTAGGATCTAGGTTGATATTTCATTTTTGGACTGATTAAATGATGACTTAAAACTATAAATGGGTTTAATGAGGTCTCTAGTGTTTCTTTGGTGTTTCTCGTTAAAAACTAATGAGAGAAATGGATTTTTTTTAGGCTTATTGATGTCTGGCCTGACTTCCAAGGCATTGTATGTGGTCGAAAAATGAACCAATAAATGACACGATACAAAAAAAAACTAATATGGCTCAGTGATTTCCTGTAGCATGTGAGGAGAAACATTGTAAATTTAGACAGTGTATTAACCATTTTTTCCTTCATTGCACTGAACAAATGTCTTGCTAGTGGGGGTAAAGTCGTCTTTTCTAGGGAATCAAAATGTCATTTGTCAATTGATCAGGGATAATTTATTCATTTAATGTTTTTTATATACATTAAAATCACTCTGTCGCCCTTAAAAGCTAAAAAATAGGATTTTTATCCAGGTACTTTTATGTATTTTCAATTTTATTTGCATAGTTAAAGAACAATGATACCATTAAAACCTCAAAAGTATCGACCTAGTAAAGATGGGTGTTTTGTCTTTACACATTTTTTGTACAGTTAAATGAGATGTCTAACCTTTAACTTAAAAAAAATCCAACCCTGGCTTGAGAGAGCATTTTCATCTTTGTTGCATGTTTTATTTTTTGTAATATTAAGATGTTTTTAAGGGATTTTTAGTAATTTGAAATATTTAAATATTAATAAATCAATATAAAAGGCTAACTTGTACCTACCGATTAACATTTCATCCAAAGCATTAGGTGGTGGCACAATTGTTGGAGTGACGTGTTTGGTCTGGTTCGCGGTAGTTTGATGATAATGGAAGTTTTTCCTCCTTCTATTTTTCTCTCTGATATGCCTTGGTGTTCGTGCTGAGCCTTTAAAAAATCAGATGTATCCTTCAATTTGTATTTGTTTTAAAATTGGTTTTCGTTCTTTTGATTTCTATTTGTTTTTATTTTAGTGCTTCTTGAAGTTTTTTTTTTATTTTAATTTCATCCCTCAACATTTTATTTCATTTAATTTTTTTATCCAATTTAGTTCTCATTCTTTTTATTATTATTTTTTTATCCTTTACATCATTATTTTTTTTATTTTGTCCTTTAGAATTTAATTTAATTTTATTTAGTCCTATTTTTTTATTGCTTTTTTTCATTTTCTTCGTTTATTTTATTTTTCAATTTAATCCCTGATTATTTTCTTTCAATTATTTTGTAAGCAAGATTTAGTTCTCATTATTTTTTATTTTTTTCAATTTTTGTATAATTGAGAA
>Ga0325414_1006484_pt1 | contig 12408 bp, 9 predicted proteins | sample PopdelMetagenome_8_FD_206183 | JGI IMG/M metagenome (GOLD analysis project Ga0325414, IMG submission 206183) | Populus deltoides microbial communities from Bellville, Georgia, United States - Leaf-PdKOR-R3 | ecosystem: Host-associated > Plants > Phyllosphere > Phylloplane/Leaf | place: USA... | reverse complement strand
GCTTTCTTGTAGAGGGGCAGCCCCACCCACAAAATAATGTCATCTAATGTTACATTACATGCTCAAATACAGGAATAGTTGCTGCTATGATCTTGTTTATCTGGTTTGGTTTTCTGCAGTTCATCGAGCGGGACTCTAAGAGTTGCATAAAAAAGAAAAAAGAAAAAAAGAAACGATACTGTACAGATGATTAAAATTAGAGAATCTTTGGAAGTGCTCGTCGTTATTTTCTGTGGCAGTACAACTGACTGTCAGCTGCTTGTGGACCCTTTCAATGTGATTTTCCGTGGCAGTAAAACTAGCCCATCAGAGGGACCCTTTCCATGTGATTTTTTTTTCTCTTGTGACTGGGCATGGAACCTCTGTTGCCCTAATGTACCACCCCATTACCCTAATGTAACTTCTCAGTCTCAATTATTAGGGGTATCAGCATTCTCCCCGAACTCTGTTTACTAGTCCTTGTTTTTTACTCCCTTTTGTGTACATGTACTTTTCCCTGTCTTCTTGTCTCTTCCCCCTCGAACTAGTTAAACAGCAGCAATGATACAGCACAATTAGCTACTCCTAAGCAGGTGTTTTTCCCTTCGAAGCAAACTGTTGGCATTATCAAGAACAGAAGATGGTATATGCAGCAGGGAAATGATTCACGCACGCATATGGTCATCAATGATGGAAGATAGCTCTGCTTTTTAGTTGAGAGATTAAGCTCATTCAACTCCAAGTTATTAAATTTTATTTATTTTTATTATTAGATTTTTATTAGTTAATATGGTTTAAGTCTAAATTTAACTTTGATTAGAATTTTGTTATTTATATGTCATTTTCTTAACATTATAATCAGTTTTTGATGAATTAAATAAAATTTATAAAGTTAAATACTTTTCAACCCTATTATTTCTTGACATTACTATTTTCTTGACTATAAAATTACAGACTTTTCCAACTATATTTTTTCTTTTCTTTAGCTTTTCCTTTATTTTCTTTGACATTTTCTTCTTAGTTTTTTTTTATTAGGCTTTAATTAAATCTTTTTTTTTTACCCCACATCAACTTTGATATCCAGTATAAATATTTAATTATTTTTACAGTTAATTGATCTTTTTAAGAAAATTCTTAAAATTCAACTCCATGTAAAAATCCTCAAAATTCAACCTAGAAACTATATAGAATCATTATCAACAGTTAAAAAAACCCTAGCCACACTATTCATCTTCCTCACAGCCACTTGCCTCCTACCCACCAGCCACCATCCATAACCAAAAAAAAACCCAGTTAAACCTCCAACCCACCACCACAGCTGCCATCTAACCCACCAGCCAAATCAGCCCCCTAAAACCACCACTTCCTCGCGCAGCCGCCAACAGCAAACTCACGCCACCAACGACAACAACTGCAACACACCAACAACCTTTCTCCCTCTGTTTTGGCAACAACCAGTAGCCCTCTTATCTTCTCCTCACCTGCTATCGAACCACCTATATATGGAAGACAACCACTGGCCGCGACGTTCCACAGCTCCTCTGTCACGCAACAGCAACAACAATCCACACCAACACATAACCAATTTCAGCCACCACTACACTAGTCCAACACTGGCAACAGCAGCAGCAGACCATCCTTCCCATCAACTCAACAATCCCTTCATCATTGGTCTTCCTCAACATACCAGCACAATGTCTCTCACAGACTTACCAGCAGTTCAAATCACCACAACAAAATCGGTCAACACCAGCAGCAACCCTCATCCTTTCAACCACTGTCCGGATGAGAAAATCACATGGAAAATCAGCACTCCACAGCAGCCACCAGCGACTTGAGAGAAGGCTGTGATGAAGAAAGCAAACGCAGTGTCTCTCGCCTCTACAAAATTTAATTGCTACTGTTATGTTTCTTTTTCTTTTAACATTATTTATTTATTTGTATTTTAATTAAAAAATGGTAAAAAAAATCAGAAAAAAAGAAGAAGAAAAGCCTGTGCAATACCAAGTCACCGTTATGAACATTATCTGTAAATTACTCTATTTTTTATTATCTGAATTTTAGTTTTGTGATTTTTACACTCATTTAAGGTTGCGATTAATTTTATTTTTGTGCTTAAAAAAATAATACCCCACCTTGCATTTTATATATGATATTTTTATTAATCAACCGCTTTCTTAATTTATATTGAGCATCTAATTTTCTTTGATAATTGCAAAGCTGGTGGTAAAAAATAGTAGAAAATTATTACTAGTATTTAATTAATTATTTACATTAAAAAAAAAAGACATTGCATGCTTATAATTATTCTAGTATATTTTTTTTTATTGATCTCTATATTTAAAAAAAATGTGAATAACATTATCTTTATATTGTGATTTCACTTGTAAGAATAATTTGTGATCTTAATTTTATATTCAAGTTAGTGTTGCATGTATTTGTATCATCGTCATTTAGTGTCTAACCTTAATTCTATAATTACAGTGGACCTGACGTTTAGTGATACCCATAGGGCTATTCAAGGGGAATAAAATCTTATGCAAACCCAAATGACAAACATTTTTAAAAGATTTGAACCCTAAATACTTCCAAATAAGGTACCAAAAAACTACTAAAAATTACAACAATAACTATTGTAGGCAAGTTCACCCTAAACACCACCAATATGACTATCATTTAGGCTACTCTAAACATGATGATCTTGATACAAGTCATGATCCCCAACAAAAATAGTGATATGAATAGTTTCTTTGATTGATACAACTTTTGACGGTTGTCATAACCTTTGGATTTGTAATAGGTGGATTAATGATATAAATATCTTCTTTGATTGATACAACTTGTCTGATAATAAAAGAGTTAGATTTTTCAAGATGAAACTCATTGATGAAGCCTAATTTTACTGTGAAAATATTGAGGATTGTTTGGAGAGGAGAGGTAAACCTTATTTCACTACAAAAATTACAAGAAAAGTAACCACCTCAATCTTATAGAGAAAGACTTTTAGACCAATGAAATAATATTAGAAAAGGGAACAAGCTTGTCAATAAGTATATAACATAGTTTAATAATTACCAGATAAGATGTACTATAAAGGAAAATGAATCCATGACTTTGCGTAGGTTTTGTAAAGGTTTGAATGATGATTTTAAAAAAGAGATCATGCTCATAGTGTTACTTTTGACCAAGTTTATACTGTAGTACAATATTATGAGTTGCTTATAAAGAGTTAATGGATAAAATGTTAGGATCCTCGTAGTATCTTTTTTAAGTCTTAATTCAGAAATAATAGGTTTTTATTAAGTGCTCCACCCGATAGACCTAATTCTAGTAATGACCAAATTTATAAAAAAGATAAGGGCAAACAAGTCATGAATGAAATGTATACGATGAATTCAAAAGTTTAGTGTGCTAAATGTCAAGGTTTCAATCATATCTTCGTCAACTATACCTGTGAACTCTTAGTCATCCAAGAACATAAGGATATAGATGAAGGGGAAGGATATTATGTTCAAATGTATAAACCCAATCCTAAGAACTTTAGTGACATAGATGAACATGATGCTAAAAGAGGGACTTAACATTATAAGTTCAAATGATTATGAAAAGGAGGTTAATGAAGAATATAATAATTCTGTTTTAGTGGTAGATGAAGAAGTTTTAGAAAACTCATTAGTGGAATTACTTGAAGAGGTAAATATGGTTTTAGAAGAGTTTCATGATATTAGTCCTCTTAAACTACCTAATTTCCTACGTACTATGCTTGGCATCTTGCACATCATAGGTTTAGAGCAACATGTTGAGCTCCCTTACCCCTTACCCCTTACACGTGATGAAAAAGATGAAGATAATCTTAATTTACTAGGTTGTGTCCAAACTATATCTACCAAGGCTTCAAATAGTGTTTGTTCTGCTCCATACCCTCAATCATATAATTTTCATAGTTACAAACCTAAAAAGTTTTTAGAGTTTTTTTTTCTATATCTTTTCACTCTAAAATATCTGACACATGATGAGAAAGATGAAGATAATCTTAATTTACTAGGCTGTGTGCAAACTATATCTACCAAGACTTCAAATAGTATTTGTTCCACTTCATACCCTCAATTATATTGTTTTTATAGTTACAAACCTAGAAAGTCTTTAGATCTTTTTCCTATATCTCCTTACTCCAAAAGGTCTGATTCAACCGAGTTTTTTGCATGTAGAGTTCATAATTTGCATGTTGAAATCATAAAACAAATTCAAGCAAGTAATGAACAATATAAATTGTAAGCTGATTTACATAAGTATCATGATGCACTTAATATTGAAGATTATTTCATGATACAAATTAGACCTGAATGATATCATTTGGAAACCAATCATAAATTGCGAGTAGTGCAAGACATGGTTGTTAAAATCGCGAGTTGACTCGTAAAATCATATAATTTTTCGAGTCAACATATACTTATTGTGTAAAATCACTTTAAAACTTTAAAACTAATAAAATTGACTGAAGTCATGAGTTGACTCGGTAAAATTGATAAACTCGTGATTTTAATACCGAATTTATGTTTTCGTGAAAGTGAAAACATTAAGTTCAACTCCTTTTCTTATTTCCATGACTAATTTCATTATGGTAATTTACTAGTTGTCTTCTTCACTCTTATTCTGTACTTTCACTTCTCTTTTCATTCAAGAAAACATCTCTCAAGTCAAAATGTTTTTCAATTTCCTCATTTAAAAATTTTTCCATCTTAATTCCTTTTGTTTTGTAGTACTCTAAAGAAAGAAAAAGAAGATAGATGGAGATCCATTTTTGATTTCAACAAACAAAGCTCTTCGAGATCTGCCCACTTCGCTTACTAGTACTTTTTTTTTCTAATCAGATTCATGAACATTAATTACATGCAAAAAACAAAAAAAAAAGATAGCCTTTTTTGTTGTTATCATTTTGTTTTCTTTTTTGGGTATTCAACTATGGTATCAAAATGGTTTCTTTAATGTTGTATTGCTTGGAACTGAAATTTTTGTAGATGAGCTTATAAACATTGGATGTTTTCCATGTTATTTCTTTGCCTGGTTGTTGATATATTATGGAAAATGATATAAGGTTAAGAATATATGTTTTTTCTTAGTTTAATTTTTCTATTTGGTTGATGAAAAAAAGTGGGAATAATAGCAAAATCCACCTTCTTTTTATTATCAATTTTAGTTTGTTTCATTGTACAAGACTTGTTAATTGTAAAATACTTAAGGATAATTATATATATATATATAATGATGTAAAATAACTCATGCATTTTATACAATCTATTTTGATGCTCCTTTTGATATCACTACCCCATTATCCTTATCATTAGCATAAAAAGAACATATTAATATTACTATAGATGCACAAGTTGTTTTTATTAAGGATGGTGAAGTTCAGCAAATCCTAGTATATGAGCTAGATAACCAGATTTAGATTGTACTTGAATTACTAAAGAGACATCACAACAGCTTAATCATGATCTTTTAAAGCATTATCAAAGTTGTCTTGCACTATACTTGACAAGATTGAGTTCTTCCAACCCCAGGAGAGTTGACAGGAAACTAGACCTAAGACACGATTTACGCATGCGTATAATCATTGATGATGGAGGGTAGCCCAACTTATTGTTCTTTGATTGGGAGATTGGACTTATCCAAGCCCAAGTTACCAGATTTTATTTATCTTTATTATTGGACTTCATTTTATGTTATTTTATTAGATTTTTATTAGTTAGTTTTAAGCTCAAATTTGATTTTGATTTTGATTTTATTATTTATATGTAATTTCCTTAATAGTACGATTAATTTTTTTGATGAATTGAATAAAATTTATAAAGTTACAAACTTTTTCAACCCCATTCTTTCTTTTCTTCAGTTTTTTCTTATTTTTTTGGCTTCTTCTTAGCTTCTTCTTTTCTCTCTTATTAGTCTTCAAAAATGAAAAATCAAAATTTGAGTTTTTCAAAATATTATTAAAACTCATTTATGTTATGAAAATAATTCTAAAGCAAACTATTCATAACCAAACATCAAATGGCACTGCTGCTGGAGAAAGCACCTCTTGTATACAAGTTTAATTTTTACAATGGATCATTACCCTTTCCCATAAGCATAAACTCTGCAAAAACTTGTATACGAGTACATTTTTCCACAGAACTTTAGCCTTTAAAAGGAACTTAAGCTCCCGAATCTTAGTAAACACCTCCAATGTGCCAATCTCAACATCTAGCCTAATCAAAGTCTCTGTTGCTTCCAAAAGCTTTGCCTTTAATTAGAGTTCTCATCTCCTCTTCCATTTAGCTGAAAGTTTCTTAAGCTGTTCGAGCCTAGCAAGGAAGAAACTAACATTCATTCCTAAGCCCTGAAAGGCTTTCAATGTCTTCTCCCAAGTTGCAAATTCTCCTGGAAGGTAGTAAAAGTTGGAGCTCTAATACCAGCAGCAATGTTGATAGTCTCAGCAAGCATTCCGCCTACCAATTTACAATTAAGGTCCTCAATAATATGGTAATGGAGAAAGCATTTTCGACTGCAGCAAAGCTCATGATACTTGATTTGAAGGTGTTTAGAGAGCTCACTGTTGATAACTGAACCATTTACAAGAATGTTGAAATCTTCAAAACTTCTCACTTCCTTAAAATCAACAGCATATCTGACAACCTGATTCCATCTGTGATTTCGGAGCCCAGATCCTCGCTTTCATTTTCAGAATGATCTGACACAGGTCCATGGTCAGTAAAATAGTCCCTTGTGCGATTATTTTCAATGTTCTCTTCAGGGGTGTCCAAGATCCTGGTCTTCCATTTCTTTGCTTACCACGCTCAGATTCTCATCATAATTTAATTGTTTAACACTAGCATCCAATTTCAGAAGGCCGATAGTTCCATCCACTCCTTCTGAACCGTTTTTCCTCACAACATAGACCTTAAAAAGAAGACAACTAGCATGGAGAACAATAAAAGAAACAATGTCAAGTGATAGAAACATTGATAACTTTATGAAGTTTTTAAGAAAAAAATCTCACAAACCACTTCAGAGGGAAGAACCGAACTTCGCTCTAGCATTAATAAGCTTAGAAAATTGTTTCTTGTTCTTATTTTTTCTCTCATATAATACATCAATTCAATTTCCATCAATTAATTTGTCCTAAAAATTTACGAAGGCTACAAATGCCAGCTTTCGTTGCATACAAAAGATAAATAGCCACAAGAAGCTAACGACTCTAAACATAGAAAGTGAGACAATTTATAAATAACCATTCCAGAAAATATTACCATTACTGGACTAATGCGACTTTTCTTATTCTTGGTTTTTAAGATTTAGCATCTGAATTACCTATCTAGCACCTCATTTTTCTAAAGCTTCAAATGCTAAAAACAAACCCAATAAAGATTTGTTTACAAAGTAACCCTAAAACTTAATTTAGAACCAACTAAATTATTTCTGTTTATTTGATGGTTCCTGCACGATGATAGCAATTTAAATTAAGTAATTATGTAAGAAGGTTCATAGAATCTTGCTAGGATCAACTGAACGAAAAACCACATCTCCCTTCATCAAGTTATGAGCAATGGAGAACCTTCTCCATCTAGCATTGAGACCTATCTTCTGTATAAGATATTTTGTTTGATAACATTTCCCACTTTCATCTTCCAAAACCATCATCACATCCTGAAAATTCTTGGAATTTAAAAACACATTTTCAATTTATTGTTCATTTTTTATCTAAAAATATCTCAAAAACACTATAGAAATATCAAGAAACTCATTTTCAACTCAAAATATCATCTAATCACTCTAAAAATTAAAAATTAAACTAATAAAAAGATTTATAGACCCCAATATACTTTTTTCAGCATGGATAAAAAGTAATGCCACCTCTATTTAATTTACTTCGCAAATATGAATCTATTGGATCTAAGATTGGTCTTTTTAGTAGCTAGAATATAACCAACCAAACACTTTCTTTCTTTGTAATATTTTTTAGCGACTCTCTGTCTCTCTTAACTCTTAACATCTAGGGATTGAAATTAAAAAAATAAAATTTAAAACTAAATTGTAAAAAGCTAAAACAATAGGGATGAAATAATACATAAGCCAAAACTTCAGGGACCAAATGGAGTCTATTTTATTTTATTTTTAAACAAGTTTATCCTTGTTATTTTTTAACTACAATCTAAAGCATCAATCTTTAATTTATTATTAAAATATTTATCAAAACTTCCTATATATGAGAGTATTTAAAGAAAAAGAAATATCACAAATAAAACTATACTAATATAATTTAAAAGAATGAGATTGCAAAAAAATAAAATTGAATGATCAAAATGAAAACAAAATTGTTCACATGAACAATACAATGAATAATAAAATTGAAAAATAATATCACACTTTTCCCTTTTCCTAGTTCTTTTTATTTTTTTGTTTATTTATTTTTTTGTTGTATAATATGTCTAATTAAGCTTATGATAAAAAGAATTGAAACCTTTTACTCTCTCTTCATCTTATGATACTTGGTATTGTAATAATGCTCATAAGCCAAATATCTGGAAATCACCAAAACTAATTATTTCAAAAAATAATCTTTAATAAGCTCTTATGATTTTCGAAGTCACATCCAAAGTAGATAAGCCAGAAAAGATCGCTGAAATTCATGGATCATGTGAAATCGATGAAATCCTCCCAAATATTTTGGCCACCACTATTGATGGTGGCGCAGCCAAGATCGCATAGGCAATTTGATTCCTCCATCGTGGAAGGTGCTGCGGCTATTGAGAATTTCAAGTCGTATATGGTTGTCATTTGCTTTTTAACAAGGCTCAATTGACGTCCATTGCCAAGCAAGCAAAAAACAGCCCTTGAGAAATTACAAAAACTCTCTGATTGGTTCCTTAGCTAGAATGGTTCGATTTTCGATTCAACGATTCTGGGTATTGGATTGGATTAACATGTAACCCGATGGATCTTTGATTTATGTCTCATCGGGTAGTGGTGGAAATTCATCAAGTGATCAAATGACTCAGCTGTTTTCATGTAGTAGGACTATATGTAGTCTGATATTAGAGATTCCCATAAATAATAAAAGAAATTTGGTCACTTATATGAACGACAAGAAGGTGTTCGAGATAATTATCTAGGTGGTGGTTTAGTGGTAAAAACTTGAGACTAAGAGGTTTATTCCCTCTGTGGTCTCAGGTTCGAGCCTTGTGGTTGCTCATATGATGGTTACTGGAGGCTTACATGGTCATTAACTTCAGGACCCGTGAGATTAGTCGAGGTGCGCACAAATTGATCCGAACACCCACGTTAATTTAAAAAAAAAAAAAGATGTTCGAGATTGATGTTGCATTAGCTTGGTCATTTGGAAGTCTAGAAAGGATAAATATTTTGAAGACTAGGTGCTACTTCCTGTTGTTCTCATGAATGTCAATATGGCCAGCGCTGAAATCTTACCAGATGCTGCTGTTGAATGACAATCAAGTAAGCACACAAGCTAGAGACGTGTTTGATATAGCTTTTGCTTATGTTTTAAATGCTTTTTACAAATGTTTTTTTCTTAAAAAAATATTAAATTAATATTTTTAATATTTTCTGATTGAGATGAAAAATAAAAAAATTAAAAAAAAATCCTTCTCAATTGAAAGGCTGTTTTAAAAAAACACTCTATATAATAATTCCAAATACCCATGTCACTGCTCTAAAATATGCTACAGAAGGAAATTAGCTTAATCGGAATCTTTGGTTGCTTTTTTTTTTTTGGGTTGAAATACGGGGCTCAAAAGCGAATCTTTGGTTGGTGAAATCATGTAAAAGTAGAATGTACGCATTTTTAGTAAACGTAAGCGGTTCTTCCTTCCACACTAGCTAGTACTGTACGTTAGGTTAGGATGTCCCTATCCAAAAGAGCTAATAGAATTCTTGAAGCCGATTTGCGTTAGTCATCATTCAAGGACAAGATTGCATCAGAAAGATTCCCATGTCCACACTTCAGATATCCAAAGTTTATAATCCTGGCCTCCCAGCTAACCTATCTTTCTTCATCCCTGATTGCTTGTTGCGTTTTAAGCTAAAAAGCATTATTTTTTATGCTTTTTGGCTTGAACCGCAGCATGCACACACGGCCCTTCATCCAAAACTATAGGCAATGCTAAAAACAAGCACCAGTTTAGTGTTATTTATTAGATAATAATAGATATAAATGAACTAATAGCAAGTCAAATGCTTGAATACCATGTTTATCACAATGACTCTCAAATCAAACCAAAAAAATAAACGAACTCTACAAGACAACAATGTCCAACAAATTATCACTATTCCAATATTTTCGAATCATGTACTTGCTGCACAAAGTGGAATGGGTAGAAATGTGAGAATAGACCTTATAACCCACGTATGATTCTCCAAGTCTGATAGTACATAAAACACAAGACCAATAATAACAAACAAATGCACTCAAATTGACAAGTAGGGAAGCAAGTGTATTTCTGAAGATTATAAAATATCATCAGGTCTGGGCAAGCCTCTTGACTATTGTAGCCATATACTTGCCCTGATGCTCAGCAAGCGCCAACTCTGTTTCATTTGCCTCTCTTGAGCCATCACCAGCATAAACTCCAGCACCATAAGGAGAGCCCCCTCGAACAGTGTCCATCTTAAACATACCAGCTCCAAAGGTGTATCCAACAGGAACAAATAACATTCCATGGTGGGTCAACTGGGTAATTGCTGTCCATCTGCCCCAATCCAAACAAGAGGATTAAAGCAATGGAAAATGGTTAATATATTGGTTTTCTACCAATGAATTCATACAGCTCATTCATTTTCATAATTCCTCGTACTAAGCCAAAACACCATCTCTATAACATCATAATCCCATCAAATGTTAAGTCAACAGAGGTGACAAGCAAAAAACATAAACCAAGATCGAAGAGTAAGCACATCAACCCTGAAACAGAACCCGGTAATGCCAATAAAAAGATAACTCAATCTCAGTTTGGCAGGCTGACAAGGTAAGTATAAATGTCTTACAAGCTGATGGCATGCCAAAACTCTTGGATGCTCAAACTAAAACTAAAACTAAAATGTGCCCAATTACAAACTATATATATAAACGTCAATTCTTCACTTGCGTCTATCACCATAAAATCCCAGTCGCATCACTTAACAGTATCTTGTTCTGATTTTATTGAGCTATATCTTTGCCGCATTTTCATTACAATTAATTTCTTTTCTTTTCTTCTCTTTTTTGCACTAATTCACAGACCACCAAGGTTTTCTATCGACCATTTGTTTAGAGCCTAAACAAGTTTCCCTGCATCTGTTTCGACTATGTGCCTCTACTTTCCATGAATCATTCTTTCTAACCTAAACCGAGGCCCAAATCAATGCTTGATTTAATGAGAAAAGCACATCCCGTATAAAATCTTCAAGAATGAAAGGTTCATGTCTTCCACATTCAAATAATTATTGCTCCTACCAAACCAAATTTAGCTTTCCCTAGTTGTCTAAGCAAGGAATCAACAAGAAACTGAGATCGTAAGGAAAAATTGCAAAACATAATTATGATTTGTTTAGACAGTAAAAATTAGACTGGCATCATAACAGCAACAACATTAACCATGAATCTTGAAGAAGAGACGGAGAGAGAGCATTATCAACTTACGCAGTAGTTTCTTGACCTCCTCCTTGAGTCCCAGTACTAACAAAAAACCCAGCAGGTTTGCCAGCAAGTTTCTGCTCCTTCCATAATTGCCCCGTCGAATCGAAAAACGATTTCATTTGCGCAGCCATACAGCCATACCTTGTCGGAAACCCAAACAAAACACCATCCGCGTTGACCAATTCCGCCGCCGTAATCTCCGGGATCCCAACATCTTTCCCCGGAGCTTTCATTTTCATCAAAACATCATCAGACAACGTTTCCGCAACCCGATATAAAAAAGCCTCAACTCCTTCCACTCCATCCACTCCTTTCTTCATTCTCTTGGCCAATCCTTCCACGTGCCCATACATGGAGTAAAACACTATAAAGATTTTTAACTTTGATTGAATTCTCGGCTCTAGTGACGTAGTTGCCACATCAATAGTTTCATCGTCGTGAACAGGGATTGGTGCGGCTTCCCGGGAGGAGACGGGATCGTCGGAGACTGGCGGTTGTTTTTTCTTACTCGGAACGCATCCCCCTCCTTTTCCCATTTCAGAACCCAATTCGGATGGGGGTTTTTGGACTATGAATCGGAGATTTGGAGAGAAAAGGTTAGAAATAGTGTCCCCCTGTGTGGGGTCCAATTAGTATGGTTTTCTTTTCTTTTTATTGTTTCTTCTTTCGGATCTGGACATGGCGACCGTTCGATTTATGGAAAATAATTTTTAAAAAATAATTTTATTTTTTTTATATCTGTTTATTGTTATAAAAGT
>Ga0325414_1006483_pt1 | contig 12410 bp, 2 predicted proteins | sample PopdelMetagenome_8_FD_206183 | JGI IMG/M metagenome (GOLD analysis project Ga0325414, IMG submission 206183) | Populus deltoides microbial communities from Bellville, Georgia, United States - Leaf-PdKOR-R3 | ecosystem: Host-associated > Plants > Phyllosphere > Phylloplane/Leaf | place: USA... | reverse complement strand
TTGGTTTAGGAGGCAACTCATTTTCATCAATGTCGTGTTTTCTAGTACATAATTACCATGCCCTGTTCTTATAATCTGTTTTACTATTTGCTCTTCCAATCCTACTAGGTTATTTATAAGGTATTTTCTTTTTATAACTCGGAATGTTTGGGTTAACTTACGCACAACACAACTAATTTTCAGGTCCACTGAATATTTTGTAAAGCCAGCAAACATGTAAGAAATCACAGAGTGACAAGTATGCATAAAAAATACCGAACTCAGATGCATTAAAAAAAAAAAAAAAAAACAAGTCTCTTTTACTGTTAGGACACGAACTCAATTGCTATTTACAACGTTTTTCTTGTTTCTGAACGTTGTTTCGGGGAGCCTCCAATGTTACTCACCTAGGTAAGCGCAAATCCAACTTCATGTTACTGATTGAATTTTTTAATCATATATGCTGTTAATGATATTGATTTTGTTTTCCCATATTGATCTAACGTGTTAGAAAATTCCTCCGTATCAAATAAGATGGAATTAACATAAGTAATTACTTCCCAATATCGATGTGTATATGTGAACAACAGGTGTGATTGGATGCCAGTTTGGTGATTAAACTTGACAAGGATAGGTGATAAATTTGCTTCACATGAAAAATTGGGTAGTCTGGAGGAGAGGTACTTGAATTTAATTTGAATTACGCTTCACCAACTCCAGGTCTCCAACTATCCCGAGTTTAGAAACAACAAGCCTGATAACTTATAACATCCATATAAACTCAATATTTAGATAAACTTGAGTGCGTTCGATTATTACCTTATATTTTGTTATTTTAAAAAAAAATCCACAGTAAAAAAACAAAAATAATAATCCATCAATTATTATTCTAGACATCACAGAATAATTGGAACAGTGGCTGCCAAAATAGAAGTATGGCTGCATTCTAATTATTATGTACCAACTTTCCAACACAGGAAACTTGATCATCCACTAAGAGGGCCCTCGTTTGCTTACAGAGCTTATCATAACCAATCAAAAAACCTTACATTATTGTAAGGTTTATAATTGTTTTGTAAAATCTTTTTAATTAATACATAGTTTTGCTATATAAATTTTATTAGAGATATATAAAGTTATATTTGAAGTTTCTTAATTTCAAGTGTTGGATTGAAATAATTATATTATATATTCCTGGAGCTTTTATTGTCTAACAATTCGTGAATTTAAATCTTATTATTATTATTATTATTTTGTCATTTAAGGGATCTAATTAATATAAAAACATTTAAGAGAGCCTATATAAATATGAGTTTAGCGAATTGTTAGATTCATTATCTTCAAACTCAATCAAATACCAAGTTTATAATTTTTTTTTTACTATGAAGATTCTTAGAATTCATGATTACTTTGACGAGTGAGATATATTTTACTATGATAAATCAAAGATATTTTACTCACTTTTTATTATTTTCTCTTCAAAAAAAGAGATAAGCTTGATGGGCAGTAAAAAGGGGATCAGGATATCACTCAAACATGTTCTTTTTTTTACCACTCCTTATGGTATACCTATTCTTAATATATTTCTCTAAAAAAATAATTGTATTTTCTCTGAACTCATGTTCATTTAAAAATTAGAAAGTCTTCAAATTTATAAAATAAAATTTTTTGTAGGTATTATATATTATCCACTAATCATCTTAATTAAAATAAATTTAAATTATTAGAATAAATTAACTTATTATCCAAGATATAACTTAAATCTATTGGATAAGTTCGAACTTCATCAATAATGGATTGGAAAAAATTAGCAACAAATAATTTTTTTTTATGTCCGGTAGAACAATGGACACAAAATCATGTCCTTGGCCCATCATATTATCCGGTACTTTATTCTCCCAATTATCATGATTCATGTCATTATCTTCCTTTGCCAAGTGGATTTTTGGAGTGCATCGCCATCGATAGAGGTAGAAAGCTTAACAAGTGATGTTACGATATGGATGAAGAAATAGAAAAACTTCACCCTGAAACAGATTTGTTTTTGCTGAATTCCGAGACTAAGTTGTTCCTTAAAAATAAGTTTTTGTAAAATGAGATACACTTCAATATTTAGTTGGTATTTTAATTTAGTTGATAAAGTGATCAACTTGTAGAGAAACTCTATGCAATCTCTATTCTGTGTTGCTGAGATAAATTATTTTTCTCTCGCTAAATCTTAAAATATATAGCTTACATCAAAAAATATTTGAAAAATATCTAAAGCGCTTCATCATAAAGGGTAACACTTTTCATTGTGATAGCTCTAACTAGGGATTTTAGTTTGGAAGAGCCAGATTAGAGAATGTTTTAGGGGAGTAAAATTTAAGTTTTTTATTTTATTTTCAGAAAAAAAATCTAATTTATTGAAGAAGGATAGCTGAAAAAATTTCCTTGAAGGGATTGGAGGCCTGCCAGCCTCCTCTTAATTTCATTCTTGGTCATAACTTGTATAACTCAACATGTTGGTAGCTCGAAAAATAAAAGAATTAACACGGAAGCTTAACTAGTATGAGGAGTATAGCTTAATTGGTTAGATATTGAGTTTGTTTTCTAGAGATCACTAGTTCGAATGCCACAAACCTCAAAGTCACTAGAGATTTATATAGTTATTAATTTCAGGGTCTTAGACGATTAATCGATGTGCGTGTAAGTTGATCCGGATACTCACGATTACCAAAAACAAAAAAGAATCAACACGGTAAATAGTAAAAAATAAAAAAACAAATAACAAAGAGAAGAGAGTGAAAGATGAGCTTGTTGAATTTTAAAAATCAATCAATTGAGTTACATGATAACTCAATTGGGATGGAAAAAATCAGTCCAAGATAGTTCGATGAGATTGAGAGATTCAGCTTGGTTAGGAAGCTCAAACTTTTTTTTTTGTCGTCAGGTATAATTTCTGCTTAATCATCTGTGATAAACAAAAGTGATTAGAAATTGTTAGAAGCAGTATTTTATTATCTTAAAAGGAATTGAAATGTTATTGATACAAATCAAACACCTAACCCCTTTTACAAGAATGAAAGCTAAGACCTCAAATAAATCTCAATCAAACAAAGTATATACTATTACCAGTTAATTAGCTTGCGCTTCGCAATGGACCAAATTAATTTTTTAAATTTAAAAAAATATTATTATAAGTGTGAAATTTTTTTGATTGTGTTCTAAACAACTCAATTTTGAAACCTTGCAACTTAATTTTTTACTTAACTTGAGTTTTCAACTAAACTGCATAGGGGATAACCCGAATTAAATCAATTAATTTTATGGGTCCAAATACAATCTTAATAATTGTTAAAAACACGATTTAACTTTTTAAAAAACTTCAAGAGAATAATTTTTTTAAAAAATATTGAGGCAATGATAGATTGGAACAATCTTAGTCCCCAGCGACCCATGTAATGGACTTTATTGAGTTTAATAACTTTTTTTATAATATTTTTTTAATTATACGATAAAAATATATTGTCACAAAATTGAGCATTAACCTAAAAATAAACACTCATTTGAGACAATGATAATACTATAAAAAAAACAAAAATAAATCATGCAATTTATTTTTTAACCAACCAAATATTGGAGGATAAAATTGAGGAAAAAAATTAAAAACAATTAAAGGACAAAAAAAAAGAGCATATCCGATAGTAGGTGAACTCGTCAAATCTATGAATTGAGTAACTCGAGCTAGTACACCAAACTTATGAACCAAGTTATGGACTCCGGTGGGATTGCAATTTGGTTTTTTCAAAAATATTTTTTATTTCACTATATGATAACAAAAATAGATTATCACAAAATCGAACATTAACCCTATGTTAAGATGTTAAAAAATAATTAAAAAAAAGAAATTTTTTTGACTTATGAGGCTCACGAATCAGGTCAACCAGCTAAACATATGAACATATCTATAGACTTTATAAAGTTTAATAACATGAATTTTATTTGAAACTATTTTTTTTACTATATGAAAAAAAATAGAAGAAAAAAAGAGAGTCAAGTTTGATATAAAAAAAAGAAGAGAAAAGACACCTCACTAAACCCATAAATCGAGTTTTTCTTAAATAAAAATAAAATTAAAAAAATTAAAAGACAAATATCGAGTATTTAATATCGCAATACGAGTCATTTATTTGGTTGTGTTAAATGAATTTATTTATTAAATTCAATTTGAAATAAAAATCAACACACAAATAAGATTTATTGAATAAAATAAAAAGATAAAACATACCATGCAAGGATGACCATAAAAAATATTATAAGAAATAAATATTTTTTATTTATAGAAATAAATTGAATATATATATATATAAAAGATTAAAAAATACAAATGAATTATACTAATCTCTTTAAAATTAAACATATCCAATATAATTAAAACATAATCACTATCTAAAAAAAATAAGCAAAAAAAATTAATCTCAAGAACTAAAAAACAAACTTAAAAATTATTTAAAAAAATATAAAAATAATTTTAAATTAAAAAAAAGAAAAAAAAAAAAGAACAAGCCAAGCGCCTAGCCTATTATATATAATTATGTTCTGATAATTGTTTTAGATTTCTTCAACTAATTTGCAAAAGTGACCACAGGAGAACGTGATTTCTGTACTATCTCAATTCCATTTAACCATTTGATGAAGTTGACAACCTCAAACAGATAGGCATCTGTGACTGCAAAACAAAGCTGTGATTCACTTGAATGTGGAGGTAACTAGCTATTCACGGATGTCAATAAAGCAGTACGATGATAAATATAACAAGATTTATATTTTCATATAATAAAACTTATTATTTGATCAATCAATTACAAGTCTCCCTTGCTTTAATTAGCGAATGAAACTATGTTTCCAGCCAAAACTCTGGCTGCAGAAAAAAAAAATAACAGATTCAGTCAGATGGGTGTAACTGGGCCATATGAACTTCGCCTTTTCGTGGAATATTTCATTTTTTTTTAAAAGTTATTACATGATATTATCAACCTTTTTCAAGAACAAGTCTCACTTGGTTGGCCCAATGAAACTAACTTTCCCGCCAAAATTCTGGTTATAGGCTCTTTCTTTGACAGCGCCCGCCATTTAGAATTGGTCACCTGTCACCGTTTCCCAACCTCAACATCATCCATAAGTAAAACTTAATCAATTATAGTTGATTTTTAAGATTCTTATTTATTCTCTTTTCTCGATAACTCATAATCATCGTCAGTCTGTATCTGAGCTTGAACGTGATAAAATTTTAGAAGCTGAATAAAGTTGATACTTCATGATTCCGAGGCCATTTTGGTTTAGTCTTGAAGCATAATAGACATGTAAATATAGCTTCCTGTATATATGGTAGACAACAGAGCAATTTTTTGGAGTCACTTCTGAGTCTGATCAACAATTGCATTGAAAAGCCGCCGAGTCCTACAGAGATCACCGCTGTCCTCCCTGGTCCCAAACAAGCAAAGAAGGATCGAGACACCATCAATTCAGTAGAAGCTGTCAATTTAAAATTGGGGGTGGTTGCTTTTTTTTTTTTTACAAAAAGAAAATTCATTTTCAACCAAAAAGATAGAAAAAAAATACTTAATTAAAACTCTTCTCATCATATAAAATTATTTGGAACAAAAATCTACTATTTTTGTGGCTAGAATAGTTGTAACGAAAACTTTCTCTTTATAGTTTGGAATCCGGCGATCCCCTCTCTTTTCTCTCATCCAAAAAGAACTGAAAATACAGTTTGGTATCAAAATTAATTCTTTTAAAATTAGAGGGGCCGGTCACCTTATACCTGAAAAGATAAGGGACTTAAATGTATTTTTCAAACAAAATTGAAAACACCACCTTATTTACCAATGTTTATCATTTAAGTCTTTTAATTTTCAATTCAATCATATCTTAAAAAAAAAAGCGATGGGGTTCTAATTTGAGCTAAAAAGGGTTTAATTATGCAAAATAAAAGTTTGAATATCAAATTGAAAATTAAAAAAAATCATTGCTCAAATCCACAATAATATATAAGATAGTGAACAATGATTTATTGAATAGTGAAAAGCCAGTACATTTTAACTTTATAGTTGATACTTAATTTCTTCCAAATAAACATTTGCATAGTGTTGGCAATTCACCGGGCTATAATATGCATAGACAAAATATATATAAAAATAAAAAATAAATGGAAGTTATTGAATAATGATGAGTTTCAAAATCTAAGATGCTTAGAAATAAGATTAATATGTTGGATAACTGATTAATCTCTTAGTTCAAATAATATGATATATTTTTCATGTCTGAGGTGTTTGATGACTTGATATAGAAAGCACATGTGGTACCTGGTAAGTCAATATGATTGATAGTTGATACATGCAAAATGTTTTTTTTTTATGGATGTGAGGACTTTTCGATATTTAATTCAATAAATTTATAAAAAGAGAAAGTGTAATGATATTTTAGAAAGATAGATTCTGAAAATATATACAATGAAAATGTTAAGAATAAAGAGATTTTGAACTTTGAGTTTAAATGAGTCATTGTATATTTATAGTCCATTAGTTTTTTTTTTTAATTTTTGAAGAGGAAGAGCTAGAGTGTAATTTTATTTTTGGAGAGGAAGGGCTAAAATGTAATTTTATTTTTGTGATATTTTAAGTTGTATTTTATTTAAAATAATATGTATTGAATTATTATATATTACTTAAAAAAAAACCGTGCACGTTCCAGAAAAAATCCCAAAAAAATACAGGGCTCCGAGTCTCTGACATTAAAGATAAAAAAATAGATATAGACCGTTGTCTAGAGCCGATCACATTGGTCGGGTATGGTAGTCTTTTATGGACAAATTATTGCTATTGATGGACAAGGTCCGGTCTCCTTTATAAGAAAATTATTGCTATTGATGGACAAAGAAGGAAATATCATGATTAAGAAAGATTGGACAGCCACGTTGTTTCATATGCACATGGAGTTTCAATTATATGCATTCGATGAACGCGTGGCTATGTTTTCTTTTTAAATCAGATGTCGTATTTCCTTTATTATAGTTCTTTTTTTTATTTTGGATTATTTCTTCGATGTTGATGTGATGTCGTATCATTCATAAAGAGAAAAGGGAGGAACAAGCAAAGCCACTCATGTTATTTCCACAAGTCTCTCAAAAAGCTTAAAAAAAAGATTATCAAAAAAATAATGTTGTCTCCCAACTTGGCCACCCAGGAGATTTTTTATTGGCAAGCTTCCTAGAGAAACTTTTTCACTTGAATTACCGATGAATTATTGAAATAGGTGTACTGGCAAAAAAAAGTCAAAGTTATTTAATCATTGAGTTAATTTATGACTCACTAGATTAACTTTTATTATAATAATATTATTTAATTTTTTTTAAAAGAATTCCTTAATATTATATCAATTGATTTCTACCGAGTCACGGACTTTTTAAAAAATATATTTTAAGTGGTATTTGGTTTGCTATTTTGGGTTCGGCCGTGAGGCCCCAATGGTTGAAAGGGAGGGGGTTTAATCAGGCTGCATGCATTTGCTGCTAATTAAACGCAGATGCACTGCTCAGGCTTCACAGGCACATTGCAGCGGAAAGAAAACAAAGGCTGATAATGCATAATCCCACATCAGTTCATTAGAAATTACAGTTGCATAGATGTTATAATTATCTAAGATTTGATTAGCAGCCTAATAGGTCATTAATAAAACGATCACTCATTAAATTTGCTGGGAAAAAAAATTCAAAACTTAATTGAATATATGATATTTCACATATTTTATTTGTCAAAAAATCAATTTAATCTAAAAATTTAAACCGATATTTCAAAATATGATTTAGATAGTTTTTTAATATAGTATTAGAATATCAATAACCAAATGGTCACAAGTTCGAATCTCACTATTTTTATTTATTTGATAAAAATAAAATATAAGATAATATAAATCTATACAAGTTTCAAACTCAAAAGTCTTTTACTTGAATAAGTATGCTACAGAATAATATAAATCATATCTTGAAACCTCATCTAATAATTTAATCTATCGAATTAAGATAATTCTTTAATACTATTTAATATATTACGTAATTGTCACAATCAAGATAAACTTGTTACAAAGCTAATTATACACGCCAGGCCCCTTGACATATCAACATTTATTTCTACAAACCATGGAGGCCTTGGCTAATTAATTAAAAGAAAGATATTACACGACAACAATTCATATAACACATGAAACACGATTATTAGAAAACTAATCTCAACTTTATATTTTAAATTATTAGGTAAAATTTCAAGATATAATTTATATTATTTTTTAACACAATTTTTTAAATAAAAACCCTTTGATTATAAATGTTTTTATATTAATTAGCTCCATTAAATGACAATGATTTTAAATTAGAAAATAATAAAATTTAAATTCATGAATTGTTAGATCAATAAAAGTTCTAAAACTATATCATATAATTATTTCAATCCAACAGCTTAAATTAAGAAACTTCAAAAATAAATTTATATACCTCTACTAAAATTTATATAAAAAAACTATGTATTAATTAAAATATTTTACAAAACAATTATAAACCTTACAATAATGCAAGGGTTTTTTATTGGTTATGATAAGCTCTGTAAGCAAACGAGGGCCCTCTAAGTGGATCATAAAGTTTCCTGTGTTGGAAAATTGGTGTATAATAATTAGAATGCAGCCATACTTTTATTTTGGCAGCCACTGTTCCAATTATTCTGTGACGTCTAGAATAATAATTGATATATATTCTTAGCATGTTTTTTTTAAATATAATTGTATTTTCTCTTAAATAATACTTATTTAAATATCAGAAAAACTTTAAATTCAAAAGCAAAGATTTTTTTTGCGGATATCAAGTATTATTTATTATACACTTGACTAAAAAAAAATAATGTTCAATATCCCAACTTGCTCCCAGCACCAGTAGATAAGTTCAAACGTCATCAATAATGGACTGGGAAAAATTAGCAACAAATAATTTTTTTTTGCCGGTAGAACAATGGACACAAAATCATGTCCTTGGCCCATCATATTATCCCAATTATCATGTCATTATCTTCCTCTGCCAAGTGGATTTTGGAGTGCATCGATCGAGGTAGAAAGCGTAACAAGTGATGTTACGATATGGATGAAGAATTAGAAAAACTTCACACTGAAACAGATTTGTTTTTGCTGAATTCCGAGACTATGTTTTAAAGAGTTCAATCTTAAAAATGAGTTTTTTTTTTCAAACAAGATACAATTCAATATTTAAGTTAGTATTTTAATTTAATTGATTAAGTGATAAACATATAAACAATTTCAAGAGGCATGGTATAATAACAAAAAATTTGAGATCTACACAACAAGTCTCGAGTTTAAATTAGAACGTGCATCTCTTGTAAGATTTTGAGACAATCGGGTTTTACTTACTTACCTGGATCTATAGAGAATAGAGTTTTCTCAAATTCAAAAAAATAAAAATTAGATAACTGTGACTGCGATACAAAACTGTGATTCTCTTGAATGTAAAGATAACTAGCTATTGATGGATGTCAATAAAATAATAGGATGACAAATATAACAAAATTTATATTTTCATATAATAAAACTTATTATTTGATCAATCAATTAAAAGTCTCACTTGCTTTAATTAGCGAATGAAACTATGTTTCAAACCAAAACTCTGGCTGCAGGAAAAAAAAATTAACAGATTCAGTCAGTTGAGTCTAACTGGGCCACATGAACTTTCTTTTCGTGGAATATTTCAAATTTTTTTTGAAAGTTATTACATGATATTATTAACCTCTTTCAAGAACAAGTCTCACTTGGTTGGCCCAATGAAACTAACTTTCCCCTCAAAATTCTGGTTATAGGCTCTGTAATGTATTGACAACACCCTCCATTAAGTTTTTTTTTTAAAAAATTTTAGTAAACTTTACTTTCTAAAAAGCGTATTTTGTGAGTTTAAATAAGAAATTAAAACTTTTCCTATTTCAGATTCTTACAAGAGATATATGTCTTGACTCGAACTCGAGATCTGCTGTGTAGATCTCAAACTCTTTACTATCATGCTACGCCTCTCATGAACACCCGCCATTAAGTTGATACTTCATGATTAGGAGGCCATTTTGGTTTAGTCTTGAAGCATAAACATGTAAATATTGCTTCCTGTATGAAAACTTCAACTCTCAATTAATGTTCTGATATACATTACGATACCGAAAATTGCTCCTGCATATACATGTTAGACAGCAGAGCAATTATGCAAGATGGATGTTAAGAGTCAGATTGGAGGCGTCACTTCTGAGTCTGATCAACAATTGCATTCAAAAGCCGACGAGTCCTACAGAGATCACCGCTGTCCCCCCTGATCCCAAACAAGCAAAGATTTTTTAGTCTTATTAAATTTGCATAAGTCAAATTAGTACGTGGAACCTGATCTCCTTCACGGGGTTCATCTCATCTATCTAGACAAGAAAATTATTGTTATTAATGGACAAAGAAGGAAAGATCATGATCAAGAAAGATAGGACAGCCATGATGTTCATATGCACATGAAGTTTCAACTATATGCACTCGATGAACGCGTGGCCATGTTTTCTTCTTAAATCCCATGTCTTCTTATGTCGTCTTTTCTTTATTTTACTTCTTTTTTTGGATTATTTGTTCGATGTTGATGTGATATCGGATCATTCATAAAGAGAAAGGGAGGAAAAGGTAAAGCCGTTCATGTAATTTCCACAAGTCTCCATCTAAAGATCTTAAGAAATTAAATAATTCAAAATGATTAAAAAAGAATTATCAAGAAAGTAATGTTGTCTCCCAACTTGGCCACCATGAGATTTTTTACTGGCAAGCTTCTAGAGAAACTTTTTCACTTGAATTAACAATTAATTTGAACTATTTCATGTAATCTCTCTTTGCTCTTGGTGGCGCCTAATCAGAACTGTTAACCGGTAAAAACTCTCTTAATTCCAAATTTGTTGACACCTAATTACTTGAATTAATGACGGCAGTTAATAGCTTTCCTCAACGAGGTTCTCTTTCGCGTTACTTCCAAGCCAGAATTGCTTTATTGCCTTGATTTTGAAGTATATAAGATCAATTAATGGCATGTGTAGACCATACTAATCACATTTGGATAGAAAAAGAAAGCTGGTGTATATACATTACATGTATAAAATAGTATTAATTGTAATAATATTTCTTTAGCTTTTGATTATTTTTTTTATCCATAATGTTTGGTTTATTAGAGATTAAGTTTTGTGATTTGTCGCGGTTTGGTTTTTGTGTGGATATTTTAATCTTATAACTCGTACCTAGACTTAGCGGGTTAACCTGGTTGATTAAGGTTTTTTTTTAATTGATTTTTTTTTAATTTTATCATTCAATAATATATTGATTAGGAATTAAATTTCATGATTTGTTTGAGTTTACTTTCTATTAGATTATTCAAGTCATATGACTTAGATCATGAGTTTTCTTGGTTAACTTAATTGAGTTGACTCAGGTCATTTTATTTTGTCCTATTTTTAAATTGATTTTTTTAATTTGTTTTTATATAAACTTATCTCATTCTTATGACTTCAATTGAGGGTTTGATAATATAACCTAGATTGACTTAGATTAATTTTCTATTTTGTTTTTTATGAGATTATCCTGGTCCAATGATCAAAATCATGAGTTTGATGGGTTAATTATAATTCATTAAAATTTTTTTATGTTTTTTAATTGATTTATTTTTAATTTTATTATTTAATACTATATTAATTAAAAATTAAATTTTATAATTTATTTTTTTATAAAATTATCATGACTATAATTATAATTGGATGATTTAGACATTAACTTGTTTATTTGGACATGATTCGCATGATCCATTTCTTCTTATATGATCATGATTAAATTTGGAAGATTTAGAATTTGGTAGCTCTGCGTTTCCAAAAAATTTAAGTTTTTTTTATTAAAATTTAATATGATTTGTATGTTTTGAATTGTTTTGATGTACTGATATCAAAAATAATTTAAAAAAAATCATTTTCATGTATTTTAATATAAAAAATTATTTAAAAAACAACCAGTACAACACTGTGAAAGATACTCTTGCATTAACTTGTTTGTTTTGAGTCTTTTGACACCACATGATTCGCATGATCCGTCTCTTTGATATGACGTGTCCCACAGATGAATTATTTATCATTTAGACATTAACTTGTTTCTTTTGCCTAGCGGAAAGGTAATCATTTCTTTGAGAAATATGACTCTTTTTCTTCTTCTTGTATTTTTTTTATCTGGGCGATAAATATGACCATTTCACGTTATATAGAACGGGACCATATATTCTGCGATCTAATAATTTCGGAAGAGTTACTTCAGTCGAAACAGCGAAAGAGATGGGCGCAGAATTT
>Ga0325414_1006482_pt1 | contig 12411 bp, 6 predicted proteins | sample PopdelMetagenome_8_FD_206183 | JGI IMG/M metagenome (GOLD analysis project Ga0325414, IMG submission 206183) | Populus deltoides microbial communities from Bellville, Georgia, United States - Leaf-PdKOR-R3 | ecosystem: Host-associated > Plants > Phyllosphere > Phylloplane/Leaf | place: USA... | reverse complement strand
TACTATTCATGAACATTGTAGGCCTATTTCTTAGCTTTCCATCCATATAAATTAAGCTGAAATCCAAGATCTACAGCTCCAGATATGACCCAATAACTGAACAGTGTTCCAATTTGAATTGAATCAGCATCTCCTTTCTAATCTTAGCCGTTTCTTTGTCCTTTCACTTTCAATAGTTAATCACATCAATCAATCCTTTGAATTGTGAGATATGCCTGCATTTAAAATGAACATTTACCATAAATTAAAGCTATCTTATATTATCAAATCTGTTATTATAAAACATGCTCTAGTTAAGGAGTTATTGATACTTCAAGTGCAAAATGATGATATAAAACCTTGATAAAAATGCACTTTTAAGTACTAATCACTTGTTTAATTGAAAACCTAAAAAGAACCAATAATTTTAATTTGACAGATCATTGGTCTTTAAACCATAATTTTTAATCTTTTTTAAAACATGGATCATTATGCACTAAACCCTTACACACACACACACACACACAAATTAGCAGCTTTTTACGAATACTCTAAAAAACCCAAATTTTGTTTCATATTTACTATTCAAAGAACCCTAATTTTATAATTTCTGCTTAAATATGTGTTTGATTAACATAATTAATTTTCTATTAAATGTGATTAACCATTGTTTAATCGAATTAGTAATTTTTTTATGCTAATAAAAAATCAAATATTATAGTTTATAGGTATTGTATAAGCATCAATAATTTGCTTATAAACTTATGTTTATCATTAATGTAATATTTTATCCTTTATTATGGAAATATACATACAAAATATCTGATATAATTGATCATCATGGAAGTTCTACATATGTCAAAAGAAATTGTTATTCTTACTACATTTCTTATATTAACATCATGTTCATATGCAAGCAAGTATATAATGTAAACTTACATGGCTTCAATATAAAGGATTATAAAGAGAATATGTTTTTGGATGATACCTCAATGTTAAAAGTATTGAGTATGCATGAACAAGAAGAAAAGGAAGAAAAAATTATATTTTGATGAGGATATTGATGTTGCTTCTCTAGCATAAAGAATGCTAAGGTGTTATTAAGGCAAGCCTAATAATGATAAAGTCAATTGGTACTAAATATTTTTATGCTTATAATGATGAAGTTAAGAAAAACAATAAGGTTATGATGTTAGTTGGGATAGAAGATTTTGATTTCAATGATGAAGATGTTGATGTTGAAGTGGATTATGATGTAGGAGGTTTTGGTGTTGGTGTTGGTGTTGGTGTTGATGTTAGTTATAGTGATGGTGTTGGTATTGAAGTCGTTGCTATTGTGGAGGTTCCAGTGTTGGTGATGGTATTTATGCTAAAGTTGGTGCTAATGTGGGAGGTTTTGTTATTGGTGATGGTATTGGTGTTAATGCTGAATTGGTACTAATATGAGAGGTTTTGTTATAGGTGATGGTGTTAATGTTAAAACATGTATTGATTTTAATGATGGTGTGGGTGTTATTGTGGGTGATGTTGTTGTTAATATATGTAATGATAATAAGGATGATGAAGAGGAAAAGGATAGAGAACTATATCTTTTATGATGAGAAGGGATTTGATTTTATAAATGAAGTTAAAGATGATTGGATTGACAACTTGTTTAGTGATAGTTCCATTGGAAAGAATGTATATGGTTCTTTAGATTCAAAAAAATACATGGAATATTAGTACTGATGTTGATGATGATGCAGGTTGTGAGAAATTTAAAAGTGATGGTAGTGATGAGTTTGTTAATAAAGACAATGTTAATAAGTGTAAAAAGCAGATGAAAAGGAAGATTGATCCTATAACTAATTTTAAATATAAAAAGTTCAAGGTTAGAGTTAATGATTCCATTAAGTTTAAATAATCTTATGTTTTCAACAATATAAATGAATTTAAAGATGTGTTGAAAGAGTATAAACTGAAACATGATTATCACTTGAAATGTATATTAATTAGAAACCAAAGGTTACAACAACATTTATGGGTGATGGTTGTTCTTGGTGAATATATACTTCTCACATTTATGGTTTCAATACATTCATGGTTAAGTTCTTAAGAGAGAAACACAGTTGCATTTAGCTAGCAAGTATAAAAGATGTTAATTCAACATGATTGCAAAAACATTATTGCTTATATTAAGTGTTGACCCAAATATCTCAAATAAAGTCATCGATACCATTCTAGAAGATAAGTTTTGGATTAAACCATAATCAATGCAATTATAGAGAGCTAGAACAAAGACGAAAGAGTTTATCAAATGAAGCCATAAAAAGTCCTTTAAAAGACTCCCTCAATAAGTCCAATTGTTAAAGCAATGTAATCTAAGGTCAAATGTATTTTTAGGGTGTGACCCTAATTACAACATGAAAGTGCATTCACAAAGGGAGTTTTAGATGGTTTATATTTTCTTGAAAATGATGAACAAGGACTTCGTAAATGGATGTAGATCATTAATTGGTATAGATAGATGTCATCTTAAAGGTCTATGTATAAAAGAGAGGGTTTTTATTATCTGCAATGGTATTGAATGACAACAATGGATTGTTTCTCATCACAGTATTGTTGTTGAGTATGAAAATAACAACACATGATGATTTTTTTTATATACATTTTATAGATATATTAAGCATGACATACATTAGAAGACATTTTGCATAATATGTGTAAATAATATTTTTATTAAAATATACGTATAATGCTTATAATGTTTTTTTCTAACTAAGATTTTTATAAACTAGAGTCTACCTGGAGTAATTGTAGAGATATTCCCTATTTGTATCACACATGTACTATTCAAGACATTTATGTCAATATGAGGAAAAAAGGATTTCAAGGTTCGAAACTCAAGATTGGATTTTGGAGTGCATTAAAAGCTTACACTATTCTTAATTTTGACAATTTCATGAAGGATATCAAAGATGTGGATGTTAGTGCTTTGAATTGGTTAAATAAAATCCCTTTTGAGCATTGGTTTAGGCATATGTTTGACCATCAAATTAAGGTAGAGAATGTAACTAACAATATAGCACAATCATTTAATAGTTGGGTTAGGAAATATAGAAGTTTGTAAATTGTTATGTTAGTATAAACAAATTAGGATGAAACTCTAGCTAGGTTTCATGATAGATTTATTCAGGCCTCAACTTGGGAATCAAAGACCACACCCTATATCAAGAAAATACTAGATAAATATATTAAGATGGCGATAAATATGAGAATGACTCTAGTTAGTTCTGATGAATATCAAGTATATGAGGGTAAAACTAGACTTTTTATTAATTTGAAGAAATGATAATGCTCTTGTGATGAGTGGATGTTGACTGGAATTCCATCAAGTATATGGTGTCTTGTGTGTATTATAAGAGTATTGAATTTGAAGAAGTATGTCATGTATATTACAATGCTGAAACATTTAAAAATGCATGCTTTGAGATGGCACACATTGCTAAAAGCTGATCTTGGCTCGAAGGAAGAAGATATAATTTTTCTTCCTTTTAACTTGAAAAGGAGTGTGGGTAAATTAAGGAAGAATTAGAGAGGAAAAGATGAAGAAGATCAACCTGGTATTATAAGAAAAAGGATTTCCACACTTAAATGCAACAATTACAAGTAATATGGCTATATTTACAAGTAACTAGCTAGAGTCATATTTTTACCGGCCATTCAGGTTATCTTTAAATCCATAAAATCAATCAATTTAAATTGAGTCAGCTTCTAAGCAGTTTAATTGAAAATTTGAGTCCGTTAAAGAATTAAAACAATAAGTTTTAAGATTTACCTAATTATTCATGTTTAATAAGAATGGCCTCATCTTGTATAAAATTAACAAGAATGAATTAAAAATCTAAAGCACTTTTCGAAGCGAATGAACCAAAATAATTAAAAGGATTGTACCCGTGATTATATATATATATATATATATTCACGATGCAAACGCAAGCTTATCTTCAGACATGAAGAAGGACAATCACCGCTGAAATACGTTTGCATGTGATATCATGAGATTCGCAGTATGAACAACGTCCTGCAAGAGGGGTAGTGATAGCGAAAGAATTGTTCTTATATAAAAGAAAAACCGCAATCTTTTTCCTCAAATTCCAAAGGCCAGTCTTTATCTTCACGGGTGCATTGAAATTAAACACAAAAATGCCAAACCTTCACGGGCCCATTTAGAATCTATATGTCTGGTAGTCATCTCTTTCTTGTCTGCTTCTCGTGAAATGCCACCCTTTAAGATCCACAGCTTGCCGCCATTCTGAATTTTTTAGTGTTCTGATTCACAAACAAAATCTCTATATGAAATAATCCATCAATTGAGTGTTGTTATACTATTAATGTACTAGTAAAGTTGGGATAATTCTAAAAAAAAATTTAAAAAGTAAAAATGTGAGAGTCGGTGCAAGCTACTAGATAGCAGTCTCGCCAGAGCATGGGGGGTGGTTGCTTGAGGATAGGAGTTTTGGCTGAACATGACTGTGGCTGTTTGCTTTTCTTTCGAGAAATGTCAAGTCTTTGGAAGATATTTATCCATGCTTCCCTTTGATTTTAATGATAAAAGGCATGATGGAAACTAGAAACTTGCTCTCTCTTTTCTTATGTTTTTTATTAACGTCGGTATCCGGGTCTACTTGCGTGTATCTCAACTAATTCCACGAGTCTTAAAATTAACAATTATATAAGTTTTCAATAACTTAAAAGAACTCGAACTCGTAATTATTAAAAAATAAACTCAAAACCTAATTAATTAAACTATTCTTTTTATCGTAAGGGTTACGGACGATAGAAAATAACAGCCCTTTTCTAAGTTTTGAATGAGAATAGCAGGGATTCCATTCTATATGTTGTTGCAACAATATGAAATGAATGAAGATGAAGGTCCTGTTGTGTTGGGTTTTGAGAATGTTAAAATTTGAAAAAAAATTATGTGTTTAGATTATTTTTATATATTAATATTTTTTAAAAAAAATATTATTTTAATATATTTTTAAGTTAAAAATTATTTTAAAAATTAATCACCCTAAAGTCTTATTATTTCACCGCAAACAGAAGGGCCCGATTACCCTCGGCCTTGAGAAACTGGAAAGTGGGCTTAATGTTGATGTCACTCGTTTACTGTGTCAAGTAATTGGACTCAGCCCCTGTTGTTCAGACATTCCCAATGTTTCCAAGAAGGTCCATCGTTACTTCTAACCATCAAATAGGTTTTTGGAGTTTGTTTTTTAAAGATTTGTAATTGTTTTTGCAGCATATTATATTATAGCAAATAAGTTGATGGTATGGAAGTAATTATAGAACAATGGGACTAATAGAAGTAATTATAAGTTTAATATATTAAAGCACTGCTGGATCATGAAATTCTATATGATCAACTTGATTTTGATTTATTATATCTTGATGTTGACGTTTTCATGTTGAGTCTATAATGAATTTGATCCTACTAGGAGAGCTCTCATGATTTTGAAAATGTTACACTGTATTTGTAAAATTGTAGGTCTATCATCAAAATACAATCTCCTTTTCCGGGTTTATTTTAAATTTGTTTTTTTAACGCGGATTTATGTTATAATCAAGTTATGGATATTCAAAACTCGATCAGATTAGATTTATATTTTTAAAATCCTATAAAATCTTAAGTTAAATACTCGTATCATCTCTATTTATTTTTATTTATAAAGATAAAATGTAAAATTTTTGTTTCGGGGTGACATTTCATTAAGATCTATTTGAAATGTTTTTCAAAATAAGAGGGTTTTGATTTATTTATATTTTTTTTTGGTGGGATAGGCTAAAAAAACACTTGCTTCGTGAGTGCATTTTTCTTATAAACTTGGTCACAAGAAGTTTTTATTTGTGACTGTTATGCGGTTACAAATTTATTTTATTGTAAAATACAAAAAAAAAATGATAAAATTCTGATTAGCCCAAAATCATTACCATGCATAAATTAAAAAATATTACTAATTAATTATAGTAACAATGATCACCATAATTTTTCCAAACTAATTAATTTTTCTAAAATCATTATTAATAATTATCATCGCAATTTTTAAATAATTTCTACTAACTATCAACTCTTTAAAAATATCTTTGATTTAAGTATTCATTAAAAAAAGTAATTAATTTTTAGTTAATCCATTATTATGAGAAACTTAATTGATAAAATAGATAGAATGCAATGCAATGAGAGGTCATACGTTCAAATAAAAGGTTTGCAGGGAGGAAAGAAATAAGTTAAATTACAAGAGATAAAGGGAACGAAAATAAATTGAAGTGTAAAGGAATTGAGTTACAATGAAGAAAAAAGGTGTTTTGAGTAAGCGAAGGAGAAAAAAGAATGAGCGAGAGTGAGAGAAGAGGACAAGTAAAAAATATATTAAAATAATTAAAAGAGGGCAGTGATTGCCTCGGATTAATAAATAAAATATTATAGATTATAATAATATTTTTACTCTTTTTTTTTATCTCAACGAAAAACAATAGCCGTGCTGATAAGGTAAGATAATATCATTTTTTTTTACATAATTTATAATTTATGGATTATTATCAAATTGATTAAAAAAATGATTGGCGCATGCAACATATACGTTAATAGATAGAAGATGCTTGTGCCATTCAGGCAATGCTTGAGGTGTCTTCCAATGAAAAAATGATGATTTTTAGGGTGACATTTGAATTATTTCAGTAGCCCCTCAATCCTTGGGCAATGCATGTGCTAATGAAACTTTGGTTTGGTCCTTACAACCTTTTCTCTTTATCTCTCGATTTTTGAACTTTCCCCTCTAATTTTTTAAAACAGATATCCAATTTGTTTTTCCTTCAACTTTGTTCCTTGTTTTTTTATTACAGTTTATTTTATTTGAATTAATTTATAAAATTAAAATTGTTTTCAATTTCATCCACATTTTGATTGTTATTTCTTGTTTTCTATCCTCTTTTTAATTTATTTTATTTTTTAATTCCATCCCTCATTATTATTTCATTTAATTTTTATACCAGATATGATCCTTATTCTTTTTATTGTTAATTTTTATTTATTTATTTTATTTTTCAATTTTACCCTTCATTGTTTTATTTCATTTAATTTTTATACCAGATATGGTCCTCCTTCTTTTTATTGCTGTTTTTTATGTTTTTTTTATCTTTTTATTTATTTATTTTATTTTTCAATTTTACCCTTCAATGTTTTATTTCATTTAATTTTTATAACATATATGGTCCTTGTTCTTCTTAATGTTATTTGTTTTTTTTAATAATTGCTACTAGGTAAAACATATAGGTGAATCATTGTTCATCTCAACACAAACAACTATGCATTTGCCTATTTGTATGAATAGTTCATTTTTTTCTTTATTGATTTTGATCCTTAAATTTTTAATTATCGCAATTTCATCCTCCAAAGTTACAATATCATGGTTTTATGAGTAGTTCTTCCAATTTGGATTAAGTCTTCTGAGTTGAGTTTTGAGAGATGTTTGAAGATGGAATCAATTTTGATTTTGTGAAATTAAAATTTAATTAGGGCTAAAAATATAAATTTAAAGAGTGAAGATCATATTTGAAAAAGAACAAAAACACATGCCCTATTTAGATTTTAGTGTGGAAAACTTTAGTTTGATCCCTAAAGTTTTAAATTTCCTATTATTTGGTCCTTGTTGTTTCAGAGATTTAAGTTTAAATATCATACTTCATTTTCTTCACTTTGCAATTCCTAAGTGTTAAAAAGAAAAAACTTGAGAAGAGTGTTATCTTTGTCTTCTTTAAACCCAAAAATTTAAAATTAAAAACCAAAATTCTTGATTTAACGAGGGAATGGCCACAGCAGCCACAAGAATTAAAAGAGATAAAAACAATTATCTTGTAATTTCTTTTTATATACCTAGGTTAATTAGATTAAGTTTGGACTGAAGTTTGAACTTGCATCTGTTATGCGGTCTTAGAACCATTCCATTGCAAAATAAAGGTGGAATTATAAAACTGTGTTAGCCTTGAAAATGATCACAGCAGTAGCAACAATTGTTTCGCTCCAGCTTACAAGTTTGGTTCAAGCCATACAACTCTTCATTTCACATAAAATGTGATTAGTAAAAAACCAATGTTTCTTGGCATGATACAGCAGGAGCCAGTAGGTCAAATTTCTTTTTGATTCCTTTCCTTGTACGTGTAATTGATGTCTCGGTTTAGCCACAGACCCGTAGCTAAGTGATGACTTCTTTGTTCCAAGACTACATTGCCAGCATATGCATGTGATTTTGTGTAATGAAATTATGAAGTAATGGTTTTATTTTGGAAAGAAGAGTGCAAACTAAGTTGTTCTTGCAGTACTCGTCTTGATCTTCTTAAGGGGGAGATTTTTGCCCTAAACCCAAATTTTGCATAGACTAAAAAATAAAAATAAAAATACACCACTGCATGATTTAGCATATTTTTTAATATTAAGATTCAAGAAAAATAGGGTTTTTTTTACATCTTTGTATTTATTTTTGGATTTAATAACAAGTTTATTAAATCCATTACAATTTGACCTACATTTCAAAAATACCAAAAAATTCAATATTTTTATTTTAATACCAAGAATTATGAACTCACACGTAAGATATATTTCATGTATTAAAAAAAAAAACAAATGCAAAAATATGGTTAAACTTTAGAAAGGTTAAGCTTGACCCATAATATCATTGTTAACTCTACTAGTGTGGACCGACTTTTAACCAATAGACAAACCAATTGTTAGAAAAACATAACAGTGCCTTGGTAATCAAATAAATAAACAATGTAGCTTACCTTAGATAGGGTATATTATAGTTGATATTGTCCTTTCTATACACAACTAGTTTTCTTATCCAGATTATAAAGACCAAATAAAGTTCCTAGTAACCAAAATATTAGGTGATGACTCTAAATCTTTTTCAATTCTTCCAATAATTGAACCAATTTAACCATCATTATACATTACTCATAACCAAATGCATCCTAATTTCATCAATTAACAATAAAATCTCATTTTCCCTAATTTTAATTTTATTAAGCCTAACTAAAAATCAAAAAACCATGGATTAACATTATTTCTTTTCATTAAAACTTTTATAAATAAGTTTGAAACCTCTTGCCATACGATAAAATGGACTTTGAACATCAACATGCCGACTTTTCTTCACTCCTCTTCTTTTTCCTTCACCAATCCCTTCTTTCTTTCTCTTGTCGTCACTTTTTTTCTCATGTCTTTCTCTCTCAAGCAGTGTTTTTAAACCCGGCCCAGGTCACGGGTTTTGACTAGGTCACCGGGTCAATCCTAATTTTTTTTTATAAATCAAAACAATGTCGTTTTGATTAAAAAAATAAATAGTCAACGGGTTACAATCGAGTTTTCGACCAGGTCTTGCCAGGTCAACATGATCACCAGGTCAGCCGGGTTTTTGACTTCCCTTATTTTTTCATAAACCTGGCCTAGTTGCGATCCCGAGTTGACCTGTTGAGCCGGGTTTTAAAACTATCTTGTCAAGCCCTTCCAATAATGCTCCTATCATTGGATTTGCGTACTCTTACTTTAATCTCTCAATTCCTATAATCTCACCCAGGATTTTGATGTTCAGTAAGCCTTTCTCTCTTCCTTTTTTTTCTTTATTTTTTGCTGGTAGCTTCCCATCAACTTAAAGGAAAGGAGAGCTATGTTTTGTGGCTAAAAGACTATTTTGCCCTGAATGAGCCCATGAAATTGTCTAATCTGTTGTTATTCTCGCGAGGCCTTTCTAACTTCCGATTTCCCTGAAATTTTAACCTTATGTGGAACTATGTGTCAAGATACTCCACATAACATTTCCTCTCAATTCAACAGTCAGATTGAGGGTTATGTTTGATACCATAAAACTGGTCAGTATGTTATTATTACGCCAAAAATCCAAGTTTTTGTACTGTTTTATCTACTTAAATCATCAATATTTTCCAAATAATTCATCAAAAACTTTCATCCCCTTTTATACTACAAATTCTCCTCAATTATTTCCTCTTTCGGGTTGAAAACTGTGCGATTGTACGCATGGCTTATACCAGCTGTCAAGGTCATTTACACGTAAAACCATACATTAACTTATTTAAAAATTATTAAATATTTTCCTAACTATTTTCACCTCAAATTTATAAACATTCTACATATTTAGCACTAGTTTATCAATTTCCCAACTAGGAGTTTACATTTTACCTTTTATGTTCGCGAGTAATATTTCCAGATTCCATCACTTGTTTATATCAAATTTAAGTTGGGCTATTTTGAATTTCATTGAATTATACTCTGATACCTTTGTTTCCTCATACATCACTTCTATTTAATTTTTATTCGTGTTTTTGTATATTTTTTTCTAACCATTTTTCATATTTTCATTTTTAAAATTAACACTTGAAAATTTTAGTTCAATTTTTCAAAATCCAAAGACATCTTTTTAATTCAAATATTTAATTTAATGCCTTTGACATAATATTTACTTCAAATATTTTATTGAATTACAAGAAATAAACAAGAATTTAAAGTAGTTATACCTCTCCTCATTGTTTCCTTCTCTTAGCTGAAACTCCTCCCCAGGTACAAGCATTCAAATTTCTTCTTTATACATTCATAAAACTAGGTCATTCATACTCTACTACACCTTAATTACATCATATCCACACAATTTTTTAAATTCTCTAAATTTCTCCTAAGAACTCTAATTAAAAAAATCTAAGAAATATGCATTAAATCCATTTCTTTTCATTTAAAATTGTTTAAACAAGCTTAGAATTTCTTACCTGACAATAAAATAGACTTTGAAAGTTAACTAGTCAAAGTTTTTTCTGCTCTTTCAAATTCTCCTCTTTGTCGTGAGTTACAGATATGACTTTCTACTCTTCCTCACGTAGTTTTCTCTTAAATCTTTGCTTAATAGATTGGTTGGTGTTTCACACTTCCTAACTCATAAATCTTACTCAATTTCTACTTTTATCTCAATGATTTTTAATATTTAGCTTTCAACTGTTCTTTTCTCTCTTTCTATTCTTTCTTTCCATTTCTGCCGGCAAATTAAGGAAGAATAAGAGGCTGATTTTTTCAACTTTTAAGTTCAATTGACCAATTTACCCTGAATGAACCCTTTTCAATTTTGTTCAGCTGTCAATATTTTCATACAGCCTTCTTTAATTTTGATTGTATTGAGATTTTATCTTACCCTAAATAAATATGCTATAAGACTCCTTATAAAATTTCAGTATGATCCAAAGATCAAATTGAAAGTTATGTTTATAGTGTATAACTAGTCGGTATGTAATTTTAAGCCAAATATCTGAATTTTTATACTACTTTATGTACTTAATTCATTTATATTTTTTACCAATTTATTGGGAACTTCCATCCCTATTTATAGTAAAAATTTTCCTCAGATTTTGTTCACTTGCGGGTTAAAAACTATGTGATGGCACGCAGTCTTACACTGGATATCAAAATCATTCGCGCGTAAAACCATACATTAATTCATTTGAAAAATTTGAAATAACTTTTTAAATATTTTCACCTCAAATTTATAAAAACTAATTTATAAATTTTTGGGTCATGAGTCTACATTGTACCATCTATGTTCACTGGATCATATTTTTCAGATTCAAACGTATTTTTAATACTGAGTTTAAACAGACTACATTGAAATTCATTAAATTATATTCCAAAACATTGCTTTCCCTTTTTGTCTCTTCCATTTGATTTTTATATGCATTTCTTTGTTTTTTATTTTTATTTTTATTTTTATTTTTATTTTTCCACCATTTTCATACTTTTATTTTTAAGTTTAACACATGACCATCTCATTTCAAGTTCCCAAAATCCAAAGTCACCCTTTTAATTCCAATACTTACTTAACATAATATTCTCCATTATTAATTTTGTGAATTTTATCTAGGAGTTTACATATCAAGTTAGGGTTTAATTGACTTCCTTGCATTTGAAATAGTTGTCAGTATTCCTGCAATAAGGTCTTCCATGGATTATCAAAATACTACTAGTTTTGATCACTCAATCTCTCTGTCCAAGTTCAGTTTATTTACTACCAATTATGACCAAGTGAATTTGGTCTGGTATCTTAGAATAACTCTAAAAATATACTCTATGCATATTAATACATAGGGATTAGTGGGCCAAGTCTATGAAATGTTTGAACATAAATAATAAGCAATATAATCTTGAATAAAGTATATAAGATACTGAATGGAAGCATACAACACTGCCCGAGAACTTCTTACAGTGATAAAACCAAGTATGACGCTTATTATACATGACTTTTTCTCCTCTTAGATAACCAGTTGATACCATTTCAAATCCATTATCACTAGCAAATCAAATAGTTTACAGCATTTAGACAGCCTAACAATGAAAACAGC
>Ga0325414_1006480_pt1 | contig 12411 bp, 3 predicted proteins | sample PopdelMetagenome_8_FD_206183 | JGI IMG/M metagenome (GOLD analysis project Ga0325414, IMG submission 206183) | Populus deltoides microbial communities from Bellville, Georgia, United States - Leaf-PdKOR-R3 | ecosystem: Host-associated > Plants > Phyllosphere > Phylloplane/Leaf | place: USA... | reverse complement strand
TAAGATAGAATCAAACTAGTTATTGTTAATAAAACTCGCACATTTATATTTCAGAAATATAGAAAGAGAAAATTCTATGATTGAGCTACCAAAATAGCATAAAATGGGTTAAAAAAAGAGGAACAAAATGCCTCACTTTGAATTGAAAAATTAGAATTTATTTATTCTTCTAAATCTAATTCAATGAAATTACATTGGGTAAAATAAATAAATAAAAAGAAAAAAAATATCACAAATAGAACCATTAATTGCTTCACACATCAAAGGAGTACTGTCTTTTAAAAGTAAAATATACTTTCACAATTAAATCTTAAGTTTTATTTTTGTATGAAAAAAATATTTCTTAATTCTTTAAATAATTTCTATTTTTTAAATAAATATTTCTTAATTTTATTTGTTTTTCTTTGTTCATCTTTTCATTTGACAAGTTATATATACAAATATATGTTTTGTTTTTGTTTGTTTTGTTTAAATTAATGACCCTAAAATAAATCTTTTATTTTTTTAGTTAATTTTAATATTCTTTTTTCATGAATGATAACTGTGACTAAATATTCATCAATTTTTATTAACACAACTTTCATTTCAATACGTGTACATACAATATCACATCTACTTAACTTATAAACCAATCAAAGCCTAATCCAATGGTAAATTCTACGTTTTAAAAGTAATTTTTATATAAAAATATTTTTTTTAGATTTTTTTTATTTTTAATAAAAATATATAAAACCATAAAAAAATCAATTTAAAATCTTTTCAAACCAAATACATTTTTAATACACAATTATAATTCAGCAAAAACAAATTGTGCTGGATGCACATTCCGGTTCTCTTTTCCTTGTTCCCTTGTTTTTCATTTCTCATTGGACTTAATTTTGTAAAGGTGTATTTGGGATTAAATGTTTCTGTTATTAGATATTTTTTAAAAAAATTATCAAATTAATATTTTTTATTATTTTTTAAATAATTTTAATATATTGATGTTAAAAATAAAAAATAAAAAATATTATTTTAATATATTTTTAAATAAAAAATACTTAAAAAAAGAAGAAGATAACATTCGAATTTAATCTTGTCCCGTGATGACCCATAAGAGCCTTTTAAAAGTATCCATGTTTCCTGGCTGAAACCACGCATGAATAAAAAATTGCTCTCCAAATTATATATTTAAAATTCTTGAATTTATTTTGTTTAAAAATAATTTTTTTTTATATTTTTAGATTGATTCAATATAATAATATTAAAAATAATTTTTAAAAAATAATAAAATATTATTTTAATATATTTTAAGAAACAATAATTATAACAGGAATAATTATGTTACTGATTTGGAGCTGTAGCATTGTAATACACCTTCAGACCAAAAAAAAATGTTGTTAATCTCATCAGTAACACTCCAACTTGGATTATCCTTGTACAAATGCATGCGTACATTCTTAACCTCATCATCTGTATTCCCTTACAAGAAATTTCAGTTTCATGTTCTTGTTGTGATGAAAGGATTTACATGCTTTTGATGTTTCTTCACTTCCTGTGCTTATCTCTAATTACAGAAGGTGGGTGATAATTAGTATCAGTTGGCTCTCTAGACGCCTTAATGGTTTCCAATACCAAATGAGAATTTTCTGTCCGATCAAGTTCTGTTGATTCCATGAATGCGTCAAAGAATATAAGGTGAAATGGAGGAAGAACCATCCAAGACCCCTCCGGGAAGAGGAGGAAGAAGAAGGGAATAATGAAAAGAAACCACCTTCATGGAAATGACAAAATAGGTAGACACATGCCGATGTTGTATTTGCTCCTGTTTTGAAGAGGATCCTGGTAGGAATCGGCTAGATTCATGATCAATATATGGCACCAATCAATTCATCACGAGCAAACGAAAAGGCTCTTGCTTCCACCTTTCTATTTTTAGTTTTCAATGCAGAAAAATAATGCTCAAAGCAGAATGGTCCATAAAGTTGTTGGAATCATTGATATTAGATTCGGCCCGACATGGTAGATTTACCAGAAGAATTCAAATTTGATCTAAAAAGCTGACTTCAAACAGGTTTTTAGTGATTTAATTGAGCTAATTAAACTCTATCGAATTATTAACTTTTTTTAAACAAAACAACTCTAGTTTATAACTAAAATAATCGATTGAATTGACCGGTAATCAATAACCCAAAATATTTTAGGAGTGGATTTCACATCCAAGTCTAACAACTGTAATTAAAATTTCTCATGAGAAAAAAAAATGGAAAAAATAGAACGAAAGATTCCATGTATCACTTCTCTCTTTCTCCTCCTCTGTTTTCCGTTTTTTTCTTCTGGGACTGCTGTAGAATGTCTCTAAGCTCAGCTGAGTGGTCCAATTTGATCCTGGACCAGTGATGTCCCCACACTTACGAAGAAGATCACTTCTTGCAGTCCTGGATTTTCCTTGTCAGTTTATTATCGTTATTGCATGGCCATCTCACTTACTCTCTGCAATTCTCTGGTTGTTAATTCTGGGCTTCTATTCCTTATTTCTACATCACTTATCAATGCTCCTTGGCAAGGTTTTTCTGGAATCAAGGCAGCAACAGCACACATCACTGTTGAGGTTTGTTTTTGTTAGCCAAAATCACTAATATTTAAGTTTTTTTTTTTGTTTTAGATTATTTTTTTAATATTTTTGAATCATTTTAATATATTCATATTAAAATTTAAAGATAAATAGTTTAATTTATTTTAAAATAAAAAATATTTTGAAAAGTTTCTTTATCAAACACTCTCTCTCAAAGCAATCGAAGCCATCTTGAATTGTTCTAATTTAAAGTGAGAATAATTGTCGATCGTAATTGCATTAACAGTGAGTTTTTGGATTGGCATGATCAGTTGATGGATAGAATATATGTTATTTTGAAATGGTGACGACAGTGACAATGAGGTCAAAGAGATTGATAACTCGAGGAGGATACAAAGTAATTGAAAAAGCTTACTCTCTTGGCCAATATCAAAGAAGTTACGTAGGTACTTCAATCGTCTTTTCAAAGTTCCAAGCTATGTCTTTTGATTCTTTAATGATCTGATGTGTCTGAGAGTTGAGAATGTAGTAATTATGTTTTTAAAGTGTTTTTTATTTGAAAATATATTAAAATAATATTTTTATTTTTTTTAAAAATTAACCCATTAAAATATCTGAAAATATAAAAAATAATAATTTAAAGTAAAAAAAATAATAAAATTTTAATTTTTTTTAAAAATACTTTTGAAATACAAGACAAATAGTTTCTTCCTCTATTTGTTACAGAATAATATAAATTATATTCTGAGATCTCACCTAACAACTTAAACTATTGGGTTGAAATAGTTATTTGACATGGTATCAGAGCTTTGATGACTAAGCGGTCACGAGTTTAAATCTCGTAATCCCTATTTATTTGATAAAAATTAAGCATAAGTTAAAGTGAGTCTGTGCAAGTTTCTTTTACTTGAAGGGGTGTGTTAAAGAATAATATAAATTATATCTTAGAACCTCATCTAATAACTTAAATTATTGTGTTGAGATGGTTCTTTGACGCTATTCAAGATTGATAGAAAAGAAATAACCCTTTTAAGCATGAACGAAAACTTCTAGCATAAGACAACTTTAATCTCCATTGATTAGCCAAGACAAGAAAAAAGAATAGCAAGTTTTTTTTTAAAGTAAAAGAATGTATCTACTGCAGCTGGGAGTCGCATACTTTATTAGCATCACAATGATGCCCTAGATGCTTTTCCTTTTTAGTATTCTCTCTATGTTTCTTCTTTTATCGACCTCACATTTGAAGAAAAAAATAACAAGAAGAACTCAATTCCCATTGATGCTATAGTATATCCTACAGCAACGGGTACCGATCCCAATGCTTGAAGGTATGAGACGATACCCCATCAACAGATTGATCAATTCCAAAGTCATGGAAAAGATTATAAAGCAAGTGTAAGAGATACCAATCAAGAAGATATATATTAACTTTTCAAGTAGCTTTTTTCTTCTTTTTTCATGATTAGTCACGTCATGGCGAGAATTCTTGAATTTCAAGCATATATGAATTTTGCACAGTACTTGATGATTAGCCTCTTCATCAATTGGTATTCCCTACATTTTAGTAAGCTTTTTTTTGCTTTACAGGCACGATTCTTTATCATTCTATAAATGAAGGTCTAACACTAAAGATATGTACAGAAATTAACTACTAGTAATGAATGTTGATGGCTTGCCTAGCTATAGGGATTCTCATACTGTGAATGTGGATCGATGGGCTGCCATCAATGCAAAAAGGAGAACGAAAGGTAAATTGCGAACTTTACAGGAATATTTATTGCTTTTCTTCAGGAACTATGAAGTGAGTAGTCATGCCCTTATTGGCTTTATTTGGAAGTGCATAAAACATCCACACAAGGTGAATATTCTCTGCAAAAGACTTGCTGGGAACTTCGAGTATACTAGAAGAAAGCTTCTTTGGAATCCATGGACATGGATTTTGCGAAGTTGACCATGTCCAAAAAGGATGGCCTTGCTGAACAGCCATGGAAATGAAACAGGCATCTCCATCTTGAAATAAACATTTATATATGGCCTGTTTAAAATTGCGGTTCAACCGAACAATTTCACCATTTTTTTTTTAATATATAGAATCAAAGCTACAATTCTGTATAGTAATGATCATCATTATTATTATTATTTCCTCACAGAAAGAACACAACAGAGATGGGTTGAGTCAGTAGTAATTATAACAATATTGCAGGCCGGATATTCATGTTGAATAAAGTTGTGCACAAGTACAATTATTACCCTCAAAGCAGCACTTCTTACATAAATCAACAGTACAAAACACAAATGATCAGGGAGGGATTAATTCTTGAGTGGAAACCATTAAGAATGCTTAACAAGCTAGCTAGCTACCCAAGAGTAAGGCTCCGATGAGGTTAATTCTCAAGCAAACCTTGCGTTTACTTCCAAGGTTTGCTAGAGATATAATTAGACTAGCTTGCGTATCAATTATTATTAAGCATCTTTTTGTGATTTTAATGGCACGCCCTTGCATAGATTTCATGGATGACGATTTTTAAAAGTAATTTTATATTTTTTAACTTTTAACATTCATGTATTTTAAAAATTAAGTTTCAAAAATATTAGCCTTAATATTCGAATTCATAAAATTGAGAAAAGAAGGAAGTTCCTTGACCACCGAACTTAATTTCTAAGGGTTAATATGTATGTACATGTATACTAATTAATTAGAAAGATAGAGATAGAAACATAAAATAATAAATCTATTCATATAAAAAAATTTAAAATTAATTTTAATACTTTTAAAGAACACTAGGTAAATAGATATATAAATCTATCTATATCTTCTATCTCAAATTAAAAAAAAAAAAAAATACCTAACAATTCACATTTAACCAAACACCTTCTTAGAATATGGTATGATCTTTACCTAATATACATACGGGGAGGAAAGTTTATACACAAACAAGCATGCACGTTATCTCCTTCATCTAAAAAGAATAAGCAGAAAACCCTAAAAGCATGAATAGTGGGCCGACCAATGACCTAGCAAAACCACAATGCAGCCATATAAACAAGTGAAAAGGTTACAAATCAAATCAAAAAAGCTCCACTCACTCGTACATATATTTTTGAATAACAAACAAATCAATGAGTACAATAATCCCTTTATTTCTTTTTCTTTCATCTACAATAACAAAAGCAATATGTATTTATACGTATAAAGGTGGACTGGTGGTGCCAGCTCTATGCATCCACAACAATGGCGCAACAGGAACAAAAGGCCTTTTGTTCCAATCTGCTAAATTCACCCCATTTATATGTAACGATCAACAACATACAATTAATCTCTAAACTCACAGATGTTAATATATTTAGCTGAATTTAGCAGCTGTTCCTGTGCTTAGCCCCCACCTTTAAGGTATTAGTTAATAACCAGTAGTACTACGACTTGGTTACCTTCTAGATATTTATATTCTTCATCTCAAGTGGCTCCTAATCATTTGATAGCCTAACATCATTAATTCTTCTTGTAGCTGGCCCAGCATTGTCTGTCCATCTTTGAAGCTTGAGTTCCTTTTTCTCTTTTTCATTTGTTTTCTTTAGCTTTTCGTTCAAGACTGGTACAGCTAGCTAGCACAGCAGTACAGTGGCTCCTGCTATAATCTTCTTCCTATATTGAAGTTATGAGCGTTTCCTTCCATCTTGGTTGGTTTGATACAAAACTATAGGGATTTAAAATCAGTGCTTGATCATTAGATATATAGAAGCTGTTTAGCTAGCTTTACTATAATCATCCTTCTACCTGAAAGTGCCACCAAATGTTGGTGTCCAGAAATCAGCAGTGGTCTCATTAGCAACAGGAAATGTGCTGGAGATTGGCACAAGACATAGTCCTCGGCTTCTTAGATCTTGTTTTGGCCCTTCTAGGTCGTTCAATTTGTCTTCTGGAGCCTGCCAGTGAATTATATTGTACTTCAAAAGAATCTTTTGATTCATCACATGCATAGTGGCAGTGTTGGCCAAAAGCAACAAAAGGAAAAAAGGGAAATAAAGAAAGAATTGTATTATACCTGTTGATGTTGAATGGGATTGCCATTTTTCATGTATGGAGTACTTAAAACCTGCATTAACAAACAAAAAAAAAACATATATTAAATGCGAATTCGTTAGTTTAGGCTCTTAAATGTATTTGTTAACGTCTAATTCTGTTTAAATCAAGTAGGGTTTTCCCATTGATTTATGTATACAGACATTTATAGGATTCCTAAGATCGTAGGACTCAAACTCAAGACTTCTTACCCTACTTTGAATTAAGGAGTGAGAATCAATGGATGAAACACTCATATGGTAAGAAGAAGAAGATAAGATAACATACAGTGGCTTGGTCATGGAGGAACTTGATATACTCTATAGCTTCATGGAGAACCGATGCAGTATCAGTCTGAAAAAGGTAGAGTACATGACCAATGGATGAGCCTTCAATCGAATCACAAAGCAAAGACTTGCTATGGTCAATGTGCTATTTGAAAAAAGTAGAAAAATCCAAAAGCTAACCTTTCCGAAAGGTGAAACCAATTGCTGGAGGGCAGTTATTCGGTCCCCTAGCTTCTCTTTCCGGACCTGATGACAAAATAACACCTTCACATTCACTTCTTCAAAAGATAAAAGGAATATTAAGGAAAAAAAGAATGAAAGATAAAAAATAAGTTCGGTACGTTTCAGTACTCAAAAGCTTGATTGATTGCGTTTTTGTATACCTTGAAAGTTGGTAGTGGAGATGGTGCTTCAATTCGAGGCCTTTTGAATGCTGGTTCACATCCTTTCTTAACTACTGAAACCGAGTCTCGAACTTCTTCTCTGTTAGGCTGAAATATAAATAAATACACGAAAAAAGATTTAGTCTGAAACCCTAGTCATTAAATATTGATGAATAAGGCTAATTAATAAATGAGTTTTTTAATCATCATCTTTACCTGTATAGTGAGGCTGGGGCAATTGGGTTTCTCTTGAAAAGTTGGCAGAAGAAATTGAGATGGTGATGAGGCTAAAAAGCTTGCTCTAAGATCATTTATTCCAGTTGGTGAGGCATTCCAGTAGGTTGTGTTGTTAGTAAAGTGCAAACTACTAGCCTGTTGCTTTTGCAAACAAGATTTTATCAAGGGAGATACTTTAGTCCAAGAAGGAGATGACAATTCACTCATGTTGGTCCCATAATTTGGAGCTGTCGGCGACAGGTAATTCATGGGCCGGTTGTTGAAAAGAGATTGTACTTGTTGTGGTTGAGGATGATCTGTTTCAAATAAACTTTGTATCAATGTTGAAGGGTAGCCATAAGAAGCTGTTGGCTCCATTGAAAAGCCTGTAGAAAATCCCTGGCAAGTTGGTGGCGAATTGCTGGAACTGTTAACCGGATTTAGCCTTTGTTGGTCCAAGGAGAAATCTTCAGCAGTTCTTGCATAGCTCTTTGGACTCCAATCTTTTTGGATTTGAGAAGAGTTTAGTCCTCCTGAATTCATGTCTTCTTGCAGCATGGAATTGTAACTCTCAGTTCTTCCATTCCCAGAGCTGCAAAAAGATCAAAGAATCTGATAATTGATTTAAAATCTTTGCCACTTGATAAAACTTTGATGATCATTTTGACTTGCTTTTCGAAACAAAAACAATAAAACAAAGTCAAGTATTCTTTTTCCTAACTTGTGGTCGGAGTGCTTCGGACTTTAAGACCTTCGAGTTGGATTTCAACCCTAATTGGAATTTAAGGAGGAAAAAAATAAAAAGAGGAACAACATGTGTACCAAACTTACAGTAAAGCTTGGTTCCAATCCGATGACGACGATGACGAGGAGAGCCCGAACCCCATCATGTGCAAGGTGGAATCAATCAAATTACTGCTACCCCCACTATCTGAATTAGCCTGTTGAGGCTTTGGAGAATTTAGGAAAGCTATAGAGGTATCAGACACCGAAGTAGTGTTATGAGACTCCTTGCATGATATTGACCTCGGCTTCAAGTCTACCATATCAGCCGTGGCCCATGACCCATTATAAGTTCCCATATGATCACTAGGGAGGCTCACCGTAGAACACGGTGATAAGCCGCCGATGAACATGCTTTTCGAAGAATTCATCCACCAGTTCTCGCCACAAATCCCGGCCTGAAACTCCTCTGCCATGGCCACAAACTTGTTTGTGTTGATAATCTTTGCGTGTCTTCTTATTGCAGCTTGAGACTTTGAGGTAAAGCTTAGCTCTCTCTCTTTATAATGAAGCTATATACAATATTTATATTATATGGTTGAGGGAATGTAATCAATATGCTATATTATTATATATGGAACAGTTGAGGGGTACGGACAAAGGGAATTTACAGAAATAATAGATAGTTGACATATCAAAGGGGATGATTGGACAAATGAGAGGAGGCATTTTGAATCGAATTTTTTTCTTTTTCTTTACTTTTCTTCTCTATTAATTTTTGTTCTCTCATTTGTTTCTTAATTAATTGGGGGTAGAAGATTTTTTTCCTTCTTAGTGCTTCTTAATTATTCTTTATTATTATTTGTTATAAACACGAGGAGTATTGTTTACGCAAACAAAAATAACAAGAAAGATAGTAAACACAAACAATATATAATTTTATCTAATAAAATTCTAATTTAAAACTTTATTATGGTATAATTTCTTTTAAGTAGATTTTTGAAAAACAAATTAAATAACTCTGTTTATACTAAAAATAAAATATATAAACTAAGTAGGAAAAATAAAAACACCATAAAAAATAATTTTTTAAACTAAATAAAAATAAATAAATAAACAAATTACTTCTCCTGAAACTCTTCACACATCGATCCATTTCAATCTACTTTCTTATACTTTATTATCTTTAAATCATTTCATATATCTATAAGAAACTTTCTTTCTGGAAAGTTGCAATGCATATCCTTAAATTAATTCAAATTATATTAACTCTATATCATATCAATGAATTATTTTAATTTAAAAATCTAAACTACTAATAAAACTTCAAGAATCGTTATCAATCAACTGTGATGCAAATCTACTTACCATCTTAGCCACACATCAAAATTCTTTTCCTATTTTTAATTTTTTTTATTGAAAGATTTTGTTCCTTGTGGGTAAAGGGAAGTGGGCATGGTGATGATTACGATGGGGATTCATGAAGATGCCATGTTATAGTTTTTGGGTGCTCTTGTAAAGGTGGCTATATATGTGCCCTGCCCTTTAATGGTTATCATACCAATCAGCAGAGCCATTTTCGTGGTTACTGCACTGGCTGTTATTAATAAGTACCTGAGCCATTTTCATGGTTACTGTGCTGGCTGTTAACAAGTAAGGAAAAAAAATGAAATAAATAAATAAATAGTAGTAGTGCCCTAGCACATTAGAATCAACTAGATCAAAGCGTGTTGATTAAATTTCCCTAACCCATGCCAGCCAATTTGATGCACACAAGGCTAAAACAACACACAATCTCCCACCCAAAATAGAAGTTAGAAAACTTGAGGGGTGTAACTCAATTAGTCAGGTTCTGAGACGTTTGCTACTTAGAGGTCACTAGTTCGAGTGTCACAAACCTCAGGGTCTCGGAGAATTAGCCGAGGTTCGTGTAAACTGATCCGGACACCTACGAATACCAAAAAAAATATAGGAGTTAGGATAATATTTTCTTTCTAAGGAATTCTACATGAAAGTACTAAAGTTTTTATGAATCTCTACATTACTTTCATACCAAATTAAAATTTATTTTCAATTAAATTCGAGAGATGAATTTATTTAGGTTTTAATATGAAAAAACCAACACATATTGCATGTAGGGTTTTTCCATCAAGTGAAAAAAGAATATAATTCTCAATTAATACAAGAGTGGGTGCATTACCCTCTTTTATGGAACTGGATCCTCGTATTGATTTTAGTAGGTTAGTCGTTTCGTACAAGCATGTAAATATATATCATTGGGGTGGATATGGCATTAGTCCACTATTTTAGGTATATGATGCTATATGGAGTCTATTACAGATTCTCTAGGGACTATTCATCTAGAAATAATTTATAACAATTATCACATAACAGTGAAGGGAGTTCTCAGCAATTATGATATGTTGGGGTGTTCCTGAACAGTCTTAATTAAGTCTTAAGTCATTGTATATAGAGATTATCATTCACTTCCACAGCCATCAACTCTATCATGTTTCCCATTTTCTCAAGACATAGCACATGGAAATTCATACGATGAACAGCTACCTCCCAGATGAATACGAGGAAAATGTAGGAATGATGAGGAAAATCAACTCCCATGTCCTGATTGCGTGAGGTCTTTATGCATTATCCAAATTGCTTGGCGCAAAAAGGCTATGAATAGCGCTTATACGGTTCAATTTCCCCATGAAGTAGACTTGTTGCATGGCACACGGTATGACTATTTTATGAGCTAGGAGATTTTCTTTCAATAAGATCCGTTGGCATTACAAGTATTCAATCACTAACCAATAATGTAATGTTCCTACATTAGTTCTTTTTTACGTATAGATATATATAAACTATAGATCAAGCGTGCTCTCAAGAAAATATATATGTGGAAAATGGAAGCAAATTACTAGCTATTATAGGCATTAGGCAAAGCTAACAGATGATCAGTGGCACAGTTGACCAAACAATTTGCTGCACCTAATTTCTTATGCAATGAAATCAGCAAATTGGAATATTCAATCTCATGACAAAAATCAATGGAGGGTCAATCGGATAAGTTACCAAACTCGTCAATGTTCGTTTAAATTAACGAATAGGTAGCAGATTCTCTCATAGCAAAGTCAGATTAATTAAACATTGATCCCGAAAAATTAGGTGTAAGGACTAAATGCAGCTCTTGTATCAAGGTAGTCAACCTTGCTGATTTAACTTAATTGCCTAGCAACAAATTCACTTATAAGGACTACATCATTTGTTCCATTTCCCAAGTAATAAAAAAAAAGGCATTGAATCTATTAATTACAGAATCAAATTTTACTCAAAATAGGAAATATATATGAGATGATGTTGTGAAAACTTCAGAATTGAATTGGAATTTTCATAACTGTATTTTTTGCTGAAGTGTGTGATATTTAACATAGATTTTGTCTCTAAACTTTGATGTTTCTAAAAAAAAAAAAAGTCTATTATCGAAACAAAAGACACTCTGATTCTTAAATTAATAAATATAGAAAAAATAAATAATATACTGAGAAAAATATAAGGAGTGTATATTTATTGAATGAACTGTAGTGGAGCCCTTGAATGAGATTTTTTTACTTGAATGTTTATGTGTTGACCCAAAACATTTATAGATTTTGGTTACGTTAGCTTACTCTGTAAAAAATAATGTTACAAGTACCTCATAGTGAGTGAAGTTGTATGTACTTCATGAAGAGTTGTTAGTTGTTGTATCATTAGTGAAGAGGTAGGTAATCATCATTGATTTTAATACTTTGTTGTGCTATTAATGAAAAGGTTAATGTTTGTGCTCTGCACATAGAATTTGATGCATGTCATGAATTCTAAGGACTGGTTTGGAGGTGCGCGGAGTGTATTTCAATGGACTATGCATGAAGCATCTCTAACTTTTCAGAGCTCAAAACATACATGAAGTGCGTGTTTGAGGTAGGGGTATTGGATAGTGATGAGGATGAATCGATATCGGTGATGATGATGTTCAGGCTTGCCTTGAATTGCTAGGAATTTTATTTTTTTAATTTTTTTTCACCATCTATATGTATAATAGTTGACTTGGGACAAATTGAGAAATCAAATCTCAAAAGGGCACAAGTTAGGTAAGATTCATAAGTCCTAATTTTCCCTGAAAATGCAAGAAAAGACTCTAATTTCATTTCT
>Ga0325414_1006479_pt1 | contig 12414 bp, 5 predicted proteins | sample PopdelMetagenome_8_FD_206183 | JGI IMG/M metagenome (GOLD analysis project Ga0325414, IMG submission 206183) | Populus deltoides microbial communities from Bellville, Georgia, United States - Leaf-PdKOR-R3 | ecosystem: Host-associated > Plants > Phyllosphere > Phylloplane/Leaf | place: USA... | reverse complement strand
ATTCTTTAATATTAGGTTGATTAGAAATTAAGTTTTATAATTTTATTTTTATTTGCTTTTTATGAGATTATCATAATCTCAAACAAATTTCCCGGCATTGTGTTGGTGCACAGTTTTGCGAGTATCTATTTTCTTATCATATAATTAAATAAAAATAAGTTTCTTTTTTAAAAAAAGTTATTAAACTCTAGTGAAATTCATGAATTGAATTGAGGGTTTAATGGGTTAACTTGTTGATGAGGATGGAAAAATTCCTCAATAAAAAGATTAAGGACACCTTTCATGGGCTGATAAAACCAAACCCGAAAGACTTGGTGGGCTTGACAACACCTGTAAGAAAAACATTTTGAAGCTTAAATCGATATAATATTTGTATAAGTGACAGGGAAAATGAGTATTCTCTTTACTTAAATGTTCATTAAAACTTGTTTAAGTCTTGTATTAGACTTAAAGTCTAGAGAGATGAGCTTATATAAACTTTCTTAAGATAAATATCTTAAGAAATAACTAAGATATTTAATATAAATATCTAGGATATTTATAGAGATGTGTACATTGTAGGGGTGAGCAAAAAAACTGAAAAACCAAAAAAATCAAACCGTGAAAAAAATCGATTAGAATTTAAAAAAAACCGATTGGTTCAGTTTGGTTTTGGTTTCATAAGGCTGAGATTGGAAAAACCGAACCGAACCCAAACCGGAAAAAAACCGAGCCAAGCTGAAAAAACCGAGTCAAATTGAAACGAATGGGAGCTGGTAGGTTAACCGATTTTTGTTCTAAAATAACCAAACTGAACCGAACTGAAACCGATCGGTTTGAACCGGTTTCGGTTTAAAAAAACTGGTTCGGTTACTTTTTTCGATAAAAACCAAATCGAACTGAAAATGATCACTCCTAGTACATTGTATAAAACATCATAGTTTTTCATGTATCATTAGAGCCTCCCAAGTCTTGCAAGCAAATATATTTGGAAGACTTAACCTAGCAAAAGTGTGGAAGGAAATACTTACAGTAATATTATCTTTTGGCGTGTACAAGCTACCATAAAAACTATTTGTAGGCGTAGCCTTGTGGCATAATTGTGGAGCATAGTCGTGGGCATAGTCATAGATATAGTTGTAGATGTAGTCGTGGGTGTCATCGCGAGTGTTGCCATGTATAGTTCCTGGCGTAGCCATGTGGGTGTAACTACAGGTGTAGCCGTGTAACTGCTGACATAACCATAATCATTGGCATATTATTGGCGTAGTCATAGACATAGCCACTCTGTTAGGGTTTCATATATGAATTAACTAGTTTTTTGTTTATTTTCTACCGACGACATCAAATGATGTGGTTGTAAAAAATCCTCAGGAGAAAGATTGGAGACGCTTTTCATGGGCTTATAAAACGCTCCAAAGCCCAAGTAAGTATAGTGTTTGTATATGTGACAGAGAGTGAGTATTCTACTAGCTTAAATGTTCTTTAAATCCTGTGTTAGACTTATAATGTGTTAGATTTGAAGTTTAGAGAGATAAGCATTGGAGAGGTGAGCTCTAGTCTTTCTTATAATTCTAGAAAGATGAGTTTATATAGATTTTTTTAAAATATTTTAAAAAATATTTAAGATATTTATGATATCACTGAATGCTAACTTGCATTGAATAACTTGTTTGTTTTTGCATTTTAAAAGTGTTTTTGAAAAAAATTAAATTTTTTTTAATTTTTTTTATTTTAAATTAATATTTTTTTATATTTTCAGATCATTTTGATATACTATATCAAAAATAATTTTAAAAAATAAAAAATATTTTAAAAACAATCGAAATTATATATTTCCAACACGCTATAAAACACTTCTCGCTAGTACTTCGCATCGCTGAATGTAAGTCAACTGTAAGTCAAGCCGTCCCTAAAGATGCCAATAATTCTAAACTATACTTTTTATCTTCTTAGATAGAGATCTTGGAATCCTGTCTGAAAACCCCTCCCTCAGCTACTTTCTTCTAGGCTCTTAGCTCAACTGAACCTTGTTAATACCCAGGTATTCCACCTTCCACATATTATTTTTTATCTCAAAAAATAAAAATAAAATAACCCAGCAGTTAATTACTTACTAGTTAGAGAAGATTCTTGAATCTTGATCAGAGGTGTATGAACTTACAGGGGGAGTGGAATAGTAGAAGCTTCCATAACTTTTTCAACAGGTCCATCGAGGAAAACACAAACAGAAAGGTACTTGCATAGAAACTTGATTCTCACTCAAAGCACTGGACTGCTCATGTCTCCATTCCACCAAGCTAAAAGAAAGCTCGAAAGTTCTTAGATCAGAAAAGGAACAGTCAAGTTCCATGGATCGGGAGTTGTTGATAAGTCTCTGAGATGCAAGTTTGGATAAGGCCCCAAATGAAGAAGGGGCTAGCCACTACTAGGACTCTCCTCTTCTTACTAGTCCTCTTCATTGCCGTCATCATATACTCTTTATGGATCGATGCTGTAAGTTCCAAAACCTCAATAATACCTTTCAGCCCTGCAGTTCACTTTATTATATTAAGTTTAAGTTTTCGATTATCTAAATTCTTTCATTAACATTTTTTTGCAGTCTAAGTTTTCTGGTCAAAATCTAACAAATGTAATAATCTCTCAAAAACACCAAACCCTGATCATCACTAGAAAACCCGAATATTTCCCCCTAAACTGCATCATCACAAACCAAACACAAACCTGTCCTACGAACTATCCGAAAACATCCAGAACAAAAGATCAAGAAGACACATCATCTAAACCAGAATGTCCAAACTACTTTCGATGGATTCACGAAGATTTAAGGCCTTGGAATGCGACAGGAATCAGCAGAGACATGTTGGAGAAAGCCAAAACAACAGCACATTTCCGTCTAATAATTGTCAAGGGCAAAGCATACCTTGAGAAGTACAAAAAGTCTATACAAACAAGAGACGCCTTCACTATATGGGGCATTTTGCAACTCCTGAGGAGGTATCCAGGTAAGATACCAGACTTGGAGCTGATGTTCGACTGTGATGATCTGCCAGTCATCCAATCAAGTGATTATCGTGGACCGAACAAGACAGGCCCACCACCGTTGTTTCGGTACTGTGGCGACAAGTGGACCGAGGACATTGTGTTCCCTGATTGGTCCTTCTGGGGATGGTATATTTTCTGAATTCTGAAATCTTATCCTTGTGCCTTCAGTACTTTTGTTGAATTTTATTGTTTTCTATAAGAATATTCTAGGCATTAATAGGAATGAGTCGGTGATGGCGGCTCTTGCAATAATTAAGACCAGCAACGGTGTTTTTGGAACCGTGTTTTTAAATATTTTGAATTTTTTTAAAATAAAAAAATTATATATTTAGATAATTTTGGTATCCTAAACTAATATCAAAAATATTTTTTAAAAATTAAAATAATTTTATTTTAATATATTTTTAAATAAAAAATATTTTAAACCTTTACCATCATTATAATCTCAAACAATCCCTGAATAATCTCAAACAATCCCTAAATAGAAATGGTCATGATGAAGATATCTGCGAGAAGATTAGCTAGGCATGCACAGAATATATAACTGTGCAATGCAATTCTCTGATTTGGACCTCTAAGTATTGAGGAATTGGTGATAATCCCTCTTGCTAAATTCACTAATTATTTTTGTTTCTTCTCTAGCTTTTTATATTATCTCATGTCCCCATGAATCTCAAGTGATAATCTTCACAAACGTATGAAAAAAGTTTCCATTTTACCCAAATCATGAAATATATTTTATTTTTAAGCTCTTGAGTGTTTTTTTTATGTTAAATAGTTAGGTTTCTTTCTAGGTTTTAAAAATATTTTTTAAAAAATTAATTTTTATTTTATTTTTTTACTTTAAATTAATATTTTTATATCATTTTGATATGCTGATATCAAAAATAATTTTTAAAAAATAAAAAAATATTATTTTAATTAATTTAAAAAATAATTTCAACTATATTTTCAAACATAAATTAAATACTTAAAGTGGAATGGGAAACTTTAAACCATGGGCCCGAAGTAGAATATTTGTGAATTTATAAGAGCAAAAATATAGTTTACACAAGATTTATTTATTGTCTTAAAATATAACGACGACGCGTCGTCCTCCTTGAAATAGCTGATTGAAGTCGTCAAATAGAGTAACCATATTTTACTGCTAAGATGTCCTTTCTTTAAAAAAAATAAAACGAAAAATCAGTTCTGTAAACTACTTATGAAAAAGGGTTTGTGTGTGTGTGTGATTCTTGTAGGGCTGAGATTAATATAAAGCCATGGGATAAATTGCTGATAGACCTAAAAGAAGGCAACAAAAGGAGCAGATGGATAGATAGACAACCGTATGCCTACTGGAAGGGAAACCCCTTTGTTGCTGAAACCAGGAAGGACCTCCTTACTTGTAATGTCTCCGACCAACAAGACTGGAATGCTCGCCTGTTCATCCAGGTATTTAGTCCTTCTGTAGTAATACTCTGTTCCTAAGTATATCGGGCTTCAATATTCAAGAACAGCCTTTCTTGTGCAAATACTCTGTATATATCTTCATCACAGACATCGAAGATAAATACATCATTTCTTGGCTCCAGCATTTAAACCTCAGACATTCCATGATCCAAGTATTAACAAATAGTTCAACACCTTCGCAGGACTGGATCCTTGAATCCCAGCAACAATTCAAGCAATCAAACGTGGCAAACCAATGCACACACAGGTTATAAAATTTTTTTTTTAATGGTCTGGAAATGATACGATTAATTTTGTTCAATCGTTGAGCGTTCACTTTCTTGTGAAATATATAGGTACAAAATCTATATCGAAGGATATGCATGGTCTGTAAGTGAGAAATACATTCTAGCGTGTGATTCTGTTACGTTGCTTGTAAAACCCCATTACTACGATTTCTTCACAAGAAGTCTGAAACCTGTGGAGCACTATTGGCCTATTCGTGAAGATGATAAATGCAAGTCCATTAAATTTGCTGTAGATTGGGGCAATAAACACAAACAAAAGGTAAACCCTAATCTCTAATTAGGTTGGCACATTTCAACAACTCCGTGCATCACGATTTCGTTCTCAAACTACTAGAGCTATATATAATGATATACATGTTGGACTTGACAGGCACAAGCAATTGGGAAAGCAGCAAGTGATTTCATTCAAGAAGAGTTAAAAATGGACTACGTATATGACTACATGTTTCATCTCCTAAATGAGTATGCCAAGCTTCTGAGATTTACGCCACAAGTGCCCGAAGGAGCTGCTGAATTGTGCTCGGAAATTATGGCCTGCTCTGCTGATGGGTTCGAGAGAGAATTCATGATGGAATCATTGGTAAAGGGTCCTTCTACTACAAGTCCATGCACCATGCCTCCTCCTTACAAACCCCTAGTCCTAGGAGCCTTTTACAGGAAACAATTGAATGCAGCGAGGCAGGTGGAGAAATGGGAAAATGGATATTGGGAGAGTTTGAACAAGAAGCAACAGGGGCGCAAATAAATTCGTGCTAGTTCTGTCACGTTTATATAGCTATTAAATGATGTAAAAATATGTGTCATTCTATGGTATTCGATCGTGAGGTATGACTAGGAATGTTAGAGCATTTCGAATACTAGAATATTACCAAATTTACCAGTGAAATTAAGATAACTAGGATCGAGTATGAAATAATAGAAAGGGAGGATATTATTCATATATAGTGGTCAAAAATTAATGGAAATTCTTTTATGTTTCTCAATCAAAGAGTCTTGATTAGTTCTCTGTTTTCAATAACAATTTCACTTTGTTCCTGTGATAAAATCCAATTCAATTATCAACAATAAACTCACATAGTGATCAAAATATAAAATATAAATAAATCACAGAGGCAGACAATGCTAATTTCCTTTGATCACGGGAAAACAGAGGCAAAACTCTATCTATAAGCAAACCTCGCCGAATACCTCTTGGATACTGGATGGGTGTTCTTCGATCCACTGAGCCTTGTTGCAATGAGACTGTTCGACTCTAGTAGGCTTTTTTCTTTGTTGGGTTTCGCTCTGTTATAGCTTATCTGAACTACTTTGGCCCTGCTTTCTCTTATCGCCGGTGCTCTTTTTAGTTGGATGGCCTTCATGGAGTTTTCAGATCATTTTAAGGTGGTTTAAGGCTCTGGTCCATTACTCGTATTCCACTGACAAAGAATATTAAGCCGAGCCCATAAAAATGGCGAACATGGGATGTACACATTTGATTATTATCTCGGAAACAAAAAGACATGGATAATTAAAATTTAAAAACATGTTTAATTGTAAAAACAGAGAAAACAAAAGTTTTTTTTTTTTTGTATCAATTACAAGGAAAATTTTAGCTAATTTTTTGTCCATCTATAAATGAGAGACGAGAGAGACAAAGACAGAAACAAGTAAGTTTTTTCCATAAATATCCTTTAAATATTTTATAGTTTCAATCTTTTTTATTTTACTATTTTCATATATATGTATCAGTATTTTAATTTTTAAAAATATAATTGTATTAAAAGTTTGGTTTTTTCATTTTATTAAATTAATATGGAAAAATAAATTGCTCGAAATAATTAACCAAAGAGTGATTTTTTATAAAATAAAATAAATATTTATTTTGAATTTTCTAGGATCATGAAATAAAATTAATATTATTATCAGAAAAAAATATAATAATTGATATATACATAATATAGAGATATGAAAATTGGTCATGTTTTTAAAGAAATTAGATTCAACGATGAAGAGCAAAGGATTGACTGGTAGCTAAAAACATGCATTTGTTATGAAGTTATTATCTTGCATTTTTCACCATATGAGATTTTGACTTTGTGTTGGTGTAAATATTTTATTTGATAAATGATTGGTTTAATTGTTTATTTTATTATTAAATATACTTGGATAAATGATTTAAAAATTAAGTAAATCATAATTTAATTATATTATCTTTTTAGAAATGAATCACTACAAATTTTTTTAACATACTTTTGATGAGTGAAGAAATTATCATTTAAAGTTAATTACAAAAAATTTAATGCTCATTGTAAACTAAACTGAAAATAATAATCTCAATTTATTGTTCTAAATATTGCAAGATAGTAATATATATATGTAAAGTAAAAAAAAATAAATTCTACATTATATTTTGTTTTATCCCTCATCAGCCTAATAAAGATATTCACTATGTTCTCCGTCTTGTGTTTCATCTCACCCTCTTTGCTCGGGGGTACTCGTCTCTTCTATCCTGCACTCAAGCAGCTATGTTGATGATTGATGAATTCGCACCCCAAGCTGTATGCCCTTTTCACCTTTCGACCCTCTTTATGATTGCCTGCATGCAAGAGCATTAAATAAGCCTACCGATACAGGATTTGGGACCCGTAGAAACGTGGGTGGCTTATCATATCACTGTCCCCAAATTCATGAGCTCTGTCACTGCATTCGCTAGCTGACATATATCACAAGAGTTTGGATTTGGGGGATAGCAATTAATTTGTGTTTCATATATAGATGTACCTATGCATGCCAATCTAGTGACAAGGAGCTGGAAATTTTCTGCACAAACAAGCTAAATATTGTTGTTCTAATACGAACTCCGCATGCAGCAGATATTGAACTCAGTCACAGAAAACTGAAATATGCTAGTAAGCTAGTAGTTTAACCGGTAATAATCAAGCGATAAGGAGTCAATTTGAGAAGAAAAAAAAACAAATATTTGAATCCTATCATTTGCATTTCTCAATCCACGTATGTATGCAATCAGTTGAGGACTTCAAGTTGATCAGTTTTTCCTTGTGATTTTCCTTGTAAAAATAGTTATTTATTCATAAATCGTGTCCAGAAATATATCTATTATATAAAATAATAAAAAAATAAATCTTTGAGTATGCATCCATTCATTATCATTAAAAAAAAAAAAGGTACTTGCCCATTCAACGGACCGCACTGGTAAGAACACTAATGAGCAATGAGATCGTTTGGTCTCAAAAGTAAAGGAGTTCACAGCATGTCTGAATTACATATCTAAGGCTATGATTTTGTTGTTGATTTAGTAGCAGCTGGAGCCTGGCCCAGTTAACAAAGTGGTGTCGTCTCTACTCTCTTTTAAGACACCGAGAAAGGGGAGATCAAATTGTCCATGCCAAAATAAGCTGCCATGCTGTTAATTCTAGTTTTTACTGTTGAACCGGTAGCTCTCCTCTCCCTGAGAATAGGGTGCCTTTAAATCAGAGGATCCAACAGTGAAAGAAGGGATTTCTGCTATAGACTGCATGGCTTGAGAGACTGGAAAATTTAGGCCATGCCTATTAGTCATTAACCTCATGTCTTCACAGAATTGCGAGTGCTAGATACTAATGATAAGAGGTTGCAGTTTTGATTCCCCGAAGAAAAATCATTAAACACATACAGAGAAGAAGATCGAGTAACGTCATGACCGTTTAATTAGAGTTACATAATTTGTATTCAAACAAATGGATTCTAGAGACAGGCTTTCAAATGATGAACTTCAAAGATATAGTATTTCCTTCTCCCCCACGCATGGTTAAAAAATAAAAAAAATAAAAAAGGGGGGATTAATGACATCGCCATTGCGTTAACACAGATACTAAATCGTCGCTTAATTGCATTTTGATTGATGGAGTGATTTTCCTTTTCTGGGGGACTGATGGGATGATGTTGATGCCAAACGACTTGTGGAGTTTTCAGGAGCCAGTGTTAGGTTTAAATTTCATTTTGGGGAATAAGTTTGGTAAAGGTAGCCATTAGCAAACCCATCAAAGCAAGTCATTGCCTTTCACATACCAGAGGTCTGTTATGTAGACTAAACAAAAGAAAAAAAAAACATTTTTTTAATAAAATTATCAGAGTTGTTTTTTACTGGCAGTAGCATTAACCCTTTAAATACTAGAAAAACTATTAAGTAAATAAATCATTGTCCTTGAAAATAACTAAATTTTAACCATTACATTACTAGAAAATTGAAAATTACCGACAAATTTTCTATCAGTAAATAAGTAAATAATGAAGTCCCCTGTCGGCCTTGATTAATGCTGACATAACAGGAAATGAAATACTACTATTGAGAAATATCTCATTGGGTTTTCTATTCCATTGGCAATTTCATTACCATTTATTTTTCCATCAACATTTTTTGTTGGCTGTTATGTTGCTATAAATTCTATAAGTTCTACAAAAATTCCATATGAAACTTTTGATAGAAATCCCAATAGAAACACTGATATAATTATCTTCCCGTCGGATTAGTGTACATTTCATCAAATTCGTAACATCACAAGAACCAAGCAAAGCTTAATCTTCAATCAAGATTCCATTTCCAGACACAACCATGATTCCAGCTTTGAAATCTAAGCAATTATAAGGATTTATAACAACAATCCTAGTCCACCTAAAACCTTATACAATCTGCCTTCTGCCAAGCATAATTAACTAATAAAGGATCCAAGTAGAGACCAAAAACCTTAGCAATACCACTTAACACCATATATGCTCAAATCTTCTGGCAAATGATCATCCCCATGAACGTTACTAAGATAAAACTTTAACACTCAAAGGGCATAAGTAGGAAGCAAGACAACACCATTAATTAAAGTTTACTTTCAACTCAACACAGGAGCTACCCAACGCTAATAATCAAAGACAATATAACAACTACATAATCATGAGCTTGGAAAGTAATGCAAAGGTCAACAAGACATGAAGTCTACTTCCAAAAGATAACATGTCTGTACATTGATTACTCAATTTACATAACACCAACACACTCCTCCATCCCCACCAAACAAGCTCAGGATTCCAAATCCCCAATCATGGCATATTTGTGATCAAAATTGTATCATAGAAAAATAGCAATCCAGCATTTATCATGGGAATAACTTCAAATGGGGAGGAGATGACCTTCGGGTTTTAATTCCTTTAAAAAATATATATTAATGGGATTTATGTCAACAATAGTGTTTTCGTTGTTTTTTTTTCAATTTTCTACTATTGTTCAAACTATTATCATAAATATTATTATGTAAAAGAAAAGTATTACAGTTTTAACTCTTACCTTAGTCTAGATCCAAACTATACCAAACATTGAAAAGTCTTGCTTTTTAATCCATGCTTTGATTATGACCGAAGGGACAACTTATCTAATCCCACTCAAAATTAAGGCAAAAGAATAGTTAATAAAAATTAAGTACAATGCAAACTTCACTAACAAACGAGGTTTCATGCAGCACTTCTCTATCACTATGTTTTGAGTTTGCCATAATTTGCACCAATAATCGATTCTAAATTCATTTATTTGGAGCAAACAAGTGTTCATATGCTCAGAATGCTTCTGTGCTTCGTCATATGTTTATTTATTTGTGCACATGCGTGCGTTGTTGAAGCAGGAAGGTGAAGAGGTGAAGGAGTTAGGAAGAAACTATAATTCAATGTGAAAACCCTAAAATAAATAAAAGAAGAGGTCTCTATCAACTCGAAAACAAGTTGCACTGGTGAAAAAGACACGAGGGGTCCTTATGAAGGAAACGCAAATGGGCAGTGTTCATGACTTCATGGCAACAAGGGAGACGAGGACAGAGGTTAGGGACCCCCTCCCGGCAATGCATGCCTCTATGGACGTGGCCTTTTCAAAAATGCAACACAAAACCATCTCCATTGGGTAAAATCCGCCCGTGAGCCGTAAGAGGTCTAAATTCACGGGCAACTTAGGCCATGCATATGAGATTATTATGTGTCCAAATATCATTGGCTAACTAACTATTCCTTTTTGACACATATTCAAGCTCAAATGGGACTGAGCCCATCTGATCACAGTCGTAAATGAAAATCATGGGGCTCGTTTGCCTTGCCTCGGCCTCCTCCCTTAAAAAATACTCAAAAGACTTCGTTGTGTACCTTGCTTGGAAGTCCTGCCAGGGCGGAACCTTCATGCTTAAACAATATTCATGTCTTTCTGTCACCGGACAAATATATACAAAAACAAATAGCGACGGGGAGAGAAAGAGAGAGAGAGAGAGGAGAGGAACGAGGAAAGGAAAGGCTCATGCTCATGCTCATGCCAAAACATAAAGGTCAGCAAGAAAATGTATACTCGAATATTATATTACATAGTTCTATATGGTCCTATTTAATAACTTGCCCTTCAATGATTTGCGCTTTATTAATTGTTTTTTACTTACACAACCTGGAAGGCAGTTCATATATTGTAATATGATTGGAAAGGAATAAATCACCTCTTCTGTTCATGGAGAACAACTGTAGAATGTGGGGATTGGGAGTATTAATAATTATCAATTCTTTTTTTCTAATTAATTAAATGGTGGCTTTAATTTGTCCATGCATTGTCATTTCTTTTAGCACACATGATTTTATTTTATTTTGATTTTTTGAATGGTACATTTTCATTTGTTGAGATAATGTTTGATAATTTTACTAATTAATTGGTTCCCATATACAATTACTCGGCTTCTTAACTAAGTAGTGGCAAAAGGTTGGTGTGGCAATCAATCTCCTTCCCCTGGAGATCGAGACTACATTTTATCTAGAAAAGTATTAGGGATACGTTCTTTAATGTCGCAATTCTTGTTTAATCTATCCCTTTCCACATAATAAGAATAATAATTAATTATTATTATTACTACGAGAAAAAAAAAGAAATTAGATTATTGAGCTGCGAAAACAAGTAATAAAAAAATGTTAATATCTATACCGGTATTTGCATTCGAATTCAAAGAAAAAGGTTTCAAAAAAAATATATCCTAATTTAAAGTTCAAAATATAAATCTATCTAAAACCTTTCAATGAGCACCTTAATTTTTTAAAAAAAATATATAGTTTTATTTAATCATCCATCTTAAGATATTGTGGTAGATATTTTTTAAAAAAATATTTTTTATTTAAAAATATATTTAAATAATTTTTTTTAAAAAAAAATATTTTTATATTTAAATATTAAAACAATTCAAAGACATTAAAAAAAAAAAACATGGTTTGACTGCCACCGCATGCAACTTCCTGACATTTTCACGAGAAGATATGAAATTAGCATCAGCAAATAATCAAGTTAATAAACGTGATTATTGGCGCAAACACCGGATATGGGCCCTCGTGGTAATTCTAATATGGAATGTGTTTGCTTAAAAAGCTGACTTTGGTTGGTCTAATCTAGTTTATGTTCAAATTTCCCTGTTTTCCAACAACACCCAAAATAAAATAACATTATTTTCCTCCCTCAAAACTATTCCTGAAAGAAATTAATCTTAAATATTAAATATTAAATATTATTTTGCAAATATGAAAACGCTGATAAAATAAAATGTGTAAGCTATTTTAAAAAAAAATCAGACAACGCGTCGTTTTAATTTGTCCATATTTAGCCATTGTGATGACT
>Ga0325414_1006477_pt1 | contig 12415 bp, 6 predicted proteins | sample PopdelMetagenome_8_FD_206183 | JGI IMG/M metagenome (GOLD analysis project Ga0325414, IMG submission 206183) | Populus deltoides microbial communities from Bellville, Georgia, United States - Leaf-PdKOR-R3 | ecosystem: Host-associated > Plants > Phyllosphere > Phylloplane/Leaf | place: USA... | reverse complement strand
AAAAAAAAACAGAGAGAGAACGTGAGAAACCTATCAGTTGTTAAAATAATAGCTATTATAAATTAATTAGCGACATTAAGGTACAATTTATTTACAATAATTTACTAAAAACTAAATGTTTAGTGACATATTAAAGACTCAAAACTACAGCATTAATTATTCTATATACCCAGATTCTCTCATGCTCATCCTAACATAATATATTATCATATTATGAACTACATAAATATTCTAATAATTTGTAAACCTGTTTTTCCTCCTTTCTAATAGTTTATCTAATAGAATCAAAAGCGTCAAAACACAAGTGGTAATATATATATATATATATACCGCAGTTTAATCTACTATAGTAGTATTTATTACCTTTGCAATATAGGAGACTTTTGACACATCTTTAATATCATTCCATTACCATTATTTATGTTGTCCCTAGTCTACAATGCTTGTTCGAAGGAAAAGCTAGCTCTCCTTAATCTCAGGTCCATAAAGACGTGGATTATACAGTTTGACATTTTCAAATTCAAACCGATAGAATCATAGAACAGGCGCTCCAATTAACAGCCCTTTGTTTCTTATTTTCTGTAACCGAAAGGCGGTTTCAGCATGAAGCCTGCAAGCGTATCTTCGATTGCAGATCACCAGCTCCCATGGCAGTCCTATATATACTCCGGGGGCCACTGGTCCAACATGCCTAGCCAAGCATTTGAGAGCACAAGACGGTAAACATCAGGTAGCTGCGGGCAGCAGTAAAGACAGATGCTTGACAAGGCAGCATCTGTATATTTATAATCTTACATCCAAGTTGTTTGCTTGTATCTATTCATTGAAATACTGACGAGATGTACAAATTTTGGAGACAAATTTGATCTTATGGGAAACAACTTCCGTTGCCTCTAGTAATTTTCATCATCATCTGCAGCTGATTGACAATAAGGATTGTTTTTCCCTTGCAACTACTACAAGTTACCCCCTCCTCTACAAGAACTATTAAGTTAGAAATAACATTATAAATCCCGAGGGCCATCAAAAGATTGGGTCTTTCTAAGATTCCAGTGGAGGCCATCGTGGATACTTCGCAAAAAGTCGTTTGTAGAATCAATTTGGCATGCTGTTGGCACTGGCCATGGTGCCATGCTGCACACAAGTGCATCGCCAGCTGCCAACTGTTTCCTGTCCTTACCATCAAATGAGGCCCAAGCAGGGCTTCTGCTGTTGAATGGAACTTGAACTCGTATTGTTACATGTTCAGGTAATATCAGAGGTCGAAATGATAAGGAATGTGGACAGATTGGAGTGAAGAGAATGCCAGGGACCTGCAATTACAGAAAATTCATCAAATTTGTAAAATTTATCGCGCACATTTGATTGATAGTAATGATACTAATACGGAATATAAAAGAATATATTCAATTTCAAATGAAAACAATTACACATTCTTCATATGCAAATCGAAATTATTTAACTTTCCCATGAGAAATGAATGAGATTGAAGAAACGGGTAACACAAGCTTTATACATGTCCACAGTGTGGGTGACAACTAATACAAATTGAACCGATAGTTTAATAACGGAATCTTTTGCAAATCAGCCAGATCATGTCATTGAGAATGGGGAAAAGGCAGACCAGTCGATTCTTACTCAATCTGTTAGCCATTAGAAGCTTGCCTGCATTGTGAAAGACCATGAGTCAACTCTAATTCCCATTATTACTCTAGCTGAACCGCCCTTAGTGAAATGATTAACGTCTAGGGTTGTCTAGAGCAAGCACACAACTTTGGTCACTCCTAGTGAAAATGCCGAAGCAAGAACCGCATCCAGATTACCTTCCTAGGGTCTGTTTCAACCAAATCTAACTACTACCTGTGAGTTCGCCATTTCTCGTACCTTTGTATTATCAAATACCTTTTTATCAATAAATTATTAAGTTCTTATCAATGCTACTCATCAATCCCGGTGCCCTTATTTAAACTATGCGATACTGCTATGTAAATTTCTTGTTTTAAAGCATTTTACATCATAAATAGCAAATGACCACTATAGTTGCTTCTAAACATGCTGAAGCACGAAATTAATCTATATTCATAGCAGGAAACTTCCCAGGAAAAAAAGTGAAAAATTTTACACAGGCACTCATGAATGCTTAAATGGAAAGATGTTATCATGATGTACCTGAGGATGAACCATTGATCCTCCAGCTGCCAATGAATATGCAGTGCTACCTGATGTTGTTGATAAGATTAATCCATCACCTTGGACACATGTGACAAAAGAGTTGTCACAATAGCATTCCAAATTTGTAAGGAATGATGATATTCCACGGTCGATTGTAACCTCATTCAAAACAAGTATAGGCCCCTCCATTTCGTACTCATTTTTAGCGGCATCTCTAATAACATAGCATTGCAACCGGTGTCGTAATGTTATACTGATTGGACCCCTAAGGACTGAATCAAGGCAATCTCGGTAATGTTCACTATCTTAAAAACAGTTAAAGAATACTTGCAAGTCAAGACATGGGAAACGTAGGTTGAATTGAGTAAAAAATGACTAACAAATAAATAAATACTATCACATAGAAGCCAGCAATTGCAATTGGTGTTTTCAGAGGTCAATTAAATTTTCCATTTAACAGAAGAACTTCATCAGATGGCATGAAGGATACAGAATGGTGTCATAAAGCCAAGAGACCCCAAAGAAAATGGCACAATTGGGGGAACTGGTCCTTTGAACATTGATGCTGCCTGCAAATGAAGAAGGGTGATGATAACTCCACCAAGCATGATTACAAAAGGAATCCACAATCAACCTAAGAGTGATGTGCATTAAACTGAAAGAACATACCCAAAGAACAGTGCCATCCCCACCAAGAGTCACTACAAGGTCAACTTTTGTATGCAGGCTCAAAACTTCCTTCTCTGCAGAGAAACATTGTGAACTCATAAATAGTTAAATTGTTGCACTATCAAGATATTAATGAAGAGCTAAAGGGTGAACGAGATGTAGTCTAAATATGATCTTCACATTGAAGCTTGAATCATGCAAAACCGGATATAGTGCTTATTGAAGATCTCTAGACTGCATATACATACTGATTGTCACATCATACTAGCATTGGACTGTCTGTTATCTCACATCAACTTTATCTCGAAATTTGAGCAGGATGTAATTTTAACCGTCATTACAAGTGGAGGGCACAAAGTATCTAGTGCAATATTTAAGGGATTCTCAAACAGAAGCATGAAAGAGATCATGGTCTGGCATGGTGCTTACAGTTTTTCCAAACAGGCTTAAAGAATATACATGTGCATATTGATGCATAAAGAAGAAAAGAATTGCTAGAAGTTTTAAGTTGGACTAGCAGTTAAAACCATAAAAGAAAACAGCATCTTACTTCAAATCTTCTTGACTATAAAGGCGAGCACTTAAGATAAATTTTCCAACATAACCAAAAGCATGTAATTTACAAAATTTCATTGCTCAAAATGTGATGCATTAGCAGTAAGTAACCAGCTATGTTTCTTACAGTAATCATAATCAGATGTCTGCCTCTTAATTTTTTTTGTCAAAAGAGCACCAGTGTCCATATAAAATAGAAAATGAAAAACATTCAGTAGCTCACCATCTTTCCATGTATGCAAAAAGTTGAAGTATGATGATTCTGATAGAAGTTCACCCATCACGCGTGGTTCCACATAAATGTTTAACTTTTTATGCTCTTTCAACCATCTGGAATAGGAATTGAGCATTTAGATAAATAGTAAAATTTAATAAACAGCATGCAACCAGTTTCAAAAAATAAAAATATTAATGTAAAACTACATGGTCTGGAAAAATAACCCTCAAGGGAAGATGAAAGCAGAGAGGCAAAGTAGAGAGACCACACTAAGAACTAAAGAAAACATTTCCAGAGAAAATTTCATGAGCACCTGACCATTTCTGCACATAGAATCCGAACAGAGGTTGAATTTGGTTTGGTCATAATCAGCACAGTCTGTGGGTCAGATTCCCACTTCAAAGAAATCTGAAAGGAAAATGAGAATTTGCTAAGGCACAAACACATATTAAATGCCCTTGTTAACTGTTCCTAACAGTGAGAGAAGCACAGAAGCATTTCTCAAAGGAAAAGCAATACAAATGCACAGGTATATTTGTAAATTTGCTTATGATACAAGAAAAAAAAAAAGAACATGATTCAGGTAGGAGATGTAACTTTGAAAGAGGATTCAATACCTGTTTACTGCTGCGCCCTGCAGCTGTTATATTTCCTCTTTCAAAAGAGACAATATCATGTTTGTGTTGATCACTAATATCACCTTTGCACCGCCATGAAAGCTTGAAAGATGCCTGTCTCAGGATTCAAATTTAAATCTAATTTGTCAGAACATGAATAATATCAATATTCATTAACATGATTTTTAAAGCATGGTTTAGCTAAGAAATTCCTTGGAATCAAATTGTGACAATTCATTTATATTATCACAAAAATTGACATGCAAAAGAACAACAAAAGCAACACTAGAAGCAAAGTTTTTGAAGTGTACTATCTAGGTTCTAATAGAACATCAACAGATGGTGTAGTATTACCAAGGCTAGCTGGTTTCCATCCAAACATGTGATGCTGTGAAGCTAGCATGCAATTAAACAAGCAGTTCAACATACTAAATAGTGAATCTGCTGGGGGCACAACAGGAAAATTACCTTTCTCATAATTCTGTTTGGAACTGCTTTGGCTTGGGAGTCGGTCTCTCCATCATGAAGAATTTCATGAGAGCAAAGCCCGTTTGTACTACAATTTTCAGATTGTTCATTTGTTTCATTTCTCTGCATGGGTTGATTAGTTGAGTTTTCCACCCGCTGAGCATCAATATCAGCATTACACTCCCCTGGTGACTTTCCTGTAATACAATCCATCAAAGTCGTTCCTTAAAACGTGGACAAAAATCAGACATTGAAACACTCAGAACATGGTGGAATATTTAATGGACACAAAAACCTGAAATAAGCCAGAACTTAATTCAGTAGCATTAGACACGGAAATTCAAGCATTCCAAACAAGGAATTCACACAGATTTCAGCTTCAACGAGCATCGCATGCTTTTAATGACAATTGATCTAATTTAGAGTAACCTACGTGCAAAAACCAGTGAAGCAAGTAAATGAAGAAAAAGAGAGTCATAGACTCATAGTGATTAAGAAATAAATATATGCAGCTATAAAGGAAGCAGCAAAATGTGATTGGTATAATTTACCATTTACAAGTTAACTACTATAAAATGGTGGATGCACTCATTGGATATCAAAATTTTAAAAAAAAATTCTTTGAACATCAAATAATAAACAAATACAACATATCATAGGAGGACATAGTGTATTGAATAGAAGCTGTAAAAGTCTTGAGAGAGTCTTTAATGGCTAACACCCTATATGAAGGAACTAGAAAACCAAATCACGAAGTTCAAACTTTAAATGCCAAGAAAAAGCCTACTATTTCTTTCACCCATTTCAGAAAAAAGGCATCCAGCTTTGGATGTGTTAATGGACATGTACGATACAGATGCCCAAGTCTTCAAGTACAAAGGCACAGATCTTAAAATTATTGAATATCCAGAGTAATTAGGGCTGTTTTTAGATTAAACTTCCCCAGTCCTTGTGTTTTATTTCATCCATCAAATTTAAGAAAGAAATAGAATATTTCAATGAGAAAACTAACCTAATCAGAGTACAGATACAAAACACACAATTCAACATAAAAGGGGCCAATAAACCAAGACTAGATAAGTATTCACTCTGTGATTAATACAAGGATGTTCACAATTATGCAGCAAGCCTTAGTACAAGTAGAAAACAATACTTGTAATGCAATAAACACAAGGATGTTCAAACTATAGACACACAAACCTAATTTGCTTGTCTGAAAGTATAACTACGAGCAAATTGAGAGCAATACATTTCTATAAATTTCCACCACCTTGTAATAAATTTGAGACTTTTTTATCCCAGGTGACCTCCATTTCCAGAAACACCTAAAAACATCTTGAAAATATTGTCAAATGCACTAAGTTGCATAAAACCTCTATCTAGAATGACACATACCAAAGATGGTTGGGTCCCCAATACTCTTGCAGAGTAGATCAAACTTTAACATTCCATTTAGAGAGTGTCTGAACGCCATCAGTTTTTCATTATTACTAATTCCAACACAGGATGTTAACAGAAAATTGCATCTTCAAGAAAAGATGGGCAAATTCTCTACACAAAAAGTTACTACAATTGCCAAGCAAGTTAAATCCGGTACCTTCAGAAACTCTCCTATTTCGTTCTTCCCAAACTTCCCAGCAAACAAGACACGGAAGCATTAATCTTATCATTCCCCTTGCATTATATATAGAAGTCTGAGTCCACCAACTTTGAAGCATTTCACATATATTGTTGCCTGATAGTGCAATAGCCATAATCTGATGATAATGAGTCTAAATTTGATTAGAAAACTCACCAAAACCATAAAATAACCCCAACTTTTCGCTGCTTGTACGAGTGAAACAAAAGGAAAATGAAGTATAAAAGTGTATAACACATATTTAGACAAGTTGCAGCACACCCATTTTATTTCTAACAAGGTGAAAACAGCTGACATCTGAGAAATATTCAAGAGACAGGAAAGCCGGATAATCTCTATTGAGAAAAAAAAAAAGACAGAGTGCGAGAGAAGATAGGAACATTCTGAAGATTCAGAGTAAGCAAGAATGGTTTTGAGCAAACATCTTCAAAACCTGTAAAATTCAAGATGAAAATTAAGGGGAACTTCTAGGAAAGTTCAGTTTCTTATCATTCTAAGATTATAGACTGCCACTAAAAAATTCAGGAATGAAAAAGTTAAACAAGTAAGATCAGCATGGAAAGATGCCCTTCAGCATATGATGAGAAGATTGATCCTAATATAGACATTAAGGCAGAAGAGAAGGACAATCACAAAGGTGCTAGGAAATGAAAAGGGAAAAGATGGAAAATCAAACCGCATATTGGAAAAAATCAGAAGAAATTTCCTAAAAATTACAAACAGAACGCCCATATGCATGCCAAGTCAATGATTCTATTGTCTAGAGACCATACCAAAAAGGAGTTAGGAGCATGGAATGGTTTTTCCTATTATTAAAGCTTTAGAAAGGCAATTTTTTCTAAGAGTATTTTCTCAATTATTTTCAAATATTTACGCAAATTTGTGGATCAGTTTCATCGATCTTCATTTTTGTCACAAGTACTTAGTTGCATCCTCGATATTTTATTACAGTCATCCACGTTATTATTTTTCAGGTTAGAATACTCTCTATTAATAGTTAGTCTTATATAAATCCGGAATAAATTATGCAGCAAAATTCATCGACAAAAGTAGGTCTCTACAATGCGTTTCAGCTGTCAAGAATGTTCTAAATAGATCATACTTATTTAAACTATTAATTATAGCTTGCAACAAGGTTTATGGATTGAAAATTAGATCAAGTGTACATTTACAGAGGTAAGGAATGATTTGCTCAGAATGGGGCTCATCTGGACGGGCTTAGACGTTGTTAACCTCTTTCAGTGTGCTTGAACATGACCATGAGTCAGTACACATGGCACCTTACCAATCATCAACCTCAAAGTGAACACTTCTTGTTAATAATCCCTCTATATATTCATTCAAAGACTTTAGGCATCTCTCTCTCTCTCTCTAGAGAATCTCAACTTGGAATAACACTCCCCTTTAAAAAATGCCACTCATTCAACATTCTTTGCAATACAAGAAGAGGGGCATCCTTCAACAATAAACTAAATTCACCAAGGAGGGATTCCTCATATACCCATTTCCTACTTCTGTTATGCACTCCCTTCCCACACACCCCATCTCTCATTCCCTACCCTTCATCTGCTACACATGTTCCATCCCACTAAAAATGTTCAATCTTCTCTCACCTTCTTCTCTAATTCATCCTCACCACTATACCGAATCCCCGGTCCCCAGAGTTAATAGTTATCGATATGGAAATTTACCAACAACAAAATAAGAAATTAACTGATATTCATAGGACCGATCATCATAGTGTTAGAGAAAACGGATAATTATATGGAACTTACAAAAAGACTGCTACAAAGCAGATGAAAAAAGAACATCAATTATATCAACTAAGGGGCAACATAATCTTACAATTCGTCAAGGAAGCAAACCCATTTAGATAACCCTTGAGTTCAATATTAGGAAATTTTCTAGAATCCATTACGTTTTGCTTTTTGGTGGGAGTTATCCCATTTCGCCCATGTCATCCTTTAACTTTCAATATTCCACACAAAAATCAAAACTAGTCACACACTCTAGTTTTATGTAACCAAGCAAAGACATGGAAGTAGGATTGTTAAGGAAGAGAAACTTTTCAACCTTTGTCAACAGTAATTTAGCTTATACAGTAGTAGATCAAGGAAAGGAAGTCATTTATTAGGCAATATCGTTAGTGTTACATAATTCGAGTTGCCCTTTCTGACCCACTTCAATTGTGAGTTTCTACATTCCAACTTTTCTTTTTTATTTCATGATTTTCTAGTTCTTGCTGCCTATGGAGGTTACCTATCATTCTTCCTCAGCATTATCCTTTTCTCCATAGGTTTCCCGTTCCCCCTTTTCTAGCTAAGAAAACATGAATGCCACAATTAAACCCATGATTAGTAACCAAGAGATGCCATTTGGCTCCAACACCATAAAAAGCAAATTCACAAAATATGCTCATAAGATATTGCAATACATTCTTAAATAACCAATAGAAAAAACTCACAGGATAAGTGCATCCAAGAAAGGAGACAACAGATATGACTAGTAATCATCAGATATCTAGGAGACCATGGGTTTGAAACAATAGAGAACCAGATCAGACAGATTACAAAGGATCAACCTGACAACTACCGATTCAAGTAGTACAAGATTGTCTGTTGATACCAAAGCTGCCAAAAATCTAGAAATCAAAAGGAATTTGTTTTGAAGCTGTCAAATTAAGCAACAACAGTCGCACCAACAGAAAATTGAATCTTGGAAAGTGATTTTTGTAGGAGAACTCAAAAAAATCACAAATTTCCTAGTTTGAACCATCAAAGTCAAATGCGAGATATATAATGAATGAAACTCAAATGCCAATATTTATGCATGTTGTTTAATCATCAGAAACCTTTGCGCTCTAGTTGCTGATTCCGTGCCCTTTCCAGTTCAAATCTACGTTTCCATTCAGCAGCCTCAGCTTGAGCGGAAGCCTTTCCTTCAGCAGCTCGTCTTAATGCCTTTGCAACAGCTAATTTGTAAAACTGTATATTAGATGTGTGCTCACAGTAAATAGTTCCAGAAAAGCAACGTGTAGGTCAAAAAATTAGGGGCAAACATACTTCTAAGAGCCTCTGAGAATTCTATAAGATGGTCATCAGTTTGCTGAATTGGGGTCTGTTGAAGAAGCTCCTGCACTGCCTTCTCGGAATGGAAAAGCGTAAGTGAATCACTAGATCCATTGTCTGGCTGTGAAGACGAAAAACTTGCGTCTCCATTTCCATGTGGATCCTATCAGATAGGAGGCATCAACTTGATTTAATTGATGTGATGCAATGAGAAAGCAAGATGTTGAGTACAGTTAATGGAGAAAGAAGTAAATAAAATGCTTTTCATTTATGCTGGTTCGAGAAGGACTTAATGAATTTCAACCACAACAACCAAGCAAATCCCTCCTTATTATATCCTTGGTTACGTTCCATTGTGAACGCATCAATGAAGTGTATTCATTCAGTCATTGAATGCATTATGAACACTGGAAATTCAAATAAACTTATAATTGTCAAAATCCTTCAACGACATACCAAATTCAAAAGTCAAAACTTGCAAAAGCCACCAATTTGGTAATTTTTAATCATTAATTGTAAGAACTAGACTCGTGGGGTTTTCCAACTAAAGGAAACCCTGCCATTTGAGATTATAATTAGAAATGCATCAATAGCATGATTAAAACATAAACATAAACATAAACAAGATTTCCTTTATTGCTTTCACTTGGAAAAGGACTGGCATTTCTTCAAATAATATGGATTTGCATGAGCCACAGCTCAATTTTTATCCAAATTACACTTGTAAATGATAACATTAACACGTCTCTACTAAATCTTGAAAATAAATAAAAAAATCCAAGCAAATGCTTAGCTTTCAAGTAAAAACACTACTACCTGATTGAGCTTGGTTAACAATTCACATGTAGTGCGAGAAAAAAAAAAGGCAGAAAAGGAAAAGGAAATTCAAAATTAACAAGAGAGATCCAAACAAATAGATGATGAAAAATCAACCAACGGAGCATAACAAATCAAAATCCAGTATATAGTTATTTATTGATAGGGAGGGAGGGAGGGAGGGAGATAGAAGAGGAATTACAGTGGAATTGAGCTTGCTAGGAGCCATCACTGAGCGAGTGAAGAGAATAGTTTTGTGGATATTAAAGAAGAGAAACACAAGGATAGGAATCTTCTCTTCTCTTCTCCTCTCCTCTCCTCTTCAATAAGAAGCTTTACGACAGGTCAGTCGATGCAACACATGAACAGAATTGTCATTTTACAGAGAGACAGACAAGGAGGGAGTTAGCTTCTGCAACTCATGTCATGTCTATCACTATGAGAGATAAACAGAGAGATTATCTGTCATACTAATTATTATTTTTACTTTATTAGGAGTAAATAAATAATAAATGACTAACTACTACATTGAGAGAGAGAGAGAGAGAGAGAGAGACATAGAGAGATTTGGTTAAAGGTCCCACATAACGCGTGGCAACTCGGAAGACCAGATTTCAATTAGCGCTAATCACAAAACTGAATATATTTTTCACATGGCCTTTGCTTCTCCTTCTCCTTCTCCTCTTCCTCTTTTTTCTTTTTTCTTTTTCCTCAATCCAAATTTTGAGATGAGATTTGGTCTAGGATATATATATATATATATATATATATATATATAAGTATTTGTTATTTTTTTAGAAATATATTAAAATAATATTTTTTATTTTTAATATTAGCATATTAAAATAATTTAAAAATATATAAAAAATTAATTTAATATAAAAAAATCTTAAGAATATGATTTGACCGTCGTAATAAAGTAATGCTTGGAAATCAAATGGATAATAATAGTAGTAGTTGAGATGATCATTCTTCTTTCCGTATGGATATTTTTTCAAATATAAAATTTTACAAAATCAAATTAATTTCTAATGAGATACCCACCCTATTTTGTGGATTCTTTTCTTTTTCTGACCAAATTTGCTCATCGCTCCTGAAGAGAAAACCCTGGTTCAAGTTTCCTTTTCTTGAAACCAGATCGAGAGAGAATTTTCCATTGCACCGAATTATATAAGACAATTACAGCTTTCAACCTGTATTTAAGAAGAAAGGTATTAATATAATATATTAATTACCGCCGGGGATTTTTAATATGGACGGAGGGTGGTGGTGCGAGGATGGGCAAAAAACAATTTGGAGAGAAAAAGATTTGGACCAGAATTTGTTGAATTAGGTGAATCTGGAGGCCTCCAATCCATCGTCGTCGACTTTTGACTTTTTTTCTTGATCATCTTGCCGTCACCTGTTACGTAGCTTCCCCGTGATTTTAATATATGGGCTAACAATCGTTGCGTTACCTTTGACTTTCTAAACAAAACGGGAAAGTTCCACTTTATCCCTGCTAAATTCAACAATATCTACTTTGAGTCTTTGACTCGTAATTTCAAGTTTACGGGTGTAATCCGTCGTTGATTCGGTTATACTAGTTATTTTACTTGTGTTCTGTGGTGATTACAATAGTTTTTTTTTTTTTTTTTGTGTGTTTATATATATATAGGTTTTAAAAATATAATTATAAATTAAATATATCAAAAACTATATATGCTAATAAATATAAAAAATAAAGTATTTATTTAACTCACCTCGCTGCAGTTAGAATATTTTTTTCTAATGCAAAAGAATCAATATGTAGATACTATTACCGTATTTTTTGACACTGAATAAAAAATACAAACGTGCTTAAAAAAATTGAATTTATGTATAATAAAATTTAATAAATATTATAAAAAAATGTAAGGAAAAAATATAAAAAATAAACAAAAAAATAGTATAAATGGGTCGAATGTAGAATGATTAATATTTTAAAAAAAATAAAAAATAATATTTAATTATTATTTAGCATTGTAATTTTAATCCATGAGTCCATAATATTGATTAAAAAGCTTTTTATTCCTTACTTGAGGGATAAATTTTTTGCATTGATGTAATTCTGAATATTAATTTTTATTGGTTAAAATTTAATTATAAATTTACATAGAAAAATGATAAGATCAAACAATGAATTATTTGATTTGTCTATGCCATTTCAAAAGTA
>Ga0325414_1006475_pt1 | contig 12417 bp, 5 predicted proteins | sample PopdelMetagenome_8_FD_206183 | JGI IMG/M metagenome (GOLD analysis project Ga0325414, IMG submission 206183) | Populus deltoides microbial communities from Bellville, Georgia, United States - Leaf-PdKOR-R3 | ecosystem: Host-associated > Plants > Phyllosphere > Phylloplane/Leaf | place: USA... | reverse complement strand
CGTTTTTAACCAAACAAAAAAAAAAAAAAAAAAAAAACAGTTTTAGAGTCTTTAGACAAAGCTTTCTACTGTACAGATGAATATTCATAAATGGAAGTGGGATTGAGAAGGACTAGAGAGATGATTCAAATAGAGAATGGTCTTTGGGGGTATAAGATGATAAGGCTAGTAAGTAGTATACAATTATTACGATAGAGTTCAAGAAAAAGTAGAGCCCTGTCTTTATTGGAAAGAAAATTATTATTTTTTTTATTATAATAATTGTAATAGTAATGATAGTGTAAAGTAAGAGTATTCTCCCAAGAAGCCAAAACATTACTGATCACACACGCACCTCCTTATAAATTCTTCACATCAGTAATTCAATCTCACCCCACAGTTTGTCTTCATTCTTTTTCTAAAGAAAAATACACACCCACACCCACACAAATATCTTCTTATTGTGCTAGTGAATCTTGAAAGCTAGCGAAAATGGTGGCCAAGAAGCCAAGAATCGTTATTATTGGAGCGGGAATGGCAGGTCTCACAGCTGCAAACAAGCTCTACACTTCCAGTAGCTCTAACGATATGTTTGAGCTCTGCGTTGTGGAAGGTGGTTCAAGGATTGGTGGAAGAATTAACACTTCAGAATTTGGTGGTGACAGGATAGAGATGGGTGCAACATGGATCCATGGCATTGGAGGCAGCCCAGTTCACAAAATTGCTCAGGAAATCCATTCACTTGAGTCTGAGCAGCCGTGGGAGTGCATGGATGGACTCTTGGACGAGCCAAAGACCGTCGCTGAAGGCGGTTTCGAGCTTAGTCCATCTCTTGTGGAGTCAATATCCACAGTCTTTAAGAACCTGATGGATTATGCCCAGGGGAAACTGATTGAACGTGAGGAAAGCAGTGAAGAGGTTGATTTCTGCAAGCTTGCAGATAAGATTTGTAAGATTTGTCCAAGCAATGGCGGTGGTCCTGGAAAGCTCAGTGTTGGTTCTTTTCTCAGACAAGCCCTTAATGTTTACTGGGATTCTGTGAAAGAGCAAGATCAGATCGAAGGGTGTGGTAATTGGAGCAGAAAGTTGATTGAAGAAGCCATATTTGCAATGCATGAAAACATTCAAAGGACCTATACTTCCGCGGGTGATCTCTTGACTCTAGATTTTGATGCAGAAAGTGAGTATCGCATGTTTCCAGGTGAAGAAATCACCATTGCTAAGGGCTACTTGAGTGTCATTGAATCGCTAGCTTCAGTTTTACCTCATGGCCTAATCCAATTAGGCCGCAAGGTCGCAAGAATTGAATGGCAGCCTGAAGCTCACCAATCAAGCGGACATGGTTGTGCTGGTAGGCCTGTGAAGATACATTTCTGCGATGGATCAATAATGTCAGCTGATCATGTTATAGTTACAGTTTCACTCGGGGTACTTAAAGCTGGAATTGGTCCAGATTCAGGTATGTTCAACCCCCCTCTTCCAACTTTCAAGAGAGAGGCCATATCCAGGGTAGGATTTGGTGTTGTGAATAAGTTGTTTTTGCAACTGAGTTCAAGGCACGATGGCAGAGATGGTGATTACAGCAAGTTCCCATTCCTGCAAATGGCTTTTCATCGACCAGACTCCGAATGGAGGCATAAAAAGATACCGTGGTGGATGAGAAGGACAGCTTCTCTGAGTCCAATTTATAAAAATTCTGGTGTGTTGCTATCTTGGTTTGCAGGGAAAGAAGCTCTTGAGCTCGAAACTCTTAGTGATGAAGAGATTATTGATGGGGTGTCAACAACACTATCTAGCTTTTTGTCACAGCCCCACAAACAATTGAATTCTAATTCTCATGGAGTATGCAATGGGAAAGAGAAATCTGTGGATGGGAATAGAGTTAGATTCGCCAAGGTATTGAAGAGTAAATGGGGTAACGATCCTCTCTTCTTGGGATCTTACAGTTATGTTGCAGTTGGATCAAGTGGCGATGACCTAGACACATTGGCAGAGCCATTGCCAAATACTGATACTTTAGGATCTGCTCCACTTCAAATTCTGTTTGCAGGGGAGGCAACACACAGAACCCATTATTCAACTACTCACGGAGCTTATTTTAGTGGTCTTAGAGAAGCCAGTAGGCTTCTTCAACATTATCGTTGTGTTGGGGTTTAGACACTTAGTGGTTTAATTTTGATCTTTTTTTCTAAGACACTTAATTTTCTGATATCTTTCTTTCTTTCTTTCAATTTCCTTGCGTCTAAAACATCTCTCTCTAGATTTGAGTACCACCAGAGAGCAAAAGGAAAAGGAAAAGGAAAAGGAATGGGATTAGGGAGGGATGAAAGAGATAGATGGGGACATTTTTAGATGTATTGCCTGAATTAAAGAACCTTCTTTCCATTTTCTAATGCTTTCTCTTTGTTTGTGATTGCGCGAGTGTGGTTTCTTTCTCTATTTTAAGTTCTATTTGATCTTCAAAGCAAACCAATTAAGATGGTGTTTGTTTGGCATTGATTGAATATTTTCAAAGTTCGAGGCAAAAAACAAAAGAAAGCTTTGGATCCCACCTCTTTGTTAAGTGTATCTTTTTGCTTCCTCGGTCGACAGGATCCGATAAACCCGGCTCTTTCCAGCTCGGAGTCTCTTCATCAGTTGCCCTACAGCTTGTCTCTCTGCCCAACCCCTTGTTAACTCCAAACACAACTTGGACATAGAATTTACACCACCATCACACAGCTAGGGACAATCAATGAGCTGGCTGTAAGAGTATGTGATTCACATGAAAATCTGGATATGAACCGAGCCTGGGGTCCCATGCCATGCCATACAGTACATCTACTGTATCAAATTGCAGCCACGATGGGCCAACAGGGAGTCAGTCAATCAGACTGGTTGCCAAAATGTCCTTAACAACGAGACATGGGTGGAGATGCGTATCGTCTCCTGATCGCTTTCGTCTTTAGTGCTGAAGCTCCCTCGTAGCCAGGGGAGGGGAGGGACCCATGAAGACACGATAGGTCCCCTCCCATGCATACGTGAGTTTATGCGTTTAACTTAACTACTCACCGCTCAGTAGACAACAACAGTAGCCTACTGCTTGACCCACCACTTGTTTGCTACCTGGTGGTACCATTAGATTTCTCTTCAGACAACAAATCCTTACTCTGCATGCTACAGACAGAAATCGACTGTCCTTATTAACACAAATACTTCTGTCCACGAGCCTCTCAATAATTTCTTTATATATAATATCTTCTCAACTGAGATTAAACCCACCATTTTACGGACCCGATCGTGCCTGGTTTTGAGTCGATTTTTGGAACTCGCATCACATCTTTTAAAAGCTAGGCTCCTTGAATCTAGTACCAGTTCATATTCAATGTCACACAAGGGAGGAGGAGCTTTTCACTAACCTGAGAGAGTCATTCCGGTTGGTCCACAAGCTTTTCAATAATTGTCTAGCAATCCATCGCAATGTTCTACTGCTGCAGCGTATGCCTGCCAACAAATTCAATCGAACCAGGGTCGTAGATACCATTTGTTGTCTTCGGGTTGATATTTTCTTTATATTCTTATATCATTTTAATATACTAATATCAGCAACAAATTGTAAGAAAGAAAGATTCCACCTCCAAAACTCTGCGGACTGTATGGTCAAATCAATGGAGAGGGATGCTGTTCATATATCACAAAGAGTTTAAGATTTTCCAGGCTCTCCCGGAAAAAAGAAAAGAAAAGAGGGAATGGCCCACTTGCTGTCTCTCTTTGCCACTTGTTCAATCACTCTTTGATGATTGTGCATATCACATCCCAATCTGTCACCCAGTCATTTGTCTGATTCATAAACAAACAAGAAAGAATCCCCCATCCTCCATTACCCCTCCACAGTCCACTCCCACCCACTGGCCACCGCCTCGTCCAACATGTTCATTACTTACCTTGACCCTCTTTTATTTTGGCCTCTAATCATCATTATCAACACCTTTAATCCTTACACTTAATTGGTTTAATCAAATCTCTAGTCCTTACTTGCCACAAGCATAATTTGCCATGACCATACCCTCTGATCGATTTACAGGTGTTTTCAACAATCAAAAACCCAGCTAATTACAGTTCGCAGCTAATGATTGGTTTCCCTTGTATCGTATAAATTGGGAGAAGGAGCTGAGATATCCCCAGTACTACAAAGCATGCAAATACATTTTTTTAGCTCATTGAATTCGGGATGATTTTTTTTTATTTTTTACTCAATTTATAATATAGTACGTGTAATATATTAATTACTTGGAAGGCTTCAGAGCAATACTTTCAGTTATTCGGTTGGGTGGTTCTTGTGAAATTATATGGAAAGAACAGGGACAGCATTTCCACGTCCTTGCAGGTGTCCAGTAACTTTAAAACAATGATCCATTCTCTCTTTTTTGTTTTTGGCAAATCTTAGATTAAAAGTCTCATGATGCATTAGGAGCTGTCTACTTTATTCTTTCCAAACGATGGAGAGTAACTTTTCTATCCTTGAGAGAACTAATGATATTGAAAGAGAAGACAAATGGCATCTAACATCTGCTTTGCAAGGTCCTTGTGATGATAGGTAAACCCTTTAACTAAAAAAATCAAGTAGCACATATCAAAAACAATTTTATGTCAAGGAATCTAGGCGTCTATTCATAGAGTAATAGGGCCATTGGAGGGCTTCCCCAACTCTCATTCAATGTAACAATTAATCATCAGCTTTTCTGGCCCAGATGACACTATCTCTTACCTACAATCGGATTTATGATGATGCAAAGCACCATCTTTTTCTAAGATCTATCCTTCACTTCAATTCAAGATACAAAATCTCTTCTTGGTTTTGTCCAATTCATTCAAATTCATTGTCCAGCAATGTTAAAAAAACTAGCAGTTAAAACCAAGCCTATGATCTGCAGCCACCTGCATTTTTGCTGGTGAGGGATCCATCATTCAATTGGTGAGCTCTCAACAACAGCTAGCAACTGTTGGTTTGAAGATTGCTGGTCTTCTATATTGTTCTTGACCAGGTTGTTGTCCGAAAAAACACAAAAAAGATTGTCTTTAAATTGGTGTCAAGAAACTTTCAACAGAAGATTTAGTAATAAAAAAAAAAAACTAAAATTCATTGCATTGAAACAATATAATTATTATTTTTCCCTTCTAAGAAAAATTCATGAAAGGAAAAATAATATTCTTACAAGATTTATTGATCATTGTCAAAGTAATCAAGGACAAACCAGTTTTTTAGTTTCTTTTAATATAGTGCAATGACTAAATTACCCTTAAAAAATAAATAAATAAATTGGCATCTAGAGTTTTTTTTTTTTGAATTTTCACATCTTAAAACACAATAAAATAATTAAATTACCATTATAAGCTAAAAGAAATTGAATGAGTGTCCAGATGCTTTATAGTTTTTTTTTTTAATCTTGGATTATTGGTTATAATTAAGTTGACTAAGAGAAAATCTAATATTTTAATAAATATAAAATATTATTTAAAAACAAAAATTGGTTGGCATGTACAACAACGCACAAGCATGTGGGATATACTTGCACTCTTTGAGTGGTGCTTGCAGCATCTTTAAACACAATAAAATAACTAAATTACCACTATAAGCTTAAAAAATTGAACGGGCGTCCAGATGCTTTTTTGTCTTTTTATCCTAGATTGTTGGTCATAATCAAGTTAACTAAAAGACAATTTGATATTTTAATAAATATAAAATATTATTTAAAAACTAAAAGTGATTGGCGTGTACAATGACGCGCTAGCATGTGGGATATACCTGTGCTCTTCGAGTAGTGCATGCGGCGTCTCCTGATAGCCAAAAATAGACTTCTACAACAGCGCATTGAGCTCTTCCAAGTGGTGGAGCTTGTATAGACGGAAGACCAACAATGTGGCTTTGACGAACATTTTTCTTCTCCTCTTTTTTATCTCTCATCGCCTCGAGTTTCACACCATGATAGTTTGTATTGTATCAATTTTTTCACTACTAGAAAATTAAAAACACCGAGGAAAACATTTAAGAGCACACTTGGTCAGTATACATTCTCATAACAAAGAATTCAATCATGTAGTAAAGCATCAAACTTTAAAATAGAAGAGACCTTCACTAGCACTTTTCTTTTATTGTCCTCTCATTTTCTTTTGTTGTTCATATCTAAATTTATTGAAAGGGAAATAAATAAAGGATTATGACACTTTTCAAATAAAGGCATTTGTAAAGTAGACATCAATACAAGCCTACCATAGAATTGTATAGTGCATTAATTTTGAATGAGGTTATAATATGGGGTTCCCCCCAAAAAAGAAAAAAGATAAACAATTTTTTCCATCTCAATATTGTTCCAACAAAGGGCCATATTTATTACTCAAAATCAATAGATAAGCACAAAAAACAGGGTGATGCAATTTCATTTTGGTTACATAAAGAAAAGAAAACAAAAAATAGAGTAATGCCTAATTGAAAAGACATAGTGGTTTATTTTTTTTTTTAATAAGATAGACCATTAGAGAAGGCATGAACTATACAAGTCGAAATGAAAGCATGATTTGTGATAAATCTCTTTTTAACAGGTCTAAAAAATCCTTATGACCCTTCTTCTTTGGGCACACCCAATAGAAGGAGCATGCCTTGAGTGGGGGCTTGGCAGTGTATCAAGCCTCGAGTATGCTGAGTCTGACACTAGCCAGATCCAAATGCAATTGTACTTAGCAGTGTGCCAAGCCTCGACATGCTAGATTTGTCGTCAGCCAAACCTAGACGCTTTTATACTTGACAGTATACCAAGTTCTAGGCACGCTAGCTGCCAAGCCCTAGGCATGCACATAGAAATGTGCATCCTCTCTTGGAACGCCTGATGGAATGACCATGTTTCTTTGGCACACCCGAGAGAATGAAGTAATGTGGATTTGACAAACATGTCAAATCCAAAGCACATGATGTGATATGACCAACTCATTTCCGACAATAGCCCTTTTTGTCAGTTACCAAATTCCAAAGCCTAATTTTCTAGGTAATATCCTTCATCAGGTACCTCACTCCTACGCCCACATTTGGGTATTAATCCCATTGCAGGGAAACAAATTTCTCTGCCCTTTACTGGGCATTAAACCCATTACCGAGAAACTAATTCCTTCAATCTTAAACCATGATTTCAAACACAATATATCATTACATTTACAAAAACTAATATAATAAATTAAGTATAGGAAAATGACAGGGAGTAAGACACCTACCTCCTGTCGAAGCTCAAGTAATACCTCTATACTACTGCACAACTCGCATATCCTCTCTTGTATTAACAGGTTTATCACATTATATTTCATTTCATGTTTATTTTACATAATATTATTCTAGGTTTACTCCTAATAATTTAACCTTCATTTCCACTTTAATTCTCATTAAATTTTATTTGCTTACAATTAAGCATGAGGAATTTATTCATTTCTAGACACATTCTTCAAATCAAATTACACAAGACACATAGAACTTATTAACTTTTAACCATTTTAAATTTAAGAATTATAAATTCATTTTTCCTCTTATTTTTCTAAAATATACATAATAAAAGAGTATGTGAATTTTCTTTAAACTTTCCCATATGGAACACATTGTCTAGACATACAAAAAGTTTTAAAAAACTAAATAATAATTTCATTAACAATATTAACTTATTTGTATGATCATATTCACACATGTATTATATCACACAAACATTATCACATTTGCATAAATTTTCACTTTATTCTTTTTTTGGCCGCCACCATAACTTCTTCTTGTACCATGATTTATTTAAATTTGTTTTCATTAACTCTTCCTTTACATGAGAAGTCAAACACATTTATAATAACATTCATCTTTAAGTTCAACAACCTCCCTTAATTTTCAATTTTCAACAACGTAAACATTTCAATCAATCTATTTAACGTAACTAAAATCCTTTAAAATAATTCCCTTCATAAAATTCTACATTAATCTATCACAATTTCACTTAAATGAACACAATCTAAATATACACAAATTGATCCTCTTTTCGCTGGCCCTACATGCTTTTAAGAACATCATGTTTTTCTTCATTGTTTCTTTCAAATTTAATAGTAATTACAAGTTATTCTAACCTAATTTATTCAATTCACAATCCATTTGTATTTTTCTCAAAATTTATACTATGAACCCTAACACAAAATTCATAATTTAACATCAATTGCCTTCCTTTTTATATAAGCTTGCTAAGCTAGGTTTCGATCCCCTTACGAAGTAATATTTTCGCCTTCGAATTCTAATGAGTCAAAAATTTCCACGTCCCTCTTTTTTTTTTTTTACCAGGTCAACTCAATTTTTTAATCAGATCAATAAAGTTTTTTTTCTTCAACTCGAATTGGGTTGACCCACAAGTCCCGTCTAGCTTTTAAAACGATGCTCAATATAAAAAAGTTCCTATATATATAATTAATAACTTATAATTTATTCTAGTGTTTTTTATGCTATTGCAAGTTTATTCTTTTGTTTGTTCAAATCATAAGTTAGTCCATCAAATGCTCTTTTAATTCTTTTTTTTTTTTTTAGCTGGTACAATTGAAAACTTGGGAAGGATGTTTAGGTAAAAGAATAATATAATTGTGATAAAAAAAAATCAAATATGAAAACATATGGACTTAATATTAGATTTTTTAAAACAAAAGGATCAGCTAATTATTTCATTAAAAATGCAGGGATCGAATAGTAGTATACCCTTTATATTATATAGTAATATTTGCTTATGAGTGTGGCTGTTAAAATGATATTGGCGATGCTTGCATGATTGTAGATAAATCCTAATAGCATATATCATATAGTAATATATGTTAATTAGTGATCGTCAAAAAGAATACTAGTGATACTTGCAAGTTTGCAAATAAATTTATACATGAATTTTTCAACAAATATATATATATATATCGATTGGAGTATTTAATTTAAACATACAATATTCCAAAAAAAGTCAACTATTTTAAAATTATATCAATGATTTACATAATAAGAAATTAAGTCAAATAATAATGCTCTCGTTGAAAAGTCAACTATTTTTAGAATTCTCGTAAGTGAGAAGAAAAAAAAATCGGGTGATTTTATACCGTAGAGATCCCTTATTGGGCTGATTTGGAAGCTTCATTGCAAAAGTATAAAAAAGAATGAGCCCCATCTCTACTAAATTCGGCAAAGGTGGTGTTTTATTTATTTATTTATTATTATTTTTTTAATTTTCTTCATATGGATGAGCTTGCCATGTTATAAACATTAGGCTCTACTATCATGAACTAATCCATATCAAGATTTCCTGGTCGTGTGGATCCTAGTTTAGACTTTGATTAATTTATTATATGGGCCATATCCTAAATCCTAAATCAAGTGCCTCATCCATGAGAAGGATATGCCTAGGCGTTTATTCCCCTTTAAGTAAGGTTTTGTGACCGGACGCCGTCGCCCTTCCACCTCCAAGGCGGAGGTCCTGCTAGATAAAAATGTTACACATGTGGTTCAAATTTAGTTCGATGCTAGATAAAGAGTTGGGATCATCCATTGCTACAATAACTACTATCACTGTACTATTAAACAGTTTTACCGACGAACTAATTCTGTCGGTGGAATGAATCAACTTCGTCGGTGAAATAATTACCGACGGCATCATCAACGGACGGGTTCTGTCAGTATTATTGTCGTCGGTAACTCCCCTTTTCGTCACTAATTCTGTCGCAAATAAAAAAAACCACCCACCGATGGTCTTATAGACGGATACGCGCGCGCCAAAATTTTTTTTTCCCGTGGGAACATTACCGATGGACTAAATTCGTCTGAAATTTCAACGGTAATTACTGATGGATAATCCGTCGGTAATTATGGCATCGGTGGTAATTGTGTGGCAACTCTCTATGAAATACCGACGGATAATATCCGTCGGTAAAGCCGTCTGTATGTAATCACCGACGAAATATGTTCGTTGGTAATTATGGCATGGCTAGTAATTGTTTGGCAACTCTCTGTGAAATACCGACGGATAAAGGCCGCTGGTATATCCGTCGGTATGTATTTAAAATATATATAAAAAATAATTTATTAATACTAAAAAAGCTTAATAAACAAATAAAATTGGATTAAACATTAAAAATATAAAAATAATGTTAAATAATATTCATTACAAATTTAATGTGTTTAAAAAACAAAATTAAACTAGAATAGCGGCGGAGGAGGCTGGTTGTTCCCGGGATCGTACTGCCAAAAAGGAGCTGCACAAGTATCATCACCTATCTTTGGTCTCATCTCCATGACTATTTAACGGAGCTTATCTCGATACTGATGGAGAGCTCCCAACAGTTGAGACACTACGAGCTGAAAGCAAGTTTTCAGCCGTAGTGTTGGAGAGCCCGTAGACTCGATTTTTATCGGGTCCATCAGATGATTCCACCTTCATCCACAAATCTGGATGGGTTGAAGGATTGTCCCTATATCTCTCCCTCAATCGGCTATTATAGGTCTCCTAAATTTTTTTTAAAAAACCATCATATGCAATTCAAGATGCAATTCAAGAAAATAATAACTTACAAAATAAAATGAACGAACGCACATACCACGAAGTGCTGAGCACGGTTGTCCACAAACTGCTGCACCCCCTTTTGGCGATCTTGACTCCGCACATGCATCTCTACAAACAGCTCCATTGGACTTGGCTCATGTCCAAGAGACACAGCCTGTAAGGAAAAAATAGGTTGAAAGTTAAATATATTATAACAAACGACAAATTAATGAACGATATATTTCATTAAAATTAATCTTATCATCCGCTTTGCATGTGCGTTGAATGGGACGGATCCGCCAATGTGTGTGGTCTCCGAACCATGAATTTGCCGGTTCCGGTTGTCGGCACTGGACTGTGAGCACCGTGAGAACTGCTCTGAGGTCACGTGCTCAATATATGTCGTCCATATTTCCCCCGAGATGAATGGCGGTTTGAATTCCCGCCAAACTGCCACCTCATTCCATCTTTTAAAACCGTTATCTCTCGCATGTCTTTTTGATTTTTTTTAGGTGTCATGCCAAAAATCACGCAACCTACTTCCATAGTAACAAATTAGAATTTCAAACATAAAATTATAAAACAAAAATAAATATTATTTTTGATGTTACCTAGTTGTCGTGTGATTCTCCCATACCCTCCTCACAACATTGATGTTCGCCCTATCCCACTCAAATTTGTTCTGTGTATATAAATAATTCATATAAAATAAAAATAGTACAAGATATAAAATTATAAAAATCATTTATTAAAAATAAGCTGGAAATTAAAAATTAACACCGACCTGAAATCGCTTAAACCATGCATCGATATTAGGTTTCCACTCAAGATGTCTGGAAAACTGGCTCCATTGAAACAATGGAATCTCCATCGACGATTTAAACACCAATGTTATAGCCCTTGCAGCCTCAATGTTTATGAACCTGAAATTAAATAAAAATAGTAATATTAATTAGTTGTTCATAAATTATGTTATAAGTATATATATAAAAAACTAAAACCTAAACGAACTTACATTGAGAGGTCATCATTTCATTGTGCCTGGTACTTGCGGGTGAATTGACCCCGCTGTGAAGGCATACCGCTTCTGCGTTGTGAAACCGCGCTAGAAGAGGTAGCATCACAAGTTGGTGTAGATTCCTCACCATGATTAGCACCTAAGGATACGTCCTCCTCGCTGCTAGAAGAACTAGTTGCAACCATCTTCTGACGACATGCTGTAGATTTTATTCTACGCATCTACACAAATTTATACGAATAATTACATAATTAACTTCGATTATTTTAAAAAAAATTCGACAGAGTCTCCCCTATACTAGGGGGTCCCAAGTTATCGACAAAATCATATTACACTTCCAATTTTGTTTCACATCCCGATCCAATCAATCATCTTGGATCTCAACCTAACTCATCATCATTAACACAAAACACCTTATTCAATAACATCATATAATGAAATTCAAGTAAAAGAATCGATTTCAACTATGAACATTCATTGTTAAATTGGTACTTAGAGTTACAAACATTAGATTAAAATCATAATTCAAATTTACAGATTAATATTACATCTCAAGTTTTAGGAGACAAGACTCTTAATTTATAAATAATTACATGGTCAAAAGCAAAAGGTAACTAAAACAATATCATTCCTAACACGACCCTAATGGATCTCAAAATAGAAATTAACGTGTACACATAAATATAAAAATATAATAACAAGCAATAACAATGACATGTAAACAATAATATCCTAAAATTAAGATAAACTAATTAAATTTAATTCTATATTTCAATTAACATTTAAAATGTAAATTCAACAATAACAATTATAGCAATACAAACAATAATATCCTAAATTAAGATAAACTAATTAAATGTAATT
>Ga0325414_1006474_pt1 | contig 12418 bp, 7 predicted proteins | sample PopdelMetagenome_8_FD_206183 | JGI IMG/M metagenome (GOLD analysis project Ga0325414, IMG submission 206183) | Populus deltoides microbial communities from Bellville, Georgia, United States - Leaf-PdKOR-R3 | ecosystem: Host-associated > Plants > Phyllosphere > Phylloplane/Leaf | place: USA... | reverse complement strand
GCTGGTTATTGATATTGTTGGCTAGCTAAAACGTCATTGCTAACATCAGAATTCGAGCACCTTCTATTCATGAAAGTTGTAGGCAACTGTCTCAGCTTTTCAACAAAAAAAAAAAAACAGAGCTCATTTGGACTTCTAGAACTTGAGATATGAGCTGAAAATCGAATAGTGTCTAGGCTGCAAGACAGATTCCGACTTCTCCGTTGTTGCTAAGATGTGAACTTGAAAATAGCAGAATTGAGCCTTGGACTCCCATGAAAGTTTTAGGTCTATGTCTTAGCTTTCCATACATATAAACCAGACCTAAATCCAAGGTCTACAGCTCCAGTTATAACCCAATAACCGAATGGTGTTCCAGCTTGAATTGAACAACCACCTCTTCTCTAAGTTTAGTCCTCCTTTTGTCTCTTCACTTTCAATAGTTAATCACATCAATCCTTTGAATTGTGAGATATACCTGTATTAAAATTAAATATTTACCATAAATTAAAGATATCTTATATTATCAGACTTGTTATTATAAAACATGCTTTAGTAATGGAATTTAATGATATTTTAGTACAATATGATGATATAAAGCTTTAATGAGAATGCAGTTTTAAGTACTAATCACTTGCTTAGTGACCTTCACTTCACCACATTCATTCCACCATTGCAATCAATAAGGCCTAGGATGTTTAATATAACTCAAATTTGATTTCTTCACAAGAGTATCACTAGCTATATTAGCACAACTACCTCCATCGATTATCATGCTACATAGCTTGTTTTGGATGTGATATAGAGTGTGAAATATGTTTTTCAATTGCTGATCTACATCATCTTTTTTGATTTGCAGAAACCAATAAACGTCTTTTTGAACGATTTGTTTTTTCTTCTTTCAAAACTCTTTTCTTTTTTTTTCTTTTTTTATGCTATTGATATATTTTATACAATAACAGAACAAAATAACAAATTTTTTTATATGCTGCAAATTCAAAGAGAAGAAGAAATTGGATGTTAAGGATTTTTTTGCGGAAACAACAAGAAACAAAAATTTCAAAAGGATATAACCTGATTAATAGTGTCAAGCTCTGATACCAAATGATGTGAACCTCATGATCACGTGGTCACGCAACCCACACGCAAAGACTTCAATTCCCAAAAAGCCAAGTAAATCAGGTTTGATAGTAGTGTAACACAAAAATAACTTGTACCTGTCAGGCACCAACACTATTGGAAATGAAAACCCCCACCCAATGAATATTGATTCGGGAATGAAAAATATAAGAATGACGCCACAAAGTCAGTTGTTCTTCAATAAGCTATTTTTCAATTCTTCAGATAACCAATGAAGGGAGATTATCCCACCAACACACAACAAGTGCGGCAAAATAAGTTTATTGATCTAAAAATTATGTAACCTTACATGTCTGGTTATGCCCTTATTTATACTAACTCCAAACTAAAATAAACCCTAATGGACCCCTTATATGGACTTAAATGAGACCCATTTACAATTAAACCCAAATATAACCCAAAACATAAAGAAATAAAAATAACATAAAGTTTGGTATTGTTTTGCCGCATATCACTTGAGAAAATAAAAGCTAATTAATCTAATTTGGTTTCCTTGTTGCCGCCCCTTTCTTTTCCTTGATTAGCTTGAATTTCCTTATATAACTTGGACAAATAGCAAACAAATTTTCTCATTTGTTGCTGATTTAATTACTTTCCTTCCTAGATTAGGAAAAACACTAAATAAACCTCCCCTCTTTAGAAACAAGAGTTGGCCGACTTCGTTACTTATTTAGGAGAATAAATTGTTAACTTTCTATCCTTGTAGTTTTAAGAAAACAAGCCTAACAAGGTTGTTATGGGGCCAGACCATAAGCTCTTTGTTCCACATGAATTGGGCTCTTCTAAATTAGATGAATTAGAGGCTTTCCTTTATGCTCCTTACATCTCCCAAGCTCCACTAGGTCCATCTTGCTCCATATATTTTGTACAAGCGCATTCAATGCTTCTTTAAGCTTCTTCGGCCTAGCTCTTGCCATTGGCCCAACTGCACCTTTAATGGGTTGTTGGCATGATTACGCTTGGTGCTTGATATGATTCGGCAATGAAAAAACAATTAAATTCAGATTCTGATGAAAAATACATAACTATGTAGTTTCAGGGCAATAGTTGTTACCCATTAAATATCCTTGCAAGATTAGAAAATTCACCAAACTAGCTGCCACATCCTTTTCGGAAAAGAATGCTAGCCAAATAGGAAGTCCATAAGTCAAAAGAAAGTAAATAACAAAATTCGTACAGCCTATGTTGACCACTATTGAGATGCCCTCCCAAACTTCAATTGACTTGAAATTTTAAGCCCATGTAGGAATTCATGTCAGTAGACTCCACATAAAATTTCAGCTCAATCCATTGGTCGGATTGAGAATTATGACTATTGCCGTAAGACTGGGCAGTTGCGCATTTTACGTCAGAATTCAAATCAGATTGTTTTTTCATTGTGTGGATCGTATCATATGGCTATTTTAATTTTGGGTGTCTATTTGTGTCTTCTATTAGTAAAAAACATGTGCTATTTATTATTTGTCTAATTTTTTGAAAAAAAGTGTCATTTATATGGGTCTCCATTATGTTATTTTGGTATTTCCTAGATTTGAAGGGTTGTTCCAAGTATATAGTGATGTTTCAGACCATGTATTGGGACTTCTAGCAATAATATTAAACTTTTCAAATTCTCATTCAGAGAATTTTCTTCCTTGTTCTTCCATTTTCAGAATTGGTTGAAGAACGAATTAAACTTATCACTCTTAATCACAAAGAGTGTGGCATCTTTATCCTAATTGGAATTCCTTTGTGGCATCCTAATCGACTTATGAAAGTATCATTCTAGTTTATCCCCCATCCCATTTATCTTAAATTCACTATAATCCAGACTAGACATTAAAACAAAGACAACATAACTAGACCCATTCTTTATCAATTTTCATCAGAATTCATTGTTACTGATTTTCTAATCATTTGCGGCACATAAAAAATAGAAAGATTTTCTTCATTATTGTCCATGTAAAACAAGGAAACTAAGTGCAATAAGGCAAGAAGACTTCAGAATTAATTCCACATTGATATTAGATTTCCTAATCTATTTGGGACTTTTTTGGAGTGACAAATCTGATTCTAGAATATCTAGGATATTAATTTCAGATTTTTATTATTTTCTTCTTAGTCTTTGGTTTATTATTATTTATTTGAGTCAATTTTGTAAAAGGGCTCAAATCTACATATGGGCATCCATTAGGGTTTTTTAAAGCATTATATAAATGTTATGCATGCTGATAAGCAGGTAGCCATGCATTTATGAAATAAACTTGTATTTTGCGTAATGCAACACATTAACTTTGTAGGGAAAAAAGATCAAATCTAACTTATCAAGGTATAACTGAGCTTGTGGCATCGATCAATTCAATTCCAATAATGTTGGTGCCTTGGGGCTGGTTTCCATTGTGTCACACTTCTCAAACCTGATTTTTGGCTTTCTTGGGAAGTATCATTTTCGCTAGGGGTTGCTTGACCACATGATTAAGAGGTTCGCATCATTTGCTATGTTTTATCTCTTGGCTTCTACCCCACTCGAATTGGCCTATATACTTTTCCAGAATGTTTGTAATTTTACCAAGCTCAACCTTCTTGGTGCCCATCACGATACATTCACATGCTAGAAATTCTTTGTCTTATTGATCATTTTGAGAGAATCATTCATTACTCCCCTTTTCTCTCTACTAAACATTCAATGTCACTAGTTATCTTAAAAAGATATGATGTGGACCAGCCTAGAAAAACCAGCAAGGACTCGTTACATGTTCTAAATGGTCCAATGACTCGGTCCAAGAAAAAGGCATTAAATGCGTTGGTTTTGAAGATTTTGACATAGTCAGATTTGAAGGGTCTATTGGAGTATCAAGAGGAGGCCCTAGTACATCTTATCCATGTGCAAGAGGAACCCAATCCAACCTTATTAGGACTATGAGATGAGGACAAAAAGAGAAAAAAAAAGAATCCTACTACAAATTAAATACAACATGGGTAGCTACCTTTTCCTTTTGTTTCTAGGATTAATGAGGTGCATGGAAGGCATGTTATCATTGTGTCACACTCTTATCAGACTTATTTCAGCTTTCCGAGATCAGATCTCAATCTTTTTTTTTAATCAAATGTAAGAATATATTATAGATCAAAAGTAACAATGCTATAAAAACAGCAAATACAGAAAAATATATATACAAATAGGCCCAAACAAGGGACAAGCTTGAAAGCATTAGAATCTTCCATCAAATAAGATTGAAATTAAAATCAAAGGCCAGAAAAACAACCAAAACAAGACAGTTACTCGCCAAGAGCACCAGCAAACAGCTGCTCCTCCATGCAGGGCGTAGATTTTAATCTTGATTGTGGGTTGCGTGACTATGTCATCATGAGTTTCACATTAGTTGGTGGATGTGGACCAGCCCAAAAACACCTTAAGGACCAGTTACATGTTCCAAATGGTCCAATGACTCGGTCCAAGACAAATGCATTAAAGGCAACATTAAATGCATTGGTTTGAAAGGTTTCGACCAAGTCAGATTTAAAGGATCCATTGGGGTATCAAGAGGAGGCCCTGATACATCTTATCCATGTGCAAGAAGGACCCAATCCAATCTTATTTAGGCCATGAGATGAGGACAACAAAAGGAAACAAAAGAATCTTACTACCTTTTCCTTTTGTTTCTAAGATTAATGGGCTGTATGGAAGGCTATAAATAAGCCTTGAATCAGTTCTGTAATATTTGTTTTCCTTCTCATAGTAGAACATGGATTTAATATGGGCTTTCCTTTTATTTTTGTTAGTTACAGCCCAAGGCTTTTTGGGCTTAATTAATACCTTGTTTTTAGTTAGGATCCAAGGCTTGTTTGGATCAGGTTATGGGCTTTTCAGTTTTGTATGTGGGTTAGTTCAGCCCACAAGAATAAATCCATTGGGTTTAATTTTTAAGAACTATTTAAACACGTGTAACGTAAATTTCGGCAGCCATGGATTAATATTACTTCTGAATTTTTTAGTTTTAATGTGTGAGTGATTCTTGCATTCTTCATTTCTTGAATGAACTAAATATGACTTATTATAGATTAACTAGCTTCGTGGCATCATTCTTCTTCATTCCAATAGTGTTTGTGCCTTGGGCAGGTTTCTAATCAGATCTATTTCAGCTTTCGTGATCTTCAATGATGAATGTGGGTTGTGTGACCACGTGATCACAAGGTTCACATTAGTTGGATGATGTGGACCATTCCAGAAACACCAACCCTTACCGATTACATGTTCCAAATGGTTGAGTGACTCGGTCCAAGACAAAGGCATTGAATGCATTGGTTTTGAAGGTTTCGACCAAGTTAGATTTGAAGGATCCATTGGAGTATCAAGAGTAGGAGGCCCTAGTATATCTTATCCATGTGCAAGAGGGACCCAATCCAACTTTATTAGGGCCATGAGATGAAGACACCAAAGGAAACAAAAGAATCTACTACAACTTGGAAACAACATGGGTACCTACCTTTTCCTTTTGTTTATTGGATTAATGGGTTGTATACAAGGCTACAAAATAAGCCTTGAATCAGTTTTGTAATATTTCATTTCGTTCTCTTCTTCTTATGGCAAAATATGGACTTAATATTATGGGCTTTCTTTTTATTTTTGTCAGTTACAGCCCAAGGCTTGTTTGAGCTTAATTAATACCTTGTTTTCAGTTAGGACCCAAGACTTGTTTGGATCAAGTTATGGGCTTTTCAGTTTAGGGTTTTTGGGACAGTTTTGTATGTGGGTCGGTTCAGCCCACAAGAATAAATCCATTAGGGTTAATTTTTAAGAACTATTTAAACACGTGTAACCTAAATTTTGGTAGCCATGGATGAATATTACTTCTGAATTTTTCAGTTTTAACGTGTGAGAGTGCTTCTTGCATTCTTCAGTTCTGCAACAAACTAAATCTGACTTATCGAAGATTAACTGACTTCGTGGCATCATTCTACTTCCTTCTAATAGTGTTGGTGCCGTGGGGCAAATTTTCATTATGTCACACTCCTATCAGATTTATTTCAGCTTTTCAGGACATATCTCAATCTTGATTGTGGATTGCGTAACCATGTGATCATGAGGTTCGCATCAGGTTGAGTCTTAGACTTTGCTTTCCTACATGTTAGGCATTTGTCACATATGCGTTGCACATCATTTTTTTTAGAACAATATGAATTCTAATACAACACATCTAAAGTCTTAACAACACCAAAATGCCCCATTAATCAACCCTCATGTGCTTCACATATAAGAAATTCACACATAGAATTTAATGCGAACCTCGTGATTACGTGGTCATATAACCAACACGCAAAGACACCAAATTCCTGAAAATTCAAGTAAATCAGGTTTGAAAGAAGTGTGATACAAAGATAAATTGTAGCTAGGCACCATCACTATTGGAAAAGGAAACCCCCACTCAATGAATATTAATTCATGAACGATAAGTATAAGGATAACGCCATGAAATTAGTTGTTCTTCAATAAGTCGTTTCAATTCTTTAGAGAGCCAAGGAAGGAAGAATATCTCATCAAAATAAGTGATCCAAATAAACTACAAAATTGATCTAATGTGATGGTACCTACAAAATTGGTTAGTGGTATAAAACTTATCCTCACGTCGCTCGTTTTTCACTCAAACTTAGGTCTCTCCCCTCATCTCACCTTCTTTCAGTTCTTACAGAAATGAAATCACACCAAATAGAACCAACTCAGCAACACAATCCAAATAGATGTATATGACTCAAGAAACAATAATAACACAGAAAACAAGCAAAACAAATTGTGATGATAATCTCGCGAGTAACAAGGGATCTCTATCCCAAAATATGAACGAAACTGAAGACTCGAATGAAAACAGGAACGCAATATGCAATATGATGAAACAACACCCAATATGTTAGATATGTTGTAAATATACTGCAAGAAATGAAAACGATAGAAACAATACGAGTTTCATGAGTTGATGTAAAAACAACTATGGCCACACTAGGAATAGTAGGATTAAGATCGTTTGTGTTAAAATAAGCCTCCTTATACAAATGTAAGATCATCGACTTGTTAGTGAAAAACACAAATATGATTTGAGCTTCTTTTGCATAAAAATTAGGTTGTTTCTTTAATTTTTCGACACTATTATCATCACACAACCTTACTTTCTTCACTCCTCGGGTTTTACCTCCACTCTCAACTGGTTTAATTGATGATTTAGGTTTAGCTGAATCTAATGGTCTTCACTCACCATTGTCCTCACGTGAATTTTCACTCTTCCCATCCTGAAATTCCCTTTTATAATTTCATTTGATCATCATACTCTTGTTTCGGAGAAAAAGGTACAATAGTGATGGTTTTACCATCCTTTACAATAGGGAACCTATTTCTAAACCCATCATGAATCGCCTTCTTTTTAACACACAAACGACTCTCTTTAAACAAATATCCATCAAGTCTATAAAACTTCCCAAAACCTGAAGTTTCACAAGCATTGTAAACATTACTAAAATCACTATCATCCTTATACAATTCTTTTATCTGTTCAAATCCTAGAAACCTAGCATCCATAGTAGATAAAAGAATATACCTGCGTGAAAGTGCATAAGCCACAATGTTTTCTTCTCCTTACTTATACTTGATCACATACGGAAAGGTTTCAATAAATTCAACTCATTTGGCTTGTCTCCTACTTAGCTTACCTTGCCCTTTCAAGTGCTTCAATGATTCATGATCAGAATGTATCACAAACTCCTTGGGCCACAGGTAATGCTGCCATGTCTCTAAAGTTCTTAACAAGGCACAAAACTCTGTATAATATGTAGGGTAACTCAAGGCTGCCCCATTAAGTTTTTCACCAAAATACATATTGGGCCTCAAATCCTGCATTAACACAGCTCTTATACATATACTTGAAGCATCACATTCAACTTTTTTTTTTTTTGATCAAATGTAAGTATTGTATAGATCAAAAAAGGGGCAAGACAAGCTTGCAAAACAAGCTGGAGACCAGCATTACAAGAAAAAACAGAAACTGACAAAGGAGACCAGCATCACATTCAACTTTAAAAGCTCTGGTAATGTCTGGCAAAGCTAAAAAAACCAGAAAACAAATAAAATGAAATTGCGATGATAGTCTTGCGAGTAGCAAGCAAATCTATCCAAAATATGAACAAAACTGAAGACTCGAATAAAAACATAAATGAAATATGCAAAATGATTAAAAAAAAACACCTAAATATGTTAGATATGTTGAAAATATACTGCAAGAAATGAAAAAAATAGAAAGAAAGCGAATTTCAAAAGTTGACGCAGAAAAGACTCGTTTATGACGAGTTAAGTCCGAATCTGGAACCTAAAGTAAATAATATCCAATTAAGATACAATTTCAATTATAGTGTTATTTCAACCAAAATAGATAGAATATAAAATTTGAGCAATTTACGATAAGGTTTGATATACTGACACAAAAACATTATGAATTAGACTTGATTAGACCCGAAATTGAAAACCAAAGCAAATAATATCCAATTGAACCCTAAATTAATATGTGTTGCGATTTGGACCCCAGTAATCAGAGTTTTAGCTTTTATTTTCAAATCCATTGGTTAGAATATAGATCTTGGCGGCTTGATATCAAACTCAGAATGATCCAACAGTTAAATATTCCTAGATTGGAATAAAACCGAGCTAACTTGGAAATTGACAAGTTACTGTTCAACATGAACAACACCTTTCTGGATAGTGTGTTTCCAATCTCACCGTCCAGATTGAAGACAATATCCAGGCGCACCACATATCCAAACATCGACGTGATCCAACGGTGGAAGAGTGAGGAATCGGCCAGTGATCAAAACTTCCCTACAAGGTGCTTTTCTTTTGCTTTCTAGGATATATCCAAAGGAAATTTCTGTCAAATAGAATGTGATATTTCAAATCCCTCCGATTCGTTAGTAGAGGCTTGTAAGGAGAGCAATATATCTACAAATAAGCATGATCCAACGGTGGATGCCGGAGATATGACCACCGGAGCATACATCATTCTTTGGGTTGGCTACTCCAAATTCTACACTTCTCTCTTTCTAGCCAAATTTTCTCTATTGTCTCTCACTTTTTGGTTTGGTTGGCCTCTTTGCTGTTTTAAAGGCAAATTTTTCATTAATTACAATTTTATCCCTCATTTATGCCTTTATATATTTTATTTTATTTTACACCTGCTTAAATCACTGGTCCTTATTGAACTCCAATTAAGATGAGATCTTGAACCAAGATAGGACAACATATTAATAGACTTCATGCAAAACTTTATCCCGATCCGACTATTGGATTAAGAGCTCTACTCTTTAACGTAAAATTAGTTAGATCATGAATTTTCATCAACAATCCAAATTTTCTTATTTAATCCTCATATAAATCATATCAATTATCTTTCTAGATCTTTAGGGTCAATCCGATAATTGGACACAAACACATGTTGTGTAGCCTTGTCACCATGAGGTGAAATAAACTGGTCGTATCCATATATTGTAGAGTCTCTATGGTGGACAAAGCAAATGTGAAGCCAAATGGTCTTATTTTTAATGCAAGACTATGAGATAAGATTTATCGATAGAAAAAAACTGGATGGAAAAACCCATATATATATATATATATATATTTTGGAGAACTATGGACATTTTGTTTTTGGGCTATTTCTTAAGGCATAGTGCTTTCTTATGGCAATTCGATTTACTTGTTGATTGATAGCTATTGTGGGTGACAGATGTATATTTTCTGTGTACATAGTTGACAAACTAAGTGTAAGTCCATATCAGAATACTTAGCTTGAAACTTTGTGATGCGAACCTCATGATCACGTGATCACGCAACCCACACGCAAAGACACCAATTCCCAGAAAACCAAGTAAATTAGGTTTGATAGGAGTGTGACACAAAGATAACTTATATCAAGGCACCAGCACTCTTAGAAATGAAAAACCCTTACCCAACAAATATTGATTCACGAACGAGAAGTATAAGGATAACGCCACGAAGTTAGTTGTTCTTCGATAAGTCATTTTTAGTTCTTTAAAAAACAAAGGAAGAGAGATTATCCCACCAATACATAATAAGTGCGGCAAAAACAGTTTATTGATCTAAAAAATACATACCCTTACATGTCTGGTTATGCCCTTATTTATAGTGACTCTAAACTAAAATAAATCATAATGGACCCCCCTTAGGTGAACTTATATGAGGCTCACTTACAATTCACTCACTTACAACCCAAAGACTAAGAGTTTATACTTATATGAGGCTCGAGACTAGAGTACCCGTTCGAAAGGGTCATAACTGTTGATCCGACCGTTGGATCTTCCTCAAAATTTTACAGGAGTTTCCAGACGCCGTTTTCCTAGGAGTAGATGTGGAATCGCTACTCGGTGATGCGGAGGTAACGTCGCTCGAGACCGGAGTACCGGTTCGAAAGGGCCATAACTTTTGATCCGACAGTAGGATCTCCCTCAAAATTTTACAGGAGTTTCCGGACGCCGTTTTCCTAGGAGTAGATGTGGAATCGCTACTCGATGATGCGGAGGTATCTTCGCTCAAGACCACAGTACCGGTTCGAAAGGGCCATAACTTTTGATCCAACCGTTGGATCTCCATCAAATTTTTACAGGAGTTTCCGGACGCTGTTTTCCTAGGAGATGTGGAATCGCTACTTGGTGATGCGGAGGTATCGTCGCTCGAGACCAGAGTACCGGTTTGAAAGGGCCATAACTTTTGATCCCACCGTTGGATCTCCATCAAATTTTTACAGGAGTTTCCTGACGCTGTTTTCCTAGGAGTAGATATGGAATCGCAACTCGATGATTCAGAGGTATTGTTGCTCGAGACCAGAGTACCCGTTCGAAAGGGCTAGAACTTTTGATCCGACCGTTGGATCTCCGTCAAATATTTACAAGAGTTTCCAGACGCCGTTTATCTAGGAGTAGATGTGGAATAGCTACTCGTTGATGCGGAGGTATTGTAGCTCGAGACCGGAGTACCGGTTTGAAAGGGCCATAACTTTTGATTCGACTGTTGGATCTCCATCAAAATTTTACAGGAGTTTCCGGACGTCGTTTTCCTAGGAGTACATGTGGAATCGCTACTCGGTGATGCGGAGGTAACGTCGCTCGAAACCGGAGTAAGAGTTCGAAAGGGCCATAACTTTTGACCTGACCGTTGGATCTCCCTCAAAATTTTACAGGATTTTCCAGACGCCGTTTTCCTAAAAGTAGATGTGGAATCAATACTCGATGATGCGGATGTATCTTCGCTCGAGACCACAGTACCGGTTTGATAGGGCCATAACTTTTGATCCGACCGTTGGATCTCCATCAAATTTTTACAGGAGTTTCCGGACGCTGTTTTCCTAGGAGTACATGTGGAATCGCTACTCGGTGATGCAGAGGTATCGTCGCTCGAGACCGGAGTACCGGTTTGAAAGGGCCATAACTTTTGATCCAACCATTGGATGTCCCTCAAAATTTTACAGGAGTTTCCGGACGCCGTTTTCCTAGGAGTAGAGGTGGAATCGCTACTCGATGATGCGGAGGTATCTTCGCTCGAGACCACAGTACCGGTTCGAAAGGGCCATAACTTTTGATCCAACCGTTGGATCTCCATCAAATTTTTACAGGGGTTTCCGGACGCTGTTTTCCTAGGTGATGTGGAATCGCTACTTGGTGATGCGGAGCTATCGTCACTCGAGACCAGAGTACCGGTTTGAAAGCGCCATAACTTTTGATCCCACCGTTGGATCTCCATCAAATTTTTACAGGAGTTTCCTGACGCTGTTTTCCTAGGAGTAGATGCGGAATCGCAACTCGATGATTCAGAGGTATTGTGGCTCGAGACCAGAGTACCCGTTCGAAAGGGCCATAACTTTTGATCCGACCGTTGGATCTCCGTCAAACATTTACAAGAGTTTCCAGACGCCGTTTATCTAGGAGTTGATGTGGAATCGCTACTCGATGATGCGGAGGTATCGTCACTCGAGACCAGAGTACCGGTTCGAAAGGGCCATAACTTTTGATCCGACCATTGGATCTCCATCAAATTTTTACAGGAGTTTCCTGACGCCGTTTTCCTAGGAGTAGATGTGGAATCGCAACTTGATGATCCAGAGGTATCGTCGGTCGAGACTAGAGTATCCGTTCGAAAGGGCCATAACTTTTGATCCGACCGTTGGATCTCCCTCAAAATTTTACAGGAGTTTCCGGACGTCGTTTTCCTAGGAGTACATGTGGAATCGCTACTCGGTGATGCGGAGGTAACGTCGCTCGAGACCGGAGTACC
>Ga0325414_1006470_pt1 | contig 12419 bp, 10 predicted proteins | sample PopdelMetagenome_8_FD_206183 | JGI IMG/M metagenome (GOLD analysis project Ga0325414, IMG submission 206183) | Populus deltoides microbial communities from Bellville, Georgia, United States - Leaf-PdKOR-R3 | ecosystem: Host-associated > Plants > Phyllosphere > Phylloplane/Leaf | place: USA... | reverse complement strand
CATACACCTCTTACATGTTATTCCAAACTAATTCTCTTGAGATATCAAAGGGAATTAAATGGTCAAAACCTAGGTAATTGTTGTAAATTTTCAAAGTTTTTTACAAGTATCATGGTTGTAGCCTTCATCACCATTATTTCTTCGTATTGGTTTAAAAAATAATTTTCTTATCTAAATTTATATATTTTTAAATTATATAATATTTACATAATTGAGTAAGAAAATTAGAGTTACATTTGAGGTAGGACATGGAGACCCTATTTATTATTGATTTTTAATGTCAATAATCATCTATCATGCATAATAACATTTTAACATGCATAATAAAATTATTGCATACTTCAATTTTAATTATTGACTTTATATGTAATTTTTAAAATAACATTTCTATCATTTAGAAATATTAAATAAAATCCAATTTACTAATTTCTCAAACATAATAAAATTTATTTAATATAAATTATCTTGGAAAAAATATATCAAAAAATAATAAGAAAATTAATCATATCAAAATTCTTATTAAAACCCTAAACTATTTTAGAATCAAATAAATAAAACTTCATGGCTTAAAATATTATTTAATTAAACATTTTCGGCTCCGTTTGTTTGCAGGAAAGTAGTTTCCTTTTGGAAATTGGTTTTCTTGAAAAGTGAATTCCTGAAAAGTGAATTATTTTCCGATGTTTGGTAGTGTTATGGAAAATAAACTAGAAAAGACTTTCCAGTGTTTAGTTATGTTATGAAAAATGAACTGGAAAATAATTTATTAATGAATTAAATTTTGTTTCAAATTTATCTAATATATGAAAAATATTAAATATAAATATTTAATCACTTACAATAAAAGAATAAAATCTAAAAAGTATAATAATGAATTTTTTTTATTATATCTTATATTCATATATAGCTTATTTTATAAAATATAACTATATATGTCATATAACATTACAGAGATATAACCTTGTAAAATTTTTCATAAATAAAACCTATTAATTTTTTTTTCAATTTTAAAAGCTTAAAATATGTTTTTTTTCATATGAAGAAAGCCAAATTAGTTTATTGTATTAAGTAAGAGTTAGATATTTGGGTTTTTTGGTATGAAGATTTTTTTAAAAGATAAATAAATACAAAAATATCTTGATAGATTTTTTGGATAAAAATTGTTTTTTTTTTACAGGTATAGACAATTATCCCTGTAATATCCCTTTAATATATATCAAATAAGCATTGAGAAATAAATATAAATATCTTACATCAAACATAGTCATGCATAAATATTAAGTTTTAATGTAATACTCATATATATTAGTTCAAATTAACAAACATAAACATGCTAGACCAAATTAAACAAGTAAATATACTTGTCAAATAATAAACATAAACTTTCTTATTATAATGAAATCATCTTAGCAATCAGGCTTGTAGCAGCTTTGGTTCACAAAATTCTAAACCCAAATTTTCCTCAAATTAACATTTTTATCATAAATGCTTTTGCCAACATTTCATATTGAACCAAGTGATCAAATGCATCCCCAAGAGTGATCTCATCAAAACCTTCAATTTTCATCACTTCTGTATATAGCTCATTAACATCAAGTTGATTTTTTGCTGAGGCTTTGGATTGTAAATGCTACATCTCCAATCTTTTTAGACAACTTTTCAACACTATCATCTTCATACATGCGATTTCTCTTCCTATGTTGCCTCTTTTATGCACTAGAGGAAGATGTCTCTTTTCCTTTTGAAGTTTCTTCATATTCCCCTTCATTTTCAATTGAAATTGATTGCTCTTTAGTATTCTCTTCCAAGTTGACATCAGCATATGATTTGACATAATTTCTGGTTGCCATATCTTTTCCAATAACAAGTTTTTTGTTGAGATACTTGTCATGATTGAGATATGCATGTTCATAAAGTTTAGAATATGCAATTTTTTAGTTCCTTGTATAACATTTTGGAAACTAAAGTAAATATAAAAATTACGAAGAGTATAATATTTATCATACCTTCACTTCTTCATCATAAACATCTTTCGAAACTGTAATCATCTTCAAACAATCATCCTAACCAAAGCCACTTTTATTTTTAAGCTTGGTTATTATTCCCCATTCTTTTTTCACAGTTTTGAGATGATTGTCAACATATTTAGACTCGCATTGTACGTTGAATTTTTGACTAATTTCTGTAGCGACCTTAACAAAAGATTCTGCTTCAAAGGTGAAAGAAGGTTTGTTTCCTTTAAGTACCTTCTCAACTAATATCTCAAGTAGCATGTGAGACATAGGTTTAGACCATGTAAAGTGCTTTCCCTTGCATTTTTCATTTTGTGTGTTACTCATTTCTACAAAAAAAAAATGTTACAAATTTATACAAAATATAATCATACAATATTTAGATTTAATAAATTAAATTTAAAAAATACAATTAATATTTAAAAGAGAATACATAAAATACATAAGAAATTATAATAAAGTCAACAAACAATCCAAATACATAACAAAGATAATACAAACTCAGGCAAGACATAATAAAAATAGACACATATAATTAACACTCAATTACCAGTTTCTTTGAGTGTTATAATCATTCCACATGATTGATGCAACCATTTCTCTTTTTGTTATCCAGTCGCTATTCTCTTCCCTCTCCTCCCGTTGATTTAAGTTGATTATTCGTCTAATTGGTTCACTTTCCGAACATATTTCTTCCATAAGAAAGTCATTTGGATCAACTCCCATGATGTGATTATGAATAATACAACATGTAAGCATAACATCTACTTGTGTTTCATAAGACCAAAAAGATTTTCCATCAATTGATCTAAAATGGCTCTTCAAAATGTCAAACCCTCGCTCAATAGCAATTCTCAACGAAGAGTGTCGAAGATTAAATAACTCCTTTTATTTTCTGGTGAATGTTCTGTAAACTCATTCAAGTGATATCGAACTCCACAAAAAGGAGAAATGATTCCTTTTCGAATACCGTAACCAGCATCACCAAGATAATATTTCCCTACAAATTAGAAAAAAAACCTATTACTATCTTTATCTAATTAAACATTTTATATGTTTATTGCATATAAGAAATACTTTATTATATACCTTCTGGAATTTTTAGACCACTAGGTCTTGATAATGCATCACCTAAAACCCGTGAATCATGTGCACTTCCTTCCCAGCCAACTAAAACATATATAAACTTCAAATCAAAAGTTATAGCTGCTAAAATATTTTGTGTTGTTCATTCTTTTCGACCTCAAAACTTTCCTTGAATCTCAACAGGAACATTTGCAAAAACATGGGTACCATCAATTGCTCCCACACAATCCTATACAAACATGAAAAAATAATTTATAACCTTTTCTTCTAGATGTAATTAATTAATGTATAAAAATATTGGTATTGTTCTCATACCTTAAAATAAAGATAGAATTTTCGATTATTTATTATCTCTGCGGGAACTGTATCCCCTGGGTCTTTAATTAGGTGTTTGTATAATTTAAGAATTGCTTTTAAAACAATTTTAAAGTAACAATGAATAGTTTCAACAGACCTATAGTATATACCACTAATAAAATGAAATCTTTGGTTTTGACCTATAATTTGTAAGAACACAATTACTTGCTCCTTAATAGACACATTTTGAGTTGATCGTAATAGGTCATGACTTGTGAGAACATCACACAATTTATATAAGACAATTGATTTCATACGAATTTGTTCAACACAATGTCTATCACCTTGATTCAAAATGTTATCCATATAGAATTATCGTTGAGCAATTTCATTTATACGTGGTTCTCTTGATATATAATTTCTATTTCTTTCCTGTTCAGTAATAGCTAACTCTGTAGCTATCACAGTTACAGCTACTCTCATACATGCTGCATGAATAATCTTACTATCCATAACAAAAAAGTAAAGTTTTCTGCTAACAAAACCTAAAAATTTAGGGAAATAAACATTAAAAAAGCATATAAAATACTTACATAATCAATACAATAAATTATGCTCAAAGAAGCTGATTCCCAACACAAACAATGCCTTAAAGGAAATAATTATATAATGAATTCTGTATTCCAAAACAAACAATACAATAATTTATTAATGAATTCTGTATATAAATATTTAATGAACTCAAGTTTTCTACCCAGACCATTTCAGTTTTTTTATTATTGTATATAATCATCATCATCAACGCACATAATATTTCACTGTCTAAATAAGATTTCTACCCAAACCAATTCCCCTTTCATTACTGTGCAGCATCATCATCATCAAAGAGTATAATATTTCACAATCAAGATTTCTACCCAAACCAATTCTCCTTTCATTATTGTGCACCATCATCATCATCAACACACACAACATCACTATGCATCATCATCAACGTGCACACATCACGCCCAGAAAGCACAGGAAACACACAAAGCACAAGAAACGCATATCATCAACTCATCAATAGAGAAGGAAAGCATAAGAGAAGGAGAAGGAGAAGGAGAGCCAAAGGTAGCAGATTTGGGAAGGGGACATCGGGTGGGTCGGGTTCTACTGGAAGAGAAGCAATTGAAGAAAAGGAGAGGAAGATGAAGAGATGGAGGGGAATTGAAAGCATATGTTTTTTATTAAACAAAAGGAGAAACAAAGACATTTTGTTTGGTTTCTGTGAAAAAAACACAGCAAACCCGATTTCTGTGAAAAAAGCATAGCTTGGGAAAAATGGGTTTGGGTTTGTTGTGTATGGGTTGCTGTGTATGGGTTTGCTGTGTTAGGTTTCTGGGAAAAATGCAAGGGTTTGGGTTTGCTGTGTATGGGTTGCTTGGCGAAAAGAGGTGGCTCGACAGGGAAGGAATGGTGAAATGAAGGGCGCCTTCGACTTAATGAAAGAACGGTGATTCTTTGAGTTTGCTATGATTCTTTAAGTGGCAAAATGAAGGAATGGTGATTCTCTGGAGTTTGCTGTGTTTGTGTATGGGTCTGTGTTTGGTTTCTGGGAAAAATTTTAGGTTTGCTGTGGTTGATTTTTCCCAGGGGTTTGGGTTTGTTGTGGTTGAATGGGTTGCCTTCCCAGGGGTTTGGGTTTACACAGAGCATGGGAGTATGGGTTGCAGTAAAATTAACAAGATAAACCAGGAAAAAAACGCAGCAAATATATCACAAGATTTATGCCATTATTATAACTACAGATTAAAAATAAAAAGGATGAAAACATAAGATAAATAAAGACATTTGAGGAAAAAAAATTACCTGGAAAAAAGATAAGAGATGCTTCAATTGTTCTGCGTAAATAATTTGGGAGAGAAAAAGAGTTAGGAATTTGTATTTTGTATTTTGTACAGTGCACGTTTTGTCAACCAAGAAAAGGAAAGTGTTTTCCTTAGAATAAGGAAAGGAAAACACTTTCCTGCCATAAAGCCTTTTTTTTTCCTTTGACCGGAATTCAATTTCCTTGACCAACTTTCCTTATGTTTACCAAACATGGGAAAGTAGGAAAAATGGTTTCCAGAAAAATGAATTCCTGGAAACAAACAAGGCATTAATTAAATCCTAACCTAATTAGAATATTACAAAAAATCAATCTTAATCCTATTAAAAAAAATTAATTCTACAATTAATTTAATTTGTGTTTTAATTTTAAAATATAAAATCAATATTTTATATAAGGAGGGAAGAATCATAATTCTCACAAAAAAAAAGCCAAAACATAATAAAGAATAAAAAGGCAGGGGTAAATACTCAAATTACAATCTCAAAACCTTTTTGTAATAAATTGTAATTGTCGGTGGCATAATAGTAATTATACAGGGGCAGAATCATAATCCTGTCATTCTCCCTTCTTCTCTTTGCTGCTATAGCCATATCAATGACAGTTATGGCTACTATCCAAGAGCGATTATGGCGCCCAAGGCTCCGCCATGCAACACCCATTGCGTTAAGTGTTTGGCGCTGCTCGCGGTAGTGCCCATGGCATCAGGCATTGCGTGCAGCAGTGCCCACAAGGCGCCAAGCGCTACTCCTAGCAACACTAATAGCATATCTCCTTGTTTTGTTCAATTACTACAAAATTCCGGCCAGATTCAAAAAATTCGGTCAAATCTAGCTAGAATAATAGAGTTTCATTTTTTTTTGAAAAAATCAGTACAAAAAAAATTAATTTTGGGAAATAGTTTTTCATATAAAATTAATTTAAAATTAACACCAATAACAATTAAAACAAGCAATCAACAACCCTAATTGTCTAACAATAGCTCTGCTACTACCGTTGGATTTCCCAAAACATATAGACACAACGAAAGATAAACTTAAAATTTTTTTAGAAGTCCTAAGGATCCTTTTAAGCAGATTTAGAGTTTTTTAGGGTTTTATATAAAAATTACTTCAAGATCAGATTTTGTTTTCAACTTCGAATAGTTGCTTCAAAGATTGAATTATCTCAAATCACAAGCCGTCTAATTATTCAGACTATAACGATAATCCATATGAATCACTAGTGAGAAATCTCATAAATTCTTTTAGGAAAAAGAAATTGATATATCTTATAGTGCTAACTCTCTTTTTATGTGTGTTTTAAGCATATTACAGTTTGTACTTTACTCATATTTTTCACCATCCCCTAGAAATAAGAGATATAGCTTTCATTTATACGTGGTCTTAAAAACCCTATAAAATATCAATTTGCTCTTTAATTGATATTATATATATATATATATATATATATATATATATATATATATATTATTTTAGGTTAATTTTAGAAATTTATATAATCAAATCTTTACTTAATTTTTCTATATCTAAAATTATAATTCGATGTATAAATTATAATATAGTAATTTGCTTAACAATTTCATGCTATAACTCAAGTGGTGGTGTGCTTTGCTTAAGTCAAGTTCATGAGTTTAGATTATGGGATAGATACATAGTTTTAAAAATTATCTAATTTTTCTTTTAAAAAAATACAAGGACCGATGATAAACCAAAAAAAAAGCCTAGCACACAAGTTTTCTCTATGCCTACGTGCTTCGATTTTTTAAACAAGCCCCTGGCTTGATATTGTGACAATTCAGGCTAAAGAACTTGGTCCAGTTTCAAATTACTATTTCTTAAAAAATTGATTGATCAAATAAGGAATTTTTTATATGCAAGTTTTCAATGCAACAAATATTGATAAGCAAAATTAACAATTCACACTATTTTTTTTAAATTTTATCCTTTAATATTAGATTTTTATTGAATTTTATCATTCAATATTGAATTTATTATAAATTGATTTTTGTATTTTTATCATATAATAAATTAAAAATTAATTTATTTTTTTCTTTTGCATAACAAGGTCATGTCGGAACAACTCTCACATGATTTAATTTAAAATTTGGGCTAAGTAAAGAATGGTAAAAAAAATTTAAGTTTGAATTATTATACCGAGTTTATTGATAATATCAAAAAATTCCTGATATTATTTTTTTTACATTCCAAATTTTGTTGGGTCCAAATAGTAGCGATAACGTGATTGATAATCTAATAAATAAACTAAATTCAAAGGGTGCTTCATTATTTTAGTTATTTTAGAGATAGACTCAACAATACTGACCTTTATCACTCTACTTAGGTCGTAAAAAAGTATTGTATAGTCCTAAAAGTTTTTATTTTTTTTATGTCTAATTTAATTTAGAAGGTTTCAAATTATGGTATGAAACTTTAATGTTTTTTTATGTTTCAGTCCATGAAATGTTATGGGAGAGAGAGGCTTATTAAAAAATAGCAAAGGAAAACGAAAATTATCGAGTGACCACATTTTAACTACCATAAATATCAATACTTGTGTCAATGAGTTTTTTCAGCTCTTGAAAATATTAATGGCACTTGAAAAGGTAGATTGGGGCTTGAAAAAGTAGATTGGGGCTTGAAATTTCTTTTTTAATTTTAAATTTTTGGACAAATGTAAATGTGTTTTGGAATTAAAAATGATTTTATTAAAGTTCTTATGTTGTGTTTCAGTGTTTTTAGGTGAAAAGATGATTGAAAATGAGTTTTTTACGCAAAAAAAACATGAACCTTAACTTTCCAGACACTAAAAGTGATTTCTAGTGGCTGGAAAGTAAATCGGCATAGGACATTTCATCAATTATTTAAAAGAACAAATAGGCAGATGAAATATCGTCTACCCTTTCAAAAAAAAAAAAAAAAAACTAAACCAACTAAGCATATAGGCCTCAACTTGTTTTTCACCTTACTTCTTTTTCAAGGGCTATAAATGCCTAGGATAGAATACTAGACCCAAGCATAGTTCATTGTTTTCTAGTTATTATTTTCTCTTTTTTTTTAGGATTCATACCAAAATAATCTCTTTAAATTAATTTAATAAATAATATTTAATCAATTATATAATTATTTCATTGTTTTTAAGAAAATTAGGGCTATTTATAATAATAATATCGATTGTTTTATGGATAATTATATATTAGCATAATATGTTTTTTAAATATTGGCTCATTAATTTATTGAGAACAAAATAATTTCATTTTTATTGTATTTTTTATATAATTTTCTCAAGCTTATTGTCCTCAAATCTCTTCATATAGGTGTACAAAAATGATTGATTAATAATTTGCTTATTAATATTTTTTAATTAAAACTTGTTTTCACAATCATAATAAGTTTTTAGTTAGAAAATAATACTGCTCATAAAAAATTCTTTTTTCTCAAAATAAAAAGAACCAAAAGAATAAGAAGATTAGGTTTTAGATTAAAAATATATTTTTTTTTCCTTTTCAATTCAAATCATTACAGTTTTTAAGAATATTTTTTTTATTGATATTGTTTTTCTCCTCCATAATTTTATTTTTTTCTTATAAATATATATTTTTCTTATAGTATAATTAAATAAATAAATAAATTTTAAAAAGGAAAGTTATAAAACTCAATCAGACCCATAACTTAGATTACGAGTTGCGCAGGTTAATCCATGTCAATCAAAATCGTCAATCAGACCCATAACTTAGATTACGAGTTGCGCAGGTTAATCCATGTCAATCAAAATCGTCGTTGTTTTAATATCTTTTTAAATGTTAAAGCAATGTCATTTTGGAAAAAAAAATTAAAAAGTGAAATGGAGTTGTGACTAGTTCAACCAAGATATGGATAAACTCACCAAGTCAACCGGGTCATAATAAGTCATCTCTCATTTGGTTTAATTTGAAAACTAGCTCAAGCTAGGGGCTAAATCAGTGAGTTAACAAGATGATTCATTGAGACATATCAAATTTAATAACAATATGAATACATTTCTAGCTTTTGTATACGAACAACTAACTAGTTAATGCTAAAAATAAACTCAATACAAACACTTTCTCATTTTAAGCGTTTTTATATGTTGCTAACCATTTTAACCAAAAACAATGGAGAAAAAGAAACATATACAAGGGAATACATATGAAGCAAGCCCAAAAAGAACTGTCCAAGTTTGTTGGTGAAAGACTGGAATGCCAACTAAGAGTTGGTAGACCAAAATATCTAAATTAGCAACCTAAAATTTTGATTGAGAAAGGAACCCACTAGTGAAAATGCTTTATTTAGGTGTTTAAAGACTCAATTGAAATTTTGGAAGGTTTAATTAAATTTATGGAGGGCTTAATCACAAGGGAAATAAACTTTTGGGAGTCAATTCAGATCTTAATTGAAACAAATCAAGTTTGGGGATCAAAATTGGATTTTGAAAAGTTTAAACAGTCATATTAAGGGCTTAATTGTATAAATTTCAAAGTTTGGTGAGCAATTAGGGACTTAAATGAACAATTCGTGAAGGACAAACTTGTAAAACACGCGTGACTTCAAGGGTCAAATCGAAGAAAATTGGAAGTTTGATGGTCATTTAAGGGTCCAATTGAACAAATCAGAGACCAAGGATCTATTTGTAAAAGGTGCTCAAATTTAGGGCTGACAATTGAATTTGACAGGGACACAATTGCATGATATTAGGAATTTAGGGGGAATTTACATGTAAAATCAAACAAAATCGAAAGAATAGGGATCAAATTGCAAATTGCCAGATCCCGAATAAAAAAAAAACCCTAATTTGTAGGGATTAGCTAAAATGGTGCCGTTCAAGATATTGTACATCTTCTTCTTTAGTTTTTGGCTGATTAATTAGGCACTTTCAAACGAATGAATGTGATGTTTTTTTACAACTCCATAGGTAGCAACCACCATCATTCAACTGAGAAACACCCCCTCTATAATCCCATGTCTTTAAATTCAAACATTTATAATCCATATTTTTCTTTGATCTCCACAACATCTTGTCCCTAGTTCACCAGCACTATAATTTTAGTTGTCATGCTATTTGAGCAAACATTTTTAAACGTTTGAATGTGGAGCTACAGACCTCCAAATAAGCAATAATGGATCCAATCAAAAGGTGTGTACCCTCTCTACCAAGTTCAGGTGATCTCATGTAATGTTGATGTCAGAGTTGCTCTAGCGAAGCCACAAAAGTGACCAACCTAATTACCCTTGACTAGGACACCCATTTGCAGAAAACCACCTAACTTTTTCGTGTTCTCCCACTTAAAACCCCCCTAGAAGTTCTTATCAAGGTTTTAAAACCTTTCTCTATAGATCTAAAGGCCAAAAACACCTCACTTTGGTCTCCAAGTTTATTTCAAAACCACATAAAAAGAGGGGTATCTAGGAGCAGAAGGAAAAAAAAAAGGGGGGAGGGGCAAAAGAGAGTAGAAGAAATAAACTTTAACTAAGATGTAAGTGATTCAATCTAGGAGGATTTAGAAGCTTCAACTCTGTCTAATGAAGTCTGAAAATAAGGAAGAAGGAACGCAACATCAAGAATCAATTCAGATTTGAAAAATTTTAAGCTAAGAAGGTATATACATTCAAACCTTGAAAGTGGAGTCTATGAGGCCTACTATAATGATTTCTCATGTTCAATGCGAAGTTTTTGAAAGTTTTAACATGTTATTAATTGCCTTTATACATTACATTGCATGGTGTTTTGATTTAATAAATGCCAAATGTGGAGCAAGTAGAGAGGGTTACTTTCTGTTAATGACAAGATAGTCCCAAGTTCTCGGTTATTGTTTTGGTCTTTTAAAATGACAAAAGATGGATTTTGAAGCTCATTTTGTTCAAGCATGCTTTTTGTTTTTTATTATTAGTTTTGGGGATTGAAAATCAATGTATTTTCTGAGTTTCTTGCTTTTTTATTATTTCTTTGGTCCTAATTATATTCATCATTGATAATGTGGTCTGAGAGAATAAGAAAAACATGTTTTAGAGGCTTAAAATGGTCTTTTTAGGTTTGTTTTGTCATTCTAGGTTGGCTTTTCTAGGTTTTGGCAAATTCTTTCATTAAATCTTGCCTTAGGTATTAGTTTTAGAGCTCATTTAGTTTAAATTCTAGTTCACGCAAGTTCGTCTATCACTGCTAGTAAGTAATCTAGGAGTTTCATGCATCAATAATAGGTTTTAGTAGGTTTTAATCATAAGATTTCAATTTTGAATAAAAATCTATTTTAACAAAATTGTGTTGATTTGTTGACCATCAAAGCTAACAAACCCCTAATTCTTGTTCTATGCATTATTTCGAACAAGACCATGCGCTCTTTGTTCGAGATCTAGTCTAGATTAAGGTTTGAATTTACAAAATGATGATGAATGTTCTTCATTTTTTTCTTTTATGCATTTGATTCATTTTGACTTAAATATTTTTAAGTTTTTATGTTTTTGTGAAGTTCGATCTATTTTAGTTTTAGTTTTTCTTTTTGGTTTGTTTCTAAGTCAACTCGGTCGAGTCAACCTAGTCGGGTCAACTACTTCTAGGTCCACCTAATCGAGTCAACCTAGTCAAGTCGACCGGCCAGGTCAACAAAAAGAAAAAAAATCAGATCTGTCTTTAGGCTTTGTTTGGATGGTTTTTAATTGAATTTTTGGTTTAAGGATGTATTTGGCAAGACCTCTTTAATTTTTTTTGGATAGTTTTTATTCCAAAAAGTCTACAAATATACAAAAAAAAAATGTTTTTTTGTGTGTTTCATACGGCTAAGTCTCTAAAAAAATCATATCTTTTTAAATAAAATAAAATACATAGTATGTTTTTTTTTTTAGCATGCATCTTGGTTTTAATAATCAATTTATTGAATCCATAAGAATTTTATCAATATTCCGATAATCACCAGTTTTTTAATTCATGAGGATTAATAGTTGAATAGTATAGTGATTAATATTTAAATATTAAGAATTCAATAGAAAATTCTTATAGTTATGGAAATTATAAAAAACTCTTTTTCATAAGAATTTATTTGGGTATACGAGTCCATAATAAATTTTTAATACCAAATTTATTCACATAAATAAATCTAAATCCTAAGCCACAGATGCACCACTAATTAAAAAACCTTTAAAACC
>Ga0325414_1006469_pt1 | contig 12425 bp, 5 predicted proteins | sample PopdelMetagenome_8_FD_206183 | JGI IMG/M metagenome (GOLD analysis project Ga0325414, IMG submission 206183) | Populus deltoides microbial communities from Bellville, Georgia, United States - Leaf-PdKOR-R3 | ecosystem: Host-associated > Plants > Phyllosphere > Phylloplane/Leaf | place: USA... | reverse complement strand
TGACTTTGAAGGATGTGATTTCCATGCTCTTTGTATTTTTATTTTTCTTGACTTAGATTTCCAGAAAGGTATGGATGTTAGCTTTCTAATGCCACTGGAATCACTTCGTTTTGACTTTTAGAGCTCATGCTCTGCACAAAACATCGACTGAGGGTCAAATCTGCCAATTACCTCCAATTTACTCATTTTTGTATCTTTCATCTAAAGGTGCCTTCAAAACATAAAACAAAGAATATCAAGGCATTTTATACATAAAACAATAGGCAAAACACTAGTTAAATGTGAGTGAAACTATCGAATAATATGGTTACATCACTCTGCACAAAACATCGACTGAACGTCAAATCTGTCAATTACCTGCAATTTACTCCTTTTTGCATCTTTCATCCAAAAGTGCCTTCAAAACATAAAACAAAGAATATCAATGCATTATATATATAAAACATAGGCAAAACACTAGTTAAATATGGGTGAAACTATCAAATAATATGGTTGCATCAACCATGTTTAGAATACCTTACCCGGTACGAATCAAGGTTTCGATTCCTCCTTTTCTTTCTAATGACAATTGGCCCTCCCCTCTTCTCTTCTTGTTCAATTTTTCTTGTTAATCCCTTGCCCACCAATGTTTATTTTACCTATAACCCTTAATTTTGGATGGATTATTGAAATTTTGGTGTTTCTCTCTTGATCTGTAAAAATGGATACAAAAACTCCTCTTTTCTTTCTTCATGATAGCTGCAGATTTGTTTTTGGTGAGAAGAGGAGTATTTATGCTTTATAATTATATTTATTTTCATTTAGGCTCTATTTTCTTTAAGTGTATTCGTTTTGCCCCCACTTCTTTTTAGTTTAGTTTATTTTATTTAATTTAATCCAGCCTTGATTTTCTCAAGATTTACAGTTATTCTTAAATTATGAGTAAATCATGCTTGATTTGATGGTCTGTAACTTTCCCACCATGATCAAAAATTGGGTGTAACACCGTTAAATCCTACTACACCAAACAAGGTTGCTTTAGGATAAGAACTTGAGGGTGTCTATATGGCAGGTGAGGGCACAAACATTGAAAAAGGGTGAGATGGCCTTGTAGAGGATAAGCTCCTCAAATGGTGGTGGTTAAAACCCCTGAAGTGGTCAGAGATGTCACATTTATTTGTTTGAAACTGCATCCCGATCATCTTTTATCTACCGAGGAAGATAATAAACAGGGATAGGTGACGTGTCACTCGATTCTTTATTTAAAATGAGTGACATATTGTCTGTTTAAACTATAAAAACTAAGGTTTTTTAATTGGGATTTTGCAAATTTTAATTTAGTTCTTGTTTTTTTAATTTCAACACATGCACATTTAATTGACCTTTAAACTTCTAAATCTCTTTGTATTTAGGAACATGTCTACGAAAAGGTTGACTGCTAACTAAGTTTTCAATGTATTGCCTAATGTTTACACCATTTTTTAAATAGACAGGCTGTATGTATATGAGTTTATAGGAATAGATCTAAGATTTGATTCGCTCTAAGGTAAGAGTTTAAGCATGTCATGATTCTTGTTTGTGATTTTTCATCATAATTGATAGATGTTGAGTTAAGTCTGTTGCGGAATGCTTTCGTTGATCAATTCTTTGTGGTAAGGTTTTTCGCGTTGCCTCAGCCCTCACAATTCTTAGACGGCCTCCACTATTACATCATAGATTGGAAAGTTGTTACAAGTAACTCCATCAATCAAATAGGCTAACTTGTTATAATACTAATTAACGTAACATATAATATGGATATAATTTATCAATCCCTAAAGTTTCACAATCCTAAAACATAGAGAGAAAGAAACCAGGGTTCTCAATCTCTAAGATTACAAATAGAGAAAAGGCTTAAAGTTTTATAGTTTCTAAAAAGTCTTTATATAATAAATTTTTCTATAAAAAAATATCCTACAAGGCTTGTTTAAATACAAGAAAAAGTTTAATCCAAACAAGAAAAACAATCTAAAATCAAGGAAAATAAAGAGAGTTTTGAAAGAATAGCTTCGGAGCATAGGTTGGCCTGGAAACGAAAACAACTAGCAAGCCTAATTAACTTTGCAGAGAGGTTGAGATCGACATAACTTCTGCTTTGTAATCTTTTCTTAAATCCCATTGCCCTACACACTCCAGTACGTCTCCTCTTTCCTTTGCAAATTGCAATCCCTTCAAATATTTTTTTTAACCTTTGTTTTATTAATTTATGTATTAATCTGAGGTCATTCATTGCATGTTCAGAAACTTCTCTTCTTAGAAACTTCTTCTCTGTCGTCATGGGGAAAGTGGAGTAGTGAGGTCACCCATTTGTCAAGACCCAAAAGGAATGCCAATGGTCTTATAGTTGAACCATGGTGGTAAATTTCACATCATTTTAGCTGGAAAAAAAGTGAATGTTTACCTAACTAACATCATTGGTCGATGTAACATTTCTTGTTAAAGGGCCATTGGTGATGTCGTTTCATTTTTTTGTAACATCACTAGGTCATCCATTTTTTTGTTAAAGCAATGGATTTTTTTGTAACATTTTTGTATTAATCTTTCTTGTCACACTTAAAGGTACGTTTCGAGCTAATTCATGGGTTTTCTTGATTAATTAAGTTTAAGGGTTAATTATAGTGCTCAAGGTGCTATCTTGACAAGACATGTTACATTAACAAGACATGTGATGAAAAGTAATGGAGGCAACATTTCTAAATTAATCGGTTTTATTAAATGTTATTAACAAAAAAAAGATAAATTCATAAATAAGCAAAAAAAAAAAAAAACCACATGAATAATGTCTACTAGGTATGAATAGGGTGTGCAACTCCGTTCGGTGATCAAAACCTTGCTTCTAAGGCATCGATTGAAGCGCCTCGACATCCCCTCCATATAAAAGCAGCGTGTGTGGCATAATTATTGTTGGTTTGGCCAGTGTGATTTTTTTTTAAAAAAAAAATTTCCCTCTTTCTTACTCAATTTTCGTGATGACCTTAAAAAATCAGCCTTGAAGTTTGTTATCCTTAAGATTTTTTCTCTATTCTCTTTATTACAATTTTTTTATATTTAGAATAGTTTATGAAATTAAATATTTTTCTCCATTTAATCCCCAATAGATTTTTTTTATCTGTCAATTTGATTTTTATTTTTTTGATTAATATTTGTTTTATTTGAGATGGTTTTTGAAATTGTTTTTTTATAATTCATCATTCTTGAGTTTTGTTACTATCAAATCTAATCCTTTCTTTATTATTGTTATTTTTTTACCTTACAATATTTTTTTACATTGATTTTTTATTATTATTTCAACCTACAACATTTAATTGATCAGATGTTTAGTTTCTTAATTAAGCTCGGGTCTAGAATTTAACGGATTGCGGATTTAAGAGATTAACTTCCGTTTACGATATTGACATGGGCTTTCATGGTTTTTTTTTCCCTTTTTAAGCTTTTTTTCATCCTACATCATTTTGTTATTTTCTTATTCACTCCGTATGAGATTTTTTTGTTGTTTTGAAAATAACACAAGTTGCCTTATTTTTTTTAATAATATCTTTGTTAAAGTTATCTTTTTAAAAGGAATTTTTTTAAAATTAAAATAAATTAATTGATTTCATCCTTCAACATTTAATTCTTCAAGTGTTGGGTTTTTGGGTTGAGTTCAAGTCGAGAATTTAACGGATTATGAATTTGAGAATTTAACCCGGGTTTACAAGGTTCACTTAAGCTTGCTTGATTTTTGTTTCCTCTTTTTAAGCTTTTTTTTTTGTGATTTCATCATCCAATATTCTTTTTATTTCTTTTGTACGGGATTTAACTTTCTTTTTAAAATAACAAGGATAGCCTCAAGGTTTTTTTATTTTTGTTAACTTTAGAGTTTTTTTTTAAAGGAATTTGTTTTTTAGTTAAATTAAATTTATTGGTTTCATCCTTCAATATTTTATTTGGTAGGTGTTGAGCTTTTTAGTTTAGCTCAGGTCTACAATTTAATGTGTTACAGGTTTGACAGATTAACCCGGGTTTGCAAGGTTCACCCAGGTTTGCTTAGTTCTTTTTCATATTTTTTTAAGTTTATTTTTTTTATTTCATCTACCAACAGTTGTTTTTTTTTTATTCTCTTTCTGTGAGATTTTTCTATGGTTTTGAGAGTAATAAGGGTTAATTCAGTTTTTTTTAACCTTTATTGAATCTAGATTTTTTAATTAAATTAAATTAATTATATGAGAGTAAGTATGAGATGCTCAATTTATAATGTTTTTTTATTTTTTTTATCACTACTCTGATAGCAAGTGCGATCATTTTTAGTTATCAAATTCTTAGATTTTTTTTATTCCTTATAAAATGTTGATATCGCATGAACATTCTGTTTTACATTGGTAAAAAAATTAACTCGGCCACAATGTAGTGCGATCCATTTATCTAATGAAAAAAACTAGAAGCATTCATCATTTTACTCTGTATTATTTTTGGATAAATATTGTTATTTTTTAATTTTTCAATTTGGTAACTAGACTTTTTGTTTTTTTTTTTACTTTTATTCATTTATTAATGTTTGTGATATTTTATGTGCTGATATTTTCTTCTCTTGAATTTTCTTGAAAATTCAATATGTTTGATAAAATTTTAGAATTGAATTAGAGACTCATTTCATTAAATCAAATTTAAATTTACGATGATAAGAAATTAAAAGAAAAGGACAAAAACAATCTGATGAGGTTTTCTTAATATTCACGCTAAAAAGTTCATTTTAGTGCAAAAAAATGTTCATTTGCTGAGATACCAGGTGCTTACCGAGAGAGGGGAATTGCTCGTAAGAAAAGAGAGAATCTTCATGGACTGGCTTCCACCAATCGAAGTTTCGCGCATTTCAGATGGTGGTAAAATGAGACCGCATAAAGAGCTTTTCCTCCTTCAGTCAGATTTTTCAGTAAGATATGGTTTGACCCTTTTCTTTTTGTTTGAATCTTCATTTAGACTACGTTCCTCGTACTCCTCCCTTCATTCATTGAGATGGAGGAATCCATACCATAGGAGGCCCGCCCATTATGCATTGCATGAAGGAACCTTTCTTTGTATGACTTCTCTTTTGCCTCAGGTCGAATGAAGGAGTTCATTAAAAAAAAATAAGCCATGATTTACTTCCTTTAGTTTTAGAATTTTATGTTTCGATCCTAAACTGCATTTATTTTACATTTCAGTCCTTGAGTTTTTAGAACAGTTCTATTAAGATATTTTTGAACTTCATCTAGCCGGAAAAAATAGATCAAGCTCAAAAAGTTTTTCTTGAATTAGTTTAATTTTGTATTTTTTTAATAGGTTTTGAGGTTTTTTAGATTATAAATAGGTTTGTTGAGATTCTTAAGATGTTTATTAGATGTTTTCCAGTAAAAATAATTTTTAAAAAATAGATTTTTAGATTAAAAAACCTAAAACCTAACTTTTTGGCCACCTCTTTAATAGCCAAAATACAAATAGACAACACGTATTTATTTTATTTATTTATTTCATTTAATAAAAAAGTGGATTCCCATATCATCACCCTTAAACAAATAAAAAGAAGAAGACTAAAAAAAACTATTTTTGTTATTAGGCTAGACATAAGAGCCCAATCTCATTGTTAGATGCATGATTTATTTATGTGGTTTTTATTTTAAAAAAAATTATTTTTTATCTTTTCATTGAAATGAACTATAAATAACATGTTTAACTTCATATTTAAATTATTATCTAATGTTATCATAATCTTTAAATAATACTATAGATCTTTATGGGAATGTTAACAATTTTTTTATTATTATATACCTCATATAATAATAATAATAATAATATACTCATGAATATTCAATGAAAACAAAATTTCTTTTTTTATTAATTCTTAATAGATTTTTGACATGATTTTATCACATTAATTGTTTTCTTCTTCAATTATATAAAAATATTTAGATATTATTTAGATATTTTTTTATATTCAATTTTACCATTTTTTTCAATAAAATATTTAAAATTTTATTTTATTTATTATATAATTAAATAAAAATATTTTTTTTTCAAAAATGAGGTGTTTGGTTAAAATTGTGGTTGAAAAAAAAGCAGTTTCTTGTGTTTGGTTAATATGCTGTGTTTGAGGTTTGATTGTAGAATTACTTAAAAGGATATATATATATATATAATTGCAAAACATAAGTGTTTTGTAATTACGAAATGAAAAATCCACATGCATTAATTTATTCCTTCATTATTCCATCAAACTATTTGGAATTCCATCGCGTACAAAATCCATACATGAAGGCCTCTAAGATCCTTGAACTGCCGAGCGAGGAACAATATCAGGTAAAAAGTCATCTAGAATTAAATTGGGATTGCGATCATACTCAGAAAAAACTGCATCATCTTGCGATCTCCTTCTAATATAGTTATGTGGTGTCATTGATGCAACTACAATCTCAACATGCATTTTGTATGGATAAGTAGGCATGTTTTGCAAAATTCTCCATCTCTGTTTCTATACCCCAAAAGAACGCTCAAACATGTTAAGTAGTGATGAGTGTGCACGATTAAATACTTCTTTCCGACCACTTGGTTGTCCACGACGCCTAAATTCTTGGAAGTGATACCTCTCGCCCTTGTAGGGACCCAAATATCCATACTCATTGGGATATCCAACATCAACCAAATAGTATTTTCCTATAAATAATAACAACATGGTAATTTTTAACAAAACTAAAAAAACAAATTATATGCCTTCAATTACCAAATCTTCAATTTATTTCAAATCAAAACCTTCTGGTGGTTTTGAAAAATTTATACTGCTATTGTCAATAGCCTCAAGAAAAATACATGTATTGTGTGCACTACCTTCCTATCTTGCCCACACAAACATGAATTGCATATCGAAACTACAAGCGGCCATGACATTTTGTGTTGGTACACCTTTTCTTCCAATAAATGGAATTTGATTTTCAGATGATATGCAGGCACGGACATGTGTGCTATCAATTGCATCGACACATTTCTACAGGCCATAAAAAAATTAAGTAATCATAAACTTTATAAAATATTTCATACTCATTTAAACAACTTAATTAAAAAAAATTCATCTTACCTTGAATTGTGGCATAAATCTTGGATTCATTGCAATTTCTCTTGGTGTCCTCGTAAATTATGGATCTACTGGTTTTATGACTTCTACAGCAAACAAACATAATGATTTAAGCATTTCTTTAAAACATCTACTAACAGTTTCACCTGAATGTTGGAATCTCTCCTGCACTTGTCTATTTGACACCTCAACTGTTGTCAATAGGAACATTGCCACCTTTCAATAACGCTCATTCTTCTTGAAGGTTTTAAGCCATGGTGCATTTCTAAATCATTGCATAGACTCAATAAAGTGGTTGAGTCCATCCTAAACATGTTAACACTTCGTTTCCAATGACCTCTTAAAACCTCAGTCAACCAACGCATCCATGTGTTGTACGAAACCATACATGGTTCTTTATACATATAATTAATATAATATAATTTACGGCTCCAGCTGTGCATATAATTAATTTTTTCATATCAAACTGCCTCTTTAAAATAAATTCAGCATCATCATCACTATCATCATCACCGTCATCATCACTGTCATCATTACTGTTATCGGAGCTGTTTCCATCACTATCATCTCCGGCACCAGCAACTGAGGCATCACTACCTTCACAACTAGGATCATTAATGTGGTCTACAATACGGTTCATTATATTATCATAATTGCCATCGAAATCTTCATTAAATATATCATTAAACCGTGGATCATCCATAACTTTAATTACATGGAAAAAAAAATTATATGTTGTTAATAAAAAAATTTAAATAATTAAATATCATTCAATAAAAAAAGACTATCAAAGAGTTAGTGCGACATAATTTTTTCCATACCTGTAAAGCCAACAAAAAAGGAGTGTTCCACTCGCTTGTATAAAATGCAATTGAGAGGTTTGTTATGAAGAAAGATAGTTCAGTGAGAAATATGATACAAACATTCTTCTTTATATAGAAAAAATTTAATAATGTTTACGTCTATTTTATAATTTTTTAGCTTTCAACATAAGTACATTCACATGTATGGGCTGTGAAAGTAACATATAATGTTAATTTTACAGCTCATACACGGGCAACATTCTAACATGTAGTCTTTCATTTGTTTTGTTCTCATTCTATTATTCAAGATTCCTTGACCCACTGTTTTTTATTTACTTTTCACCATGACAGTTTCAGCAATCAACTACAATCTCAACTCATGTGAATGAAGTGCCCCACGGCAGAAAAGGAATAAAAATACAGCTAAGTAAAAAACTAGCAGCAAGACCAAACAGGCAGAAAAGGAAAAAACACCAACAGCATGTATAGTCCCATCAGACCTCACGGCAGAAAAGAAAAAAACACCAACAGTAACTGCAAATAGGGTTTCTATCTTCTAAACAAACCAATTTTCAGACCTCAACGTGCTCATAGTAGCTACACATGGAAAAAAATACAGCTAAGAAAAAAACACCAGCAACATGTATAGTCCCATCAGACCTCACAGCAGAAAAGAAAAAAACACCAACAGTAACTGCAAATGGGGTTTCTATCTACTAAACAAACCAATTTTCAAACCTCACAAGCTCACAGTACCTAGACCCACGTGTGGCAGCTGGAATATTACAAGAAAACAAGCATTATAATAGGAACACTCAAGCTCAGTTTTGATAAGGAACAAAACAGTGAAGGTAAATGAACAACTAATTCCATTAAAGGGTCACCCATTTAACATTAACAACCATTTAACATTTTAATTCGAAGATAAAATACAACATTAAAAAATAGCAGTTTCTCATACAAGTTTGTTAACTCCCGAAAAGCAGTTTAATAAATACAACAGTAAACAAATTACAGCAAATGGATATGCTCATATGTCTTAACACGAAATGTGGAATAATACAATGACTCGGACAAACTTCGGCAAATAAAAACTACTCTTTTAAAAACCAGCATCCCATTATTCTGCAATAATAAAATAAACATGTATAAATACCGTAAGCACTTGAACATAGTTAATTGATTAACAGTTAAGAAAATTAAATCATACCATGTCAGCTAAGCACGTTTAGTTTGTGCATACATTCGTTGCAACCATCTCAACTTCTGTTGCTTATCACCCATACTAGCCCACATTTCTCTTTTTCTTCTTAAACTCAGATACTTCGTAGTAAAGTCATGAAACTCATCTTCAATTGAAACTCCAGGAATTGAGTGCAGCTCAGCCATTACCTCGTGAATACTACAGCCTTCGTGATCCATATTCACAGAAGTAGAATCACTCTTAGTTAACATACTCTCAAGTAGTTGATTGCACCTTAACAACAGCTGAACACCAATTCCAGACATTTTCTTCTTTCTACCTCAGACCTCAGAAGGATCTCGTCTTTTCTTCTGCCACCACTTTTTGTGTTGCTGCTGCTTAACATATTTATCCCTCCAACCATTCGAGACATGTTAGTTTGGAAATCTGGAATCCCATCTTCCTCTGAATCACCACTTCTTTCTTCCAAACCATCATCATCAATGTTGGCATTGCTTATGCCAGGATTGATATCATTGCCACAAGGTACTTCTGATGAAGGAGCTCATGCAAACTCTCCAGTTGTGACAATGTTGGAATACATTCTGTCAAATTTATTCTTCAATGACGGTTCAATTAATACCGACATGTCTGAATTTTTTGGCTCCTCTAATGTCCTGCATATAAATGAAATCAATTAATGAAGGAGCATGCAAATTTTTTTTTCTGAAATTTGACAACAATAAAAGAAATTGTTAGGATGATGAGGAAGTTACCTGAATTTTTTGTTTCCGCCACTCATCGCTAGCAGAAATTGTTCCTACTTCACTATTCCAACTAGCACCAATTTCAGAAACTAGCTTATTCCATATCCTCCAATCCTTTTTGCATCCATCCCATTTGTTTTTCAATTGTGTTTTAGTGAATGCATGGCCAGTTTGTTCTTTGAATGATGTTATAAGAAATTTCCACCCCGTTTTATTGAAACGAGTAATATCATTCCCGTATCAATGGCCTTAATGCATATATCACAAAATATATGCAACATTTCCTTTGTCCAAGCAGCCTTATCCAAAGATTCAAGATCTTCCATGATATCTTTTAAAACATTTAACAAAAGTTTAAAATCAATCAATGATATCAATTACATTATGGGACATATATAACCATAGACTCAACCAATACAAAAACAATTAGTGTTTTGCATTTACAAAAGCTGTGTGGTTAGCTATAAACATTGACCATGCATTTAATTTGAATGAGAATGTTCCTGTTAATTCCAAGTAAACCAGAAGGAGTTGCAATTTGTCATGAAAACTAATTGAAATCCATTATTTTTCAATTGTGCAGTACACTCAGTTTCTGTTTACTTCTTTACAAGAAAATCATCATCGTCATCATGGCAATTTGGATTCTTAGAAAATAGAGGGAAAAAAAAACAAAAGATTCAAAGTAACACACCTTTCTTTCTCAGCATGCAAACACACAAATGCGAAATCAAAGTTCTGATTTCCTTGAAAAGTAGAGATGAAAGTAATTGACAGTGTGAATTGGGTCTAATCCTACACGACATGCTAACAGGTCACTCCTTATGATTTACTATAAACACATGCACAGTAAAGAACTCTACAGTTTATCAAGCAGAAACAACATCAATGTGTACAGTAAACAGATCAACATGGATGCATCACATTGTTTCCAGATAATTAATTTTAATCAAGCAGCAGCACTGTAAGCTAATAAACATCAACAACAAAACAAATTTCAATGAAGAACAACACATATTTACACACAGTACACAGGCCATGAAGCAGCACAGAAATGCAATTTTTAGCTCAAGTAAAAAAAAATTTAAAGAACGCACAGTACAGAACATGAAGCAGCACAGAAATGCAAAGAACTTTGCTCAATAAAAAAATGATGAAGGCACAGTAAACAGAAGAGAAGTAGCAACAATAATAAAAATTTTAGCTCAATTCAAACAATTAAAGAACGCACAGTAAACAGATCATGTAACATCACATAAATGCAATTTTTAGCTAAAAAAATAAAGATGGAGATAAAGGCAAGAACTTACCTCTGTCCCTCTCTTGTGTGACTTTTCCTAGCATGGTTCTGCAGTGTTTTTCTGCAAACAGAAACAATGGAGACCCAAAACAGAAATGAGATTTTGAGCTGAATTTTAAAAAAAAATTGATGAAGATAAGGCAGGTACTTATAGGTCTTTCGCTCGTGTGACCTTTCCCAACACGAAGTTGTTGGGTTTTTCTGCAATGGTAACAATGGAGGGACAGATCAATGAAGGTTTGGGTGACGATCTTTGTTTGGAAAGAAGAAGGGACAGAGAGGAAGAAGGATGCTCTCAAAACTAGCGTCATCTTGTACGTGATTGTTTTTGCAAAATTTTGAAATGGGGTTGTTGTCGGCAAGAGACGAGAGAGGGGAATAGTCTGGGAAAGGTAGAAAATGGGAGTTTGGATCAATGGCCAAATTGATCTGCCAATTAACTGTAAATTGTGAACAATTTTGGGTGAGGGTTTAGGACCGTTAGGAAAGTTAATTGGGACTGTTGGGAAAGTACGGGGAAAGTGTCGGTGGTGCGAGAGAGGAGAAAACGCATGAAAAGCAATGTGTAATTTCTTTTCAAAAACTGCAGTCCAACCTCAGTTTTGGACTGGGACTCGAGTCAGTAAAAAACATGGTTGGTGTTAACCAAACACTGTGTTGCAGATTTTAATTTCAGCTGCAGCCGCAGTGATGTAACCATATTATTCGATAGTTTCACCCACATCTACCTAATGTTTTGTCCATGTTTTATATATAAAATGCCTTGATATTCTTTGTTTCATGTTTTGAAGGCACTTTTGGATGAAAGATGCAAAAGGAAGTAAATTGGAGGTAATTGGCAGATTTGACGTTCAGTCAATGTTTTGTGCAGAGCGTGAGTTCTAGATATCGAAATGAAGTGATTCCAGTGGCAATAAAAATCTAACATCCATACCTTACTGGAAATGTAATGCAAGAAAAATAAAAAGAGAAAGATCATGGAAATCACATCCTGCAAAGTCAAATCTCGCATTCTTCCAGTGTTGACCTTTGGCCATTAAAAATTTAATATCTGGAGCTACAAAAGTCCAATTAATGCAAACTCAATTTTCTTGGATTCCTGACTTAAAGACCTATCAACGCTCCAAATTTCATCCAAAAAAAATTTCATATGAGGGAGATATGATTTTTCAAAGATGACAACTGAATTCTGCCAGCAAACAGGTTTCGTGAAGAAACAAGTCCAAATTACATTCCGAAGCATCTAAACCGACATCCAAGTTTTTATATCAGC
>Ga0325414_1006468_pt1 | contig 12425 bp, 5 predicted proteins | sample PopdelMetagenome_8_FD_206183 | JGI IMG/M metagenome (GOLD analysis project Ga0325414, IMG submission 206183) | Populus deltoides microbial communities from Bellville, Georgia, United States - Leaf-PdKOR-R3 | ecosystem: Host-associated > Plants > Phyllosphere > Phylloplane/Leaf | place: USA... | reverse complement strand
CTATCATTTTTGTTATGTATGTAAAATATTGTTTTCCTTTTTGTATACATTTTGGATTGTTAGTAAACTTATAAATAAAATAGATTTGGACTATTTATGCATAAACTTATAATAGTAATAGTTTGGAATTAATTATGCATGTATAATGTTTATGAAATTTAGTACGAAACGTATCATTGCATTGGGTGATATAAAACATATAAATTGTATGGATGTGATGGATTATGGAATAATTGTGGTTGTGATGTTGAGTTTTTTTGCAAGATTAATGCATAAATTAAATTTTAGATAGGTATAGCATAAACTCTATCAAAATTTAATTAAATTGGGAAGATTTACCTATTGAACTAAGCAAATCATTATTAATATGAAAAAAAATCTAGGGAAGGAATATGAATATTTCCTAAGAAAAAAAATTTATTTGAATAAAACATCTTAAAATGAGATGTATTTCATCTTGCAAGTGCCATGCTATAAACAATGGAAGTTAACCATCCTAAATATGAAAGGTCAGGGAATGAAAATCATTGTCGTATGGGTTCATAAACGAAAAGGAAGGTTGCATTATGAATACACTGTGAATATTATTAAAATGACAAAAAAAAATGGTTATTTTTCATTAAAAAAAAATGGCTTGGTTATATGTTCTAAACTGCTTATAAGTAAATATATGAAATGCAACATTTTTCGCTCTCTAACACCAAAAAAAAAAAAAAAAAAAGTATGGGAAGGAAAGAGAAGGTATTAATACCTAAGAACATTTCATTTCTATACAACAAATTATTTTATATAATTAACAATTTGTATGTGCTAACTATGGCTAATCACATTTTTTCATGTATAGAAAAAATAAAAATCATGTATCAATAAGTAAAAAATAAAAAGAAGAAAAAGCTTATATTATAGTACGATTTAAAATTTGAAACAAAAATAGTCTTAATTTAAAAAATCGCGTTAAAATGACTAATGAGGAATGCATTAAATTAAAGAAAAACTCACGTTGTATAATTTATAAAAAATATTTTAAAATTTAAGAACAATTAATATTTAATTTAAATATAAAATTTATTACATGTATATGAGTTAATATATTATTTGTTCCTTTATTTTTAAACGATAAGATTTTTTTTAACAAATTTACTAAGAAACACTACAAATTTTTAATTCTAGTATGTTTGATTTAGATAGATACAATATAAAATAAAATTTATTTTTATAAAAAAATTAAAATTAGAAATAGTTTTTTTTACAAGTTTTATGTCTTGAAAAGATCAAGATTTGATATTACTTGTATGTAAATACAATAATAGCTGAGACGATCAGGTTGAAAATTAATTTTATATTTATGAACAAGCAAACGATTAAAATTGAACAGCATGGTAGCATTTGACTAAATTTTTTCCCTGTTTTCCTGTAATCCAATTAAATGATTTTGCAGTTGATTTATGTACAATGTTTATATGGGCTATTTTTTTATTAGCATGGATTTTTAAAACATATTGGCAAAATTACATAATTTTAAAAAAAAATAGTGAAATAACACATTTTTTACTACGATTGAAAAACATTATATTCAAACTTATTATTATTAGAAACGAGACATTTCAAAACAAAAACATTATTAAATAGGTTATATGTGATTAGAGAGAAAAAAATTGATCTTAAAGACATATCAAATCTTCAATTATGACATTACATGTATTATCAAAAAAATCTTGACAAGACGAATTTAACAATATCAAGAAAAATTATCAATGATAATTCAAGTGTGCCACACTTACCACCCAAAAGTGGTGGTTGGCTCACTTGTTTTTGGCAGCAAGTGTGGCATACAAGGGTAACACTGATATCTTTTATTGAAGTCGTTAGATTCATTTTTTTAAGATTTTTTGATAGTATTAGTGATGTCGTAATTAAAGTTTTAAAGTGCCTATAAAATCATTTTTTTTATTTTTTTTCCTCTCTTTTCTCCTTTCCCCTCATATGTAATCTATTTCACTTCTTTTTTTTGAAATGTAAGATTTTTAAATAGTGAAAGGTTTGAATATCGTGTTTCACAATCATAATATGTACAAATTATAGTTATTAAACATGGACCGGCCTGGCAAGTCGACCCAGGACTCGGTCGACCTGATGACTGTACAGGTCCGAGTAAGGCAAAAAAATCAGGATGAGCAAAAACTCAGTAAAACCCGGTTGACCCACCAGGTTGAACCGTAACCCAGGCAACTCGACAAAATTGGGTTAAGACTTTCTTTTTTTCAAATGTGTTTTTTCTCCTAATCAGAGATCCTTTTTTATATATTTTTTAGTTGATTATTAACCCTTTTCAAATTTCATTATATAAATACTAGAAGAATGTTTTATTTTTTCAATGTGGGATTTGAAGTCATTTAATATAATATACTATATGCTTACAAGAAAAAAATTATTTTTTCAATGTGGGATTTGAAGCCCTTTAGTATATATGTTCTATGTTCACAAGAAAAAAGTTATGTTTTTTCAATGTAGGATAAAAAATATTTTTGTTTTAAATACTTCAACTTAAAAGGATAACATATTATCATAATATTTTTTTAATGTATAATAAAATACTTTTTGAAATAATCTTTTAAACTTCATTATTTATAACACGTATAGCTTATATTCACATAACTTGTTTCTTAATTTTTTTCATAAGAAATATTAAAATTTTAAATATTTTTTTTTAATTTTTCCATGTGGACCTGGGTCAACCCATGTAACCCGGTACATGGTTTCTTAGTCGGGTCAACCCCCAAATCAGGTATGATAACTATGGTATAAACTGTGTTATTTCACCTATTTTTTTTCTTTCAAAGTCTGTTATTTTGCAAATATTTTTAAAAAAATCATGCTAATTTTCATTAAAAAAAATCGTTCACATGATATATTATCTATAAATGTTTTGAAGAAATTTCTATCATTGAAGTAATTGTGGTGTAGTGGGAGTATTGTGACAAAAAAAAAAAAAAACTCGGGTTCGGAATCCATTTTTCTGTCACAAATAAAATTTCCCAACTTCATCTTTCCTCTCTTGCATATTTTCCCCCAAGTGCCCTCAATACTAATAGAAGGAAAAGCAGTGCCGTCTCCTTCCTCTCCTCAGATTCAAAACCCTAAAGAACCATTAGTGTTTCTTCTTTTTTATGAGAGAGAGAGAGAGAGAGAAGCATGAAACTAGGTAGTACAGCAGTGGTAGTAACATCATCATCAGTTGCCACCTTAGGGTTTCCAAAGAATTATTACAACAAACCATCTTGGTTTGGTCAATTATTAAAAACCAACATGTTTCCTCACCATTTCCCAATTCTCTCTTCCTCTTCTTCTTCAGCATCCATCTCCACCACCACAGAGGATTCCAGTGATGCAGTTGCAGCGGCCAAGCCAAAACAACAGCACCCTTGGCTCATTGTTGGCCTCGGCAATCCTGGCAAAAAATACCACTCCACTCGCCATAACGTCTGTTCATTTTAACTCTTTCTTCTTCTTTTGTCGTCGTTTTCATGTTGTATGAATAAGGGTTTTTTCCCAAAATTTTAGTTTAAAAATTTTTAAATTGCAAATTTGATTACTGCAAGTAGAAGAAGATAATAATGTTTTTGTTTGTTATTGTCTGTTGGGGTGGTGTTGTTTTACAGGTGGGATTTCAGATGGTGGATGCTTTGGCTGATGCTGAGGGCATATCTATATCTGGTGTTTCTTTTAAAGCCCTCTTTGGTAAAGGTCGGTTATTTACACCTTTTTGTATTCAACTCAATTCTACATTGAATTAATTGAAACAAGTTCAGATTTTTATCCTTCTTTTGAAATCATTGTCTCGTTGAATTTTTTATTGGGTCTTCAAATTATACTTTGGTAACTACTTGGTACTGTCTCAAACATTATTTGCTTATGGTTGTTATGGAATGGGTGCTTGGCATGCAAATTAACAATACGATTGAAGGGTACAAATTAAGACACATAAAATTGAATTATCTTTTAGGAACTATGGCAGTGAGAGGTAGATGAGATAATGGAATTTTATCTTTTCTGGATTTTAGTTTTCTTATTTACAATCATTATGATAATAGTTCTGTGTTCCAGGATTTATTGGAAATGTTCCAGTGATGTTTGCCAAGCCCCAGACTTTTATGAATGCAAGTGGTGAGTCTGTAAGTAAGCTCTTTGAAGAGGACCTCTTCTTATATTTGCAGTCAAGATATTCTCCTCTATCTAATGTGTCTAGAGTTCTGGCATTGATAGGTTGATTTTCCAATGCCATTTGTAGGTTGGAGCCATTGTATCATATTACAAGATTCCTTTGAAGCAAGTACTTTTGGTAAAATAGTGATATTTGATCTCCCTCTACTCTTTAACTTAAGAAACAATTATGTCCACCGTACTAAGAGTCAGTTATTCTATTGTTTCAGATTTATGATGACCTAGATCTGCCCTTTGCCAAATTGAGACTATTGCCGAAAGGTGGACATGGAGGACATAATGGGTATCTTCTTCTTCTTGTTGTTGCGTGCCCTTAGTGCTGTACTAATTCTATCCTGATTTTGGGCTGTAGTTTACTCTGATCTGAGCTTCAAGTAAAAGGGTCCCATGGCTGAGCCTACTTTAGTGCATGCATTGTTTGCCTTTTGTGGTTTTGGTGTCTGATTGGATCTTGGAGAGGACATAGATACAATGTTTTGAATCATAATCCCTCTTATATCTTATCAGAATAAACATTTGGAACTTGTTTTTATGTTTGTGATATAATTTGGAACTTCATTGTTGTATAATCTATCCTTTGTTATGGCTATTTTTAAAACTTTGTTGCAAAAAGGAAAATTTCATTTTTGAATGTCCAATGTTGAGGGCCATTGTACACTCTGAAAAATATTGCTGTTCTCCATTGAAGTACAAAGAATTCCTCGTAATTAACTCTTGTATTAAAGTACAACGAAGAATTTATCGTAATTAGCTCTTGTACATTGTATGGCTGACTAATTTTCTTGTTCCTTCAGGATGAAGAGTGTTATTAATCACTTCAAAGGAAACTGTGATTTTCCTCGTTTAAGAATTGGTAAGTTGTGTTTCCAAAAGCACCATAATTATACTTAGCAATCTCCTTTCTAGATTTGTTATAGCTATGTGTTTGGGAAATCATTCTAGGCATTGGACGGCCTCCTGGAAAAATGGATACTGCTAACTTTGTTCTCCGCCCTTTCACTAAACAAGAACATGAAGAGGTATGTAAACTTTTTACATTTACTCAGAAGAGATACTGAATAGAATTGGAGAATGGATTTTCATCATTCAATCGATTTCTTTTCTTTTTTCAGTTGGATTTTATGTTTCAACAAGGCATAGAAGCCGTGCGGATTCTTTTACTCCAGGGGTTGAATAAAAGTGCTACTTTTGTCAACAGTACTAAATCTGTGGAGCAACTTGGTTAATTAACTGCTCTGCTAATTATCATTTACATGAAAGGGAATGGATGCTATAGGAAATTGATGGAATGGTGAACGTAATTGGAAATAATATTTTGCGATAAAGAATCCTGTTCAAATTTAGCAACTCAGAATACGAGCTTTTCTATGTATCTAATTTTGTATTGGAAGAGTGTTGGTGCTTTAGATTTTGTTAAGGTGTACTTCCATTGTATCCAATTAATATTTAATGCATTTCTTTTAATAAAAAGAAACCTAAAAGATTGGTTGCTTTTACTGTGCATCATATTTTGTCCTCTTTTAGTCTTTAAAGCTTTTTTTTTATTTAGGCATTGAACTTTTTTTTAAAAAAAATTTATCCTTGTACACTATTTTATTTAGGATTTGGACCTGGGACTTTGTTTTGATTACCTTGTCGTTCAATACAGAAGTTTTAATGAAATACAGAAGTTTTAATGAAATTTTATGTTTGAAATTTTTGTGAGTATTAAGAATTGAATTTGAAATTCAATCTTAAAAAATGTATAAAAGTAAATCAAATATCAAACTCCTTTGATTTACAATTCTATAGCATAGAAATTTAATGTTAAAACTATTTTAAAAAAAATATTCATCTAGCTTTGTTTTTAAAGATATTTGGAGAAATAAGATGAATGCAATGAGGGTAATATAGAAACCAAAATAAATTGAATTTTATGTGTTTTAAACATGTGAATTCAAGAAATTTAATGTTAAAACTATTTTAAAAAAATATTCATCTAGCTTTGTTTTTAAAGATATTTGGAGAAATAAGATGAATGTAGTAAGAAACCAAAATAAATTGAATTTTATGTTTTTTAAATGTGTGAATTCAAGAATTAAACACTGTAATTGAATTCAATTATAGTAAAAATTTATTCCAAAGAACCTATTAACTATTTAAAAAGCACCTTTGTCATATATTTTTTTTCCCATATGATTTTGTCCAACTTCTTTTTTGGTTCTTTTAGTTTGAAAATTATTTGTTTTGGTTCAAAGCTTCAATTTCTTCTACATATCACTCCCTAGGTTTGAGAGGAGTCGTTGGAAAATGACAAAGGACAATTGGTTGGTTATATTTCGGCAATTCAGTCAATCATAGTATCATTGAGTTCCATATAATAAGAGGAGTTTGATAATAGAATTTTTTTTTTCTATTAACATCCTAGAAAAAGTAAATCATGACTTGTTTAAATTTTTATAATTCATTTGATTTTTGGTTTTTAGAGTAATTTTGGGGAGTTTCGAGATTGGTAAGTGGTTTATAAAAGGTTTACAATATTTTTTATGTATTTTCAAATAAAACAAAGTTGAAAATTAGATTTTGAACGTCTAAAAACTTGGATCTCAATTTTCATATCACTAGCAATAGGTGATGGATCATCTGACACTACAAGTGACCATCTCTCATAAAAACAAAAAAGAGTACTCTTCGAAAAAAGAAAAGTAATAAAAAAAACTAGGCATTAGCCTAGGCTTTTCAATTAAAGTTAAACATATAGACCTGGCCTTATAAGCCCACACATCTAAGGTTTTTATAAGGGTCAAGTATATTGGGTTACTCAAGTTTGGGTGCTTAATCTATTTTTGTATTTTGATTTGTGTTTTAATTTAATTTATTTAAAATATTATAAATATATTAAAATTTTAAATTAATTAAGAATATATTTTAGATATTATTTTATGAAATTCCATTTAATTTTCACTTTATTTTCAAATAAGATTATATCATTCTTTCAATAATATTAGCAAGTTTTTTCTTATAGCCCATCATTATTTAAAAAAAATATCTTTTTACTTTTATGATAATAACGTATATTTTTATTATTATATAATTAAATAAAAATTATTTAAAAAATATATATTATTTTATCAATCAAGTCCATGATCTAAATTGTAAATTTAACAGGTTGACCTCGGTTAATTAAAAACGTTGTAGCTTTGATATTTGAAAACAAAATATTTTGTACATTAAAATTTAAGTTTAAAATTAAAATTTTACTTGCAATTAGAAGACGTTAGCGATGCTTGCAATTTTTTTTTTCATTCAAAAAGAACTTTCATCCTACTTGTAGTAAAGCGTGGGCTAATTACCTAGTAATCATTAATATCTTTTCGAAAATTGTTTTAGATTTCAATGTTGTGCCCAGATATTAAATTGTATGTTTTAGAACTTTCATCCTTTTAAAGGGTGTTTGTTTCAGAGGTGGAAGTTGAGATTTAAGTGTGGGACTCACTAAAAAACTACAAAAAACAAAAAAATATTAGCTTTTGTGGTTGAGTTTTGTGTATAATTGGGTTGTACCCAACCACAACCTCAACCACAAAAGCTAAACCAAACACACCCTAGTAAGGCACAATCTACAATGTCATATTAGGGATGGTAATAGATATTCACAATTGGGTTTTGTATTATCCATACCCAAACTCGAATGTAAAACTACTTTTTATATTTGACTCAAAACTCAATCAAATATGGATTTTAAAACCTGAACCTAATCAGATTTTGGATATTTATTGGATATCCATGACTCAACTCTAACTCATATCATCAATTTTCTCTGTTAAAAAACTTAAAATAGACATAAACTTTCTCTATTAAAGAAAAATTTAAATTAATCATATATAGTTAAAAAAAAAATTACACCATGTAATGTAAACACATTCAATTAGAAAATCTTCATTGACCTAGAAGACAAATATTAATAAGATGTAATAAATAACTTCAATGTCTACAAAAAGAGCTCAAAATAATATAATTGAAGGCCTATTTAATACTATAAATATTGTATTCTATACTCCATTAGTTTTTATATTGTTAAATAAAAAATAGTTAAAAATATTATTATTATTATGAATTGAGTTTCATGATTTATTTTAATTAACTTTTTTATAGGGTATCATGATCTTAGAAAAATATATTGGCATTGGGTTGGTGCTCAGTTTTTTTAGTGTCTATTTTCTTATCATGTTATTAAATAAAAAATAATTTAAAAAAATATAATTATTGAGAATTAGACTTCATGATTTATTTCTATTTATTTTCTATAAGGTTATCATGGCCTAAAAAAATCTTGGTATTGAGTTATTCCTCGATTTTGCAAACATCTATTTTTTATCATATACTTAAATAAACAAAGTTATTAAACTCAATAGAATTCATAATCCAGATCATGGGTTTGACAATTTAACCTATATTGATCAAATGTGTCATCATCTCAATTTTTTTTTAAATATATGTCACCTTGCAAAACATTTTTAAAGTCAACCTATATTTTTAGCAATCGTTTAAGTTTTTTTTTAATTTGCTGAGTTGACCAAGTTACACTGGGGCAATCCTATACAATTTAATTTAAAACTCGAGTTGGATAAGAAGTATAATCATGAGGTTTTAGGTTCGACCTCAGTGTAGTGTGTGGAATTATCTAATTTATGTTATTTCTTCTATGTTTAACGTGTTTATATTCACATAGGTTCGGGATAATAAATAAATTTACACATAGTAATAACAAAATTATTTTGAAAAATAAAATAGTATATTAAACAAAATTATATAAATTGATTGTATACATTATATTCTAATATTAAACTATTAGAGAAATACTATTCTTTTTTCTAATAATGGCTAATGAAAGAGGAGTTAATGGAATGCAATTTTTTTTAAAAATAATATCTGAAAATGCAATAACATACATTTATACACACATACATCTTTACATAATATAAATTTAATTAAATAATTCAGTCCTTTTATATCATAAAAATAATACATTCAATGATTTCCATAACCATTTTTTATTTTTTTCCATAAAAATGCATCCTTTAATAGATTTACTGTCTTTCCATTTTCAATAATTTCCTATTTTAAGTATAATTAGTTTTTCTATATCTTCGTTTTAAGTCCACAAACAAAATCTAATATAGTATTTTAATTAATTATACTTCAAGTATAAAAATAAATTTAATAAAGGCTAATTCTATTATGAAAACAATTTTATTATGAATTAAATTGATAAATTATAAATCAGTAAAACAAGTGGGTAAATTTTTTAAAATGTTTCAACAAAAAAGTTTTTTAGATGGTGTGTGCACTCTAAACAACAAACAAATAAAAGATGAAAAAAACTCTTGTTAATGAAACAAGATTTATCTTAGATTCTAGATCCAAAATTAATGACACTAAACAACATATATTAATATATGTTATGATCAAATAACACACAAGAGATTTGATAACTTCATAAAAAAAAAATTAAAACAATTATACAATTTAATTTTCAATTAACCCAATGTTGAGAGAAAAAATAAAAAAAAAATAGATTAAAAAAAGATAGAAAAAAAAACAACTCAAGTTAATATGGGCTAACCTGTTAAACATGTAACTGGGTTATGAGACAGTATAGTTTCATAAGAACACATAAAAAATAACAAAGTTTTATCTCTAACAAGTTTAATGTTAAATGTTGAAATTGAGAAAACAAACTAAATTCATGAGACCGTGATAACTCCACATAAAATAAATTAAAAAAATACGAAGCTAAATTCCCAACAATCTAATATTGAAAAACAAAATTCTAAATTTATGAGACTGTGATACCTATACACAAACCAAATTAAATTTTTTTGCAAAGTTCAATTTCCAAACAACCTAATATTGAATGATGAAATTGAAAAAAAAATTGAATTATTAGAGGGTAAAATTAAAAAAAGACAGAAAAAATGAACTAGTCAACCTAGATCAACCTGCCAACCCTGTGATCAAGGTCATGAGATCAAGGCAACCCTATAGAAAAAAAATAAAAAAAAATTATGAAGCCCAATTACAAAAATATTCAATTAAAAACAAACCTAGAAAAATAACAGGGTCAACCCATCAAATTAGCTAATCGGGTCATGAGATCAGAACAACCCCATAGAAAGCCAATAAAAAAATACGAACCCCAATTTTCAAACAACTCAATGTTAAAGGATAAAATAAAACAAAATCAATTAAAAAAATAGAAAAATAACAACTCAAGTCAACTTAGGTTATTCTGTTAAACCTATAGCCTGGGTCATAGATAGAGATAGATTCATAAGAGTATTTTTTTTTTTAAAAAAAGTATGAAGCTCAACTTCCAACATATTTAACATTGGAGCTTCAAATTGAAAAAAACAAAAAACTAAATCCATGAAACCAATATATGACCCAACAAAAAGAAAATAAAAAAAATTACAAAGCATAATTCCCAAAAATAATATAATATTGAATGATAAAATTAAAAAAAAATTAAATAAAAAAATTAGGTTGTTAAAGAATAAAATTGAAGAAGAAAATCTAAAAAAACAAAAAAAATACTACTTTATTAAATAATATTTTACGAGTGTGACTATAGTGATTTAGTCAGGGATTTGATAAGAAAATCCCTCCTTTCTATCAAATCCTACAATCCAATTTCTATTTTGCTAATTTCGGTATCAAATCCTTGATCTTTTTATTTTTCAATTAAATAATAGTTATTTTTAATCCCTCTTCTCCGCGGGAAACTCCTTGTCAAAAGCCTGTGCATCCCAAAATCAATCAACCTTAACCCGGATACCTAATGCTATTCCCAAAAAAAAAAAAAAGACTTAAAAATCAAAATAGCTGACTAGTCCTTCACCTTTTTGTTTGTTGTCTTCTTTCGATTTGTATGCATATAAAAACTAGCTTCTCCATTGACCAAAAAGATTTCTCAATAGTTTTTTTATGTAAAAAATAAAATTACTATATTAATATCAATATAAAAAGCACAGATATGCATGGAATTAATCTGAATAAAATTATTAATAAATTGAAAAATAAAAAGATCAAGGACCTGATACGAAAATTAACAAAGTAAAAACTAGATTGTAGGATTTAAGGGATAGGGATTTTCTTGTCAAATCCCATAAAAAAATTAATAAAACACTAAATAGTGTATCTAAATCACTATAACCACACTTACAAAAAAAAAAAAAAACTTTTCAATAAAATAAAGTTTTACACTTCACCAACCCAATTTTTTTTTGTTTTATTTTTTTTTCAATTATATCTTTTGATATTAGATTATTTTGGAAAGTCTACTTTGTAATTTTTTTTTTATTATTTTCATTATTTTGAGTTATATACTAATTTCAAGGATTTAGTTTTTTTCCCGATTTTAACCTCCAATGCTAGATATGTTAAAGGTGAGGCTTCATATATATATATATATATATATATATATATAATTTGATTTTTATGAATTTATCTCTATCTCATGACCTAAGCTATGAATCTAACGTACTAGGCTAAGTTGACTTGGGTTATTTTTTATATGGAGACATCATAATCTCATGAATTTAGTTTTTTTTTTTATATCAACTTTCAATAATGGATTTGTTGGAGATTGATTTTCATGATTTATTTTTTATGAAGTTATCTTTGTTTCATGACCTAAGTTACGAGTTTAATATGTTAACCTAAATTGATTTGGATTGTGTTTTCGTATCTTTTTTTTTTCGATTTCATCTTTCAACATCGAATTGGTTGAAAATAGGGTTTATATTTTTTTTTAATTTTATTTTTATGGGGGTTATCTCAATCTCATGACCCGGGTCACAAGTTTAGCAGGTTAACTGAAGTTGATTTAGGTTTATTTTTTTTATATTTTTATAATTTTTTATTTTATCTTTCAACTTTGTGTTAATTAGTAATTAACATTCATAATTTATTTTAAACTACTTTCTACAAGGTTATCACAGTCTTATTACCTATGTTGTATATTTAATAAGTTAACTGAGGTTGATCCTAATATGTTATCGTCACAATATTTTAAAAAATATATATCATCTAACATGTCACTGTATCAATATTTAAAAAAGATATTATCTAATATGCATTATATTTTGAGTTCATGATTATAATTTTTATTTTTTTGTATAAAACATATTAGCAACTGTTGGTTTTTTTTATGTTAAAGAAAT
>Ga0325414_1006464_pt1 | contig 12430 bp, 9 predicted proteins | sample PopdelMetagenome_8_FD_206183 | JGI IMG/M metagenome (GOLD analysis project Ga0325414, IMG submission 206183) | Populus deltoides microbial communities from Bellville, Georgia, United States - Leaf-PdKOR-R3 | ecosystem: Host-associated > Plants > Phyllosphere > Phylloplane/Leaf | place: USA... | reverse complement strand
ATTCGGTCAAACAGTGGTTAAGTGGGTTATGCCAATAGTTTCAAGATTCAATAGAAAATCCTATATTTTAACAGGCTATCACAATTAATTGAGGTGCTCATACAATACAAATCCTAAAACCATCTCTGACTTTATGCATGTATAATCTTACTTGCTAGGAAAACAATTAAACAATCATTCATGAGTCTAGCATTAAATCTAAGCACACTAACTCGACTCCAAGAACTCAACAAGTGACTCTACACCGCCAAGTAGTATACTTATTCATACCATCACTTTCAATATCGCATGGAGTATATCAAAGGAACACTCAAATCCTCAAACTTAAGTTCCAACGAATCGCACAGAAGCAATGAAGTGATTCTGAGAATCAACCCCACAAATTAAGCTCATAAATAAACAAAAACCCAGATAAACAAACACCAATCCAAACACGAGCCCTAAACACACACACACACACACACACAAGATACACTAAAAAGGGCAAAAAGATTAAAACTTTACCTCCAAAACAGAAGCAACAGTAGCAACAAGTGATGACCATGAGAATCTCTCTGCAAATCAAAACAGCTTTAGAATTGTTTGCTGATTTCTGCTGGTTAGTGCTGTTCTCACCAGCATCATCCAAGAGTCTTTGCTGGTTGCTGTTGTCGTTGGCTTCTTGAGACTGCCGCTTCTTTTCACTATTCATTCTCTGAAGATTCCAGTCATATTTTTTCAAATATGAAATCTTGAATGACTCCCTTATCCTCATCGTAGGCCATAGATGCATCTTTCTTTTATTATTTGAAGGGGGCACAAGAAAAACGTAGGCTTGTGTTTTTTTGGTTTGACAGACATACTGGTAAGTAAGAAGGGAAACGATGTAAATTATCCAGCAAACGGCACTGCCACGATGACGTTTTTAGTCACTGTAGTTTTCAAAACAAATCAATTAATCCTTCTATTGTCAAAAACTAATTAACCAGTCCAAACATTTTTAAAATCTGGTAATAACGTAAGTCTTTTGGGGAGTTCGATGTTGAAGTGTCGATGAGGTGTCCTTACTGCCATGCTTTATTTTCTTCTCAAATTCCCTGTAAATTCATTAGTGTCCACCATCATCTTTCTTGTCTCTCCACGTCCACCTATCCTCTCTTTCTCCCTCTAGTAACACTGTGATAACCATCTTCTGCCTTTCTCCATTGCTCTCTCCTTTCCTCCCCCCTCCCCGTCTCTGTCTCGTCCTTTCTCACCTTCCCTTCGCTTCTCTCACCTCCTCTCTCCTTCCCTTTTCAATTCCCTCTCTCTCGTCCCACTTCTCTTTTCTCTACCAACACAACAATCATCGCTTATCTACTTCCACATCTCGTACCCCCGCCTCTTTTCCTTCTTCTCGTATCTTTTCTCTTCCCTTTCCCTATCTCTCCTCCTTTTTCCCCTCTACCTCTCCCTCCTTCCTCCTTTTCTTAAAATGTGTTTTACGTATTACATGTAAATTTGACAGAGCTGTCAAGTACTTAATAGTCAAAGACTAATTAATTAGTTTTTAAAACTAGAAGGATTATTTGATTCGTTTTGAAAACTACAGTGACTAATTTATAATCCACTCGCTTAAAGCCTATACACATACACAGAAAAGGCCTATCTGCCTCTTGAACCTCAATTCTAAAACCCTTTTCACCCTGCTGTCTCTCTGCAATCTAATAGATTGAACAAACGATACTATACCTACTGTTTCAGACACCCTGAAGCTGCTTGTGTTCCTCAGAAAAGCCTGTTTGGTGTCTCTATACTGCGGATTCCTCTTCGCAAACTTGCGCGGTCAGTCACTGCTCATTTCCACACACATATATGTTAAGTTTTCTTGTTTAAGGAATCGAAATGGAGCAGTTTTTTGTTGATTTCACATATTTGGTCTGGTTGCAAGTGGGTGATTTAATTGTGTGATTGACATATTTGGTGGGCGAGTTGTGGCTTTTAACTGTTATTGTGTCAGTTTATTTTCTATTACTTTGTGATTATACAAGAAAGGAGTCTAAAATTGGCAAATTGCATAACTGTGTTTCAGTATAATTTGAAAATAGACATAAATTTGTAAACATGGAAGGGAAACAAGCAGTATTGGGTTGCGTTACCGTTACCTTGGTTCATATATTTTACAGACAAATATCAAATTAGTTGACTTTTCCTAGGATGGTTGTAATGCCTTTATATCTTAGAGGAAATCTTGCACCTATGTTATGCTTGTGGAACCAGTTTCTGATAATTCGGACAGGGTCTGATACCAAAGCTTGATAATTGCATCGTATTTTGTAGAGTTAACATAATTTGCTACATAAAATGGTCTGATTAATTTCTCATGTTTACATAGAGATTTAATTAGATGATATGATGTATCTTGTAATTTTGATTATCTGCCTAATATTTTTGTTCATTTCTTCGGTCTTACTGCTATTTTTTTGTTTGAAAGTGAAGAACTTGTATCGTGTTTCCATGTCATTCTTCAACTTTCATATCACAACAGCAAATATAATTGTAGTATAGTTCTTTTTATGGTTGATATTAGCAACAGAAGAAACTACTCTAGCCATTTTTTTTTAGATCCATCTGGTGAAGGGCACCCTGCCAATACTCAAATCTATAATCATTCCCATTCAAGAAATTCAAGCAGCCCTTATACGTCAATTTTTCAATCCAGTTGTCTTCAGCACAGGTTAAAAAAATGGTAAGATCAAAGAAAGTTTCAGTGGGGCAAATGGTTTTTGGCGTCACAGGAGAGTCCAGCTCTGGTTAGAGAAACTTGGTGCAAAAGAACCATTTTATGGTAACAGGAAATATAGTTTTGTTTCCCAAGTTTCAGGTCCACGGTAAAAACAGCTTAGAAGATGATTGGCTTGCAGCTTTCATCTGATGGGCTAGTTGACAAGTGTTCTGGGTTGAATTCCAGTGGAGTGTTGGAAATAAAGTGTCCATTTTTTAAAGGAGAAATGTGCAGGGCTTCACCTTGGAAGCAGATCCCTCTTTATTGTGTTCCACAAGCTCAAGGTTTAATCGAAATACTTGACAAGGATTGGATGGATTTCTATGTTTGGACTCCTAATGGAAGCAGTGTGTTTGTGTTATATCGAGCTGAGGCATACTGGATGCTCTGAAAATAGCACTTTCTGATTTCTGGATTAATCATGTACTGCCAGCAAAGGTGTTGTGAAGTAAAAGAGATAACAGATCCCCTGAAAGAATTAGGATCATTGAAGCCTGAAGTCTGCAGCTAGGCATGAATTGTATAGCTATATAGTTTATGAAAGTTAACAAATTGTTGAAAGCTCCCACTTAAAGATGCGCGAAATTAGTGGGCAACTTCAAAACTGATGCAATTAGGACTTGATGAGCTGGGGCATTTCGCTACAGTTTGAATAGATGAACTTGTGTAAGTGTCTTTTTTCGTTATTTTTTACTTGCAGTTATGAGAAAAGTCAAATGTATCTGATATTAAACAAACGATGACCCCTTCTTGTTGGTGCAGGTTGCATTGCATCTCCTCCACTCTGACTTCTTCTTCTTTATGTTTTTTAATTAGTATTGTTATTAAGTAGACGAATTATGACATTTGATCAGAAAGTTAGGAATAAGGTTAGGCAGTTTGAGTGGAACCAGGTTAGAGCAACTTGGGTTGTTAGCAGCATGGAGATAACTCAGCCCGATCACTATCCTTCCTCCCATGCTGTTTAGTGCAGTGTTTTGAATATTTTCGGTACAAACATATGCATTTTGTTGTGATAATATATTATATGCACAACTTACTTGATGATTTTACATGTTTAAACCACGTGATTATGCCATTTTTAAATAGTGCGTTTCCCCCCCTTAACAACAGCTTATCAACTTTGAGTTGTGAAGATTTGTTGGCTTGTCTACTTTGGACCGACACACATGCAGAGGCACACATTGAGAGATGGCAGGTCAGTTGTGCACGATTAATCATCAAGTTTTGCGACATCACTATCCAAAAAACTGCAATTTGAGGTAACGTGTACTGTCTTTGCTAATATGCATTCCAATGTGGATAGGCAATATTTTAGTGCACTAATGAAGCATGCTTATCTCAGTGTCAGTTTCTTGCTTCCTTGAAAACCTCTGGATTTGAAAAATAACAGACAAAAACATTGAGTTATGGAATAATTCATCTGATTTTAAAATATGTGTTCGCTTAAGCATGGTAACCAATCAAAACAATGATGATTGATAGCTTGATGCTTCATCTGTTTAGCTATCCGATCCTTGATCTCTACCAAAATGAATTTATGCAGGCAGAGAGTCTCAATTTTTTGTGTCATAAATTGCTGCATCTAGTATGACATGGGGTAACCATTTGATTGGAAATTTGATACATGGCAGTAACAGGATAAATTGGGAGCATGATTTTAGGTGTTAGAGCTTCGATGCTGTTACATATTCTTCATAAACTGCATACAAGGGAGTTGTGAGCACTTTGTAGTGATAGCAAGGTAACCATTAAAACTTTTTAGGTGGGAACTAATACTTCAAATTTATCTTTCCTGACTAATAGATGAGGTTTAAAAAGGATTTAGCAAAATACACAGTTGTAAATTCAGCTTCCCATCAGATAAATCCTTAGTAGGTTTTAAATTTATCGGACAAGCAATAAAAATAGGTAAAATCGGACTACTTCCTGCCAGCTTAATTAAAATAATTGGGCACCATGCATTATATTACATTAAACTCAAGACTAGTTCATTAATATCAAAAAACCTTCAAAATGCAATATACTATGATGTGCTTGCAAATGTCAGAACAACGAAATACAAGATATAAACGAAGACGAACATGCTGAGACATACTGAAGACTGAGATCAAGGAGAAAGGCATTATTTGCCTCGGATTTACTGCAAGACTGGGCACAAAAGCAAGACCTGCAGACTAGCTTTGCTGGAGCAGCCTCTATACATGCTCAACAAATTATGGCGGAAGACATGCAATCCCTATGTGCTCATCAAATCAATAGAGGGTTGAAAAACCCTGGAATATGAGACCATATCCCAGAGTAGGGAACGAAGGGGAGTCCTGGAAATTCAAAATGTGGTGTGGTAATACTCGAGGGGTGGAGAGAACATAAAACCAAGAAAAGAGGAAGAAGAAAAGGGTGGTGATAGGTGCCATAGTTTTGAGCTTACTGCACAGGGGAAGCTTTGTGATGGAGCTAGCTGGGTTTTTGTGATCTTAATCTGTTGCTTTCTTTGCGGGTTTCGACGAGGATGAAACAAGTGATTGTGGCAATTGAATATAACGATCCACACACATGCACACACGCAAAAGGCTGAGAATGCAATCCCAAGTGTGCATCAATTGCCTTACCTGATGCTGTGAAAAATTATGATCTTTCGGGTTTCCAAAGTTTTTCCGACAAAGAGGTGTGAGAGTGGGTGCATTCGGTCAGAGTGACATTATGCCACGAAAAGAAAAAGGGGCAACCGACAAAGAAGTTAGCAATTGCTTTCACGCTGCGGTCAAGCTTCAAAAAGAAAATGCGAGGCTTAGAAGCAACTTCTTCTATGGCATTATCTGCAATTACAGCAAAAGCAGCTCTCGCCACGTTACCATACCGTTAGCAAACCAGACTTGTTAGCTTTTAGTTAGTTAATTTTGAAAAAAATTAAATTTTTTTTAATTTTTAATTTTTAAAATTTTTTAATAATTTTAATTCGTTTTAACATATTAATATCAAAAATAAATTTTAAAAAATAAATCATTTTAATTTTAACGATGAAGAACATTTTGCATGTCCAATTTGTCTCCAAAATTAACAATGCAATTCATGATTATGGCGGACCGACATAGAAATTAGGAGTTTAAAGTCGTAAAAATTATAGTAGTAAGCCTTGGCCTGGCTTCACTGATTAGAACTTGTGACCCACTTGAGTCATTTGACGGTTTTTTTACCTCTAAAATGACGTTTCAGATTATTTTTAATAAAAGATTTTAACTTAACTTGCCTGATCCATGATTATGATGATAAAATGTGCTGTTGAAGTAACCATTATTGATTTGTGCTGATACCCCACTTTCATCACTGCAGAACCGTCAAAAAGAGATGTCACTGTCTTTTGTTTTTATGAATACAGTTAAGCCTCCGATCATCCATCACTGAAATTGATGCCTTCATCGATTGATGCCGCCGCCGATCACGAGGCAGGGCTTTAACAATAATATAACGTACTTGTAGACCGGGGGCTGATGAACTAATCATCCCATAAGAAATATCCAAAAGTTTATCAAAAACATCCCATAAGGCAATTTTTTTAAAAAAATACATTGGATATGAACTAATCTATTTACACACTCTCTTCACTTAACAATCTACTCGCCCATATATTTGTAATTAGAAAAGTAAGTGATGTTATACAGCAACCTCCGGGGAGCTTTGAGGTTGAAATTCCCCAGGATCCAGCAGCAACATTCAGGAGAAAAACTAGTATACATACAAATGTGCTTTGAGTCTAATTGAGCCCAAATAACGGCAGATGCTAATCTTCTAGCAGAATCTGGACATTGGTTTGAGCCCAGAAACCAACGATTTCAAGCCTTTCCAGTTCTTACAGGTTCGAGCCAGCCATGTTTCATCTGCCGCCGGCTTTAGAAATAAACTATTGAATTACACTAGTTCAACTCTAGAATTACATCATCAACAGTTGAGCAATACCCATCCATTGCACTTAAGAAGAGGTAAACCCAATAAAAAAAGTTAAGGGTCTGCAGAAGTCATCATGAACAGAAAAAAAGAAAAAAAAAGTCCTTGTCTGGTTTGGTACGCTAAAAGAGAGAGAAATAGCATCTTTATAGTAAAGAAGATTGTAGTGGTTTTTTGTTAACCCAACTCTTGATCCCAAGCGCGGAGTTTGAAAAGTATCACTTTCATCGTTATCTTTTCAATGCTTATCAGATTAGATGATCTACTTTGTAGCGTAGCTAGTATAGAATTCCAGAAGATAAATATTATTTAGTTTCCCTGTTTTGTATATATAAAATAAGAATTTATACTGTGAAATCAACTTAAAATGCTAACTGTTGGTCACAAAATGACTAAGAAGATGCACAGTAGCAGAGTGGCAATCGCAAGCTTGAATCCCTTGAATGTTCTAGTTGAAGCGAGATGTACAAATCAATAGGAAGATTTGTGCAAAGCTAGCTATTTATTTATTGGAGACAGGATATGTAGTGGTTTTGCCCTAATCTTTCATTTTATCTTTTAGCTACATAGGCTTTGGCTGAATCACGGTTTCACTTAATGAATGATCAAGCTTAATTGGAGAAATTCTGACTTACAAAGTATAAATACAGATGGGGCGACAATTTATCTATTGTTTACATTTGCAGTGCCCTGGCATGCCAAGATTCGGTATCTGAGTAGTGGTTCAAGCAGGAGAAATGTGATGATGAAGAAACTTGAAAGTGACTATAATTATAGGCAAAAAAGAAAACACAACCTCGACTTCTCTTAGAAGCATAATAGGTACATAGAAGAAAACATAACATTGAAGTGAATTCTAAGGCAAGTGCCTGAAAATGACAAAAGGGATAATAAAAGCCTCCCTTTTCGAAGAGACTTTATCTACAGATTCCATGATTCCCAAACCCTCATTTTTCACCCACCCCACGAGAGAAATCTAAGGGCTGAAGAAACCATCATGCACGCACAAGCACTTCCTCATTATTCATGTTGAAATGACTCCACGTTTAGACATTCGGGTTGCTCCTGAATGACCCGAGAGCCTTAATAGCTCCTGCTCTCAAGATGAATTGGTGGTAGAAGGCTGCTATGGCTGCACCAATGAAGGGTCCAACCCAAAAGATCCACTACAAGAGAAGATAATAAAAAAAATTAAGTACCCTCTTCAAAGTAAACAAATACTGCCAACTAATTAATCAGTAGTAGCATCTAGTGGATGCTTACCTGGTCATCCCAGGCCTTCTTCTTGTTGTAGATAACAGCAGCTCCAAAACTCCTAGCAGGGTTGATGCCAGTTCCTGTGATTGGGATGGTGGCCAAGTGAACCATGAACACAGCAAATCCAATTGGGAGAGGAGCCAATACCTATTAATTAAGAATAAAACACAAATCAGATAAATAATTGTGAATAATATACGTACAAACCTTCTCAACGGAAATTAAAAAAACAAAGAGGTTCAAACTTCAATGAAAACAAAAACTACAATGCATGAACATGTGTAGCATACAGATCATCAAGGAAAATAACATCAAGCACATCTACAAAAGTCGTTTTGCTCCAGCAGTATACGATAATGCAAAAACGGATTGTTCACGTAAAACTAACAAAACACCAAATTTGTAAAATAAAGGGGGACCGTTGTTGTGAGGTAAAGTACGATAGAAATTGTTCCTAGCCATGGACACAGAATACATGCATCCCAAAAATTAATTTGTGTTAATTTTCCTGTGCTATTCGAGTCGTATTTTCAATATCTTTTCAATAATATTAGTGATATTGTTATTAGAATTTTAGTATTTTTAAAGACTAGTGGTGGATACCATCTAAATTATATTATTTTTCTAAATATTTTCTATATTGTTTTATTTTATTTGTTTTTTTTTTAAAGCTAAAGTAAAAAAAATAAAAAAATAATCTGTAAAGTAGGATAGAAACTGTTCCTAGTCATGGATACAGAACACATGTATCCAACAATGAAAAAGGTAGAATCTTCTTTTTGACAAGAAAAAAAGAAAAGAAGACAAGAAATGGTGACAAATGCATTGAGATAACTTTGATGGCACCCCACAAGTGCAAGGATCATGATGGCAATCTAGTTCCTTGTTAAGTCGTTGCGCATGCTAGTTCCATTTACTTCATTACTTGAGTACTGAACTTCTCATTTGAGTTAGAAATCAAGAGCCTCGATAATAGTTTAATACCACAGTCATTTTTGCCAAGTTCAAGCCAATGGAAATAAATTAGTGCCACTATCTTTAATAGAAAAAATAAATGGTTATTTGCATGCCATGGAAATGCATTTGAACAGTGACTTTATTTGCTTTCTTCCTGTGCATAGACATTGAATTATGAACATGTCCTGAAACATTCTGAGCTACTTGTCAAGAAAAGGATTCTGGAATTCAATAGTCAATATATACTAACTCAGTAATCTAAACAAAAAAGGTCCATCAATAAATAAATATGATGGGGATAAACCTAATTAAGTTACTAGAAGCATGGATTAAGTTATTAACCACTTGTTTATAGGGTGATAATCACACTAGTTCCAGTGAATGGGTTAGATATAGTCAACAATTTATAGCCCTCATTGCTCATACTCTGTGCTAGCGCAGCCCATCAAGAGAACCAAATGGTAGAAACAAAATAAAGAGACGTGAGAAGTGTGAAGGCACATACAGGCACATGGGAGTCCCTAGCACTCCTCTTGGGATCAGTAGCAGAGAACACAGTGTAGACCAGGACAAAAGTCCCAATAATCTCAGCGCCCAATCCAGTGCCTGTGCTGTACCCATCAGCCAAAACGTTGGCTCCGCCATTATATTTTGTGTAGTAAGACTTTTGGAAGGCCTTGACCAACCCCACACCACATATGGCTCCCGCGCATTGGGCCACCATGTACATCACAGCCCTGATCAAAGACACCTTCCTGGCCAAGAACAGCCCAAATGTCACTGCTGGGTTAATGTGACCCCCTGCGTAACAAAGAAAGTTTTGTGTTAGTCTTGACTAACATACGCCGGCTCACCATACCATAACAAGGAAGGACAGACTAAAAAACTCAAGCTAGGCCTTCCAATTTTTACTCAATATGGTAGCAAACATAGAACATATTTAAAAATTGTAATGTATATCAGAGACTATGAGTATATAATTTTCAGTTTTAGCTAACTCCTTGTCAAATAGTAGAGTTAATTGTGACTAGATTTCAATCACCATGACTTGATAATCTGCATTAGGTAGAAAAAAATCTACTCCCAGAATAAATTTATTTGTCTTAAATCCTTCTGAGAAAAGCAAAAGAAAGGAAGAGAGGGAAATACTCCTCTCAATACATAGCCAGTCCAGGTGAAATTTTCATGTGAAAGGGTTTTTTTTTATGAATAAAATGAAGAGTTAAATTAAACAGAAGACAACTTCTTTTGCTAACAATATTTGGTAAAGGGACTTGTCTAAGAATTGATATCATCTGCAACAACTTGCATCTTGACGGAAGAAATTAAAGAGAGAAAAGAAAAGTAAGAGGCAGAGAGACTGTAAAAGGGTGGCATGTTCAAATCACTCTTAACGGTGTGTTTAGAACTTTGGTGATGATTATTTTTTAAATTGATTTTTACTTGAAAACTTCAAAATACTTTTATTTTATTTTTATATAAACAAATCAAAATGATACAAAATTAAAAAAAAAAAACTCAAATGCGTTTTCTAAACACAAAAACAAACACAATCAAAGAAAAATAACTATGCTTATCCTTATAGCTGAAACTAAAAGGAAGATAATATAGCTGTAATAACAAACAAAAAAAAAGGTAACAAAGAACTCAAGAGTTACAAAGACACAAACTTTATGGACCAGGAGAAACAAGAAAGGGAGAACATCAAAAACCCACCTGAAATACCAGCAGTGCAGTAAACAAGAACAAAGATCATGCCACCAAAGGCCCAAGCAATACCGAGAATACCAACCCCACCACAAGGATCAGCATTTCCATCAATCTGGCTTTTGTACCCAATAACAGTCAAAACAGTGATGTAAAGAAAGAGCATAGTTGCTATAAACTCAGCAATCAAGGCCCTATAAAATGACCACTTTGTTAACTCTTCGGCATCAATCAGTGGTGCTGGGGGTGGGTCTTGGTAATCTTTTGCAGAGAATGATCCTGCCTCTGCCACTTCAGTATCCTTTGCCATGCCAAAACACTGGACTTGCTTGCTTATTAAACTTCTCCGAAAGATAGAAAGGCAAGTTCTTCAAAGAAGGGTTGACAGAAGAAGAGAGGTTTTGGCCTCTTGATAATAGAAGTTGAGTGAGTGTGTGAGGGAGAGAGCAGGGCTATATATGGGGATGAGAGTAAGTATAGCCTAGCTACTGGTTTCCGTTTTCTTTATTTCTTTATTTCTTTTCTATATTTTTTCGTTGTTTTTTAAATCGGGGTTTAATTTTCGTTTTTTATTTAAAGATATTCGAGGGAAAAACCTCACATACCGAGATAACCTTTTCTCGACCGAATCTTAAGTATAATATGATTATATATCTCGTTTAAATTGGAAGCAAGCCACGCATCATTAGAATGAATGTAGAAGAAAATGCTATTCTATAACTTATTATTAAATACAAACCCTATACTATAATACGAAGATAATACTCATTTACATCAATCAGAGAATAAATAATTGATTTAGTTTTGTCTACGTACGTACATGACACCAACTGAGCATGCATTGTTGTATTTTGTTTTGTTTTTGGTGATGATTTGGTTTTTGTCTGGGTTCCCTGCTTAGCTTTTTACCACGCCACTCCCTCCCCACTCGACCTCCCCTGTTCTGTGTGCTGGCCTATCGGTGTCCTTGCCACTTACTCCTACAGGGTCTTTTCCTTTTCTTAATAACAACTTGTTTGATCTGTCCATGTCACTCAATTACCCTTCAAAGTTAATTCACTCCCTTTGGTTTCTTCTTCTTTTGTCTTTTACAAGGCACTCTCTTCGGTTCAAAAGGCGGATCCGCCATTCAATATATTTCAGGCATTATTTTACCAACATGGCTTTTCACTGCATCGGCATCTGGTGTGCCCCTTCCCTGAACACGCGTAAAAAAAAGAGGGCATCAGGGCAGGGCTTATTCTCGTGTTCCGGCCGACTAGAGACTGCCGATTGTATGGGAGCCAAAAACACGTGAGAGAGTTAGTCAGTGGTCAATACCCAAGCGATCCAGAGATGACAGCAGTGGCGCAGACCCCCGAGCAATCAGATAGTCATAAATGATAATCTCTAGTCAAATTTGCCAACGTTTCGCATTACTGTGGTAGGGAAAGTAAAAGAAGGGGCTTCGAATTTGATAGAGTGGGAATTTTGAGAAAGGGACACGTGGGTTTCTCTAAACCAGTTCTTCGAAGAGGTCGTATCATGGAATTGTGGTTCTAAAGAGATATTAGACTTTCCACACGTGGCAGGAATTGTGGCCTGGGATGGCTTGGCGGTGTAGAGCGATGGGGTCCGGGGTTTCCTATTGGATAAGAAAGACAACTGTATGACATGTGTACAGGTCACCATGCTTCGTATTTTCCACCCTTTTTTAAAAACTAAGCAGGTAGCAGATACCCTTGACGTGGTGACGAAGACAGCATCAGGGTTCGTTAATTTATCGAAATTCTGAAGAACAAATAAATACACTTAAGTAAATGATAATTGATGTTAAGATGT
>Ga0325414_1006463_pt1 | contig 12430 bp, 7 predicted proteins | sample PopdelMetagenome_8_FD_206183 | JGI IMG/M metagenome (GOLD analysis project Ga0325414, IMG submission 206183) | Populus deltoides microbial communities from Bellville, Georgia, United States - Leaf-PdKOR-R3 | ecosystem: Host-associated > Plants > Phyllosphere > Phylloplane/Leaf | place: USA... | reverse complement strand
CTGAGTTATGAAAGGAACTTGATTTGTTGTTAACATAAGTTATAATCATGAATGTCTGACAACATTTACAAGTATTAGCATTATTCGAATAAGATAACTAATGTAATCATGTTAACAATTTATAATCTGATTGGAACCTCCTTTGTGTGTGGTTTCCAATTGAATAAAAAAGGTTTATACTATACTTGTTTGAAATACCATTAGTGGATCCTCTAACCTTGACATTTGTTGTTATCATTGTTTAATCCTTACGTTAATCTTCCATCTCAAAGTTCTCATCAACTTCATCTTTATTATTATTATTATTATTATTATTATTATTATTATTATTATTATTATTATTATTGTTGTTGTTGTTGTTGTTGTTGTTATTGTGTTGCTGTTAACTATAATTTATACAATTAACCTCTCTGTGGTTCGACCCCGGTCTTGCCGGGTTATTTATTACTTCGACACTCCTGCACTTGGGAAAAGACATCAATCTTTTGGTCGTGTCAGCTCGGAAATTTATATTAAAAAATTTATGAATTCATTTTTATTTAACCATATGCATGAATTTCTTCACTTTTATTTCTCATGTAGTTAGTTTGTAATTTAAGCAATTTTTTTTTCAGGGTTTACATTCTCCCCTCTTAATAGAAATTTCATCCTCAAAATTCAAAGTACGTACCTATGTCGAAGAATAAATGCAGGAACTTCTGCTTCATCTCGGATTCTTTTTCCCATGTTTCTTCTTCTATTCAAGAGTTTCTCCACAATACTCTCAGCAGGAGAACTCTCTTATTCCTCAACACCTTCTCATCTCAATCCAAGATCTTAACAGGCTTAGCTTCCATGGTTAGATCCCCTTTAATCTTTATAGGAACTTGTGGCAATACCCGTGAGGGGTCTATCTTGGCCTTCCACAACAATGACACATGGAATACATTGTGAATCTTATCCAAATATGCAGGCAACTCTAATCGATAGGCAACTGGTCCGATTCTTTTCATAATCTTGAAAGGGCCAATATATCTCGGAATTAATTTTCCTTTAACTCCAAATCGAATGATGCCTTTTCAAGGCGCCACCTTAAAAAAGACCTTATCCCCCGCTTGGAATTCCAAAGGCCTTCTTCGGCTATCTGCATAACTTTTCTATCTATCATGGGCTTCCTTCATCCTCTTTCTGATCACCTTCACCTTGTCAGTTGTTAGTTGCACCATTTCAGGTCCCAAAAGCTTCCTTTCTCCTACTTCATCCTAACAAATTGGGGTACGACATTTCCTCTCATACAATGCCTCATATGGAGCCATACCAATAATAGCTTGATTGTTATTATTATAAGTAAACTCCACCAATGGTAGGAGATCCTCCCAATTCCCTTCAAACTCCAGCACACAGGACCTCAAGAGATCCTCAAGAGTTTGAATGGTCCTTTTTGATTGACCATCCATCTTAGGGTGAAACGTCGTGCTTAGATTCAACTTTGTCCTCAATGCCCGTTGTAAGCTAGGCCATAATCTCGATGTGAACCTTAGATCCCAATCCGATATAATCGACACTGGCAACCTATGAAGTCTGATTACTTTATATATAATTTTGCCAACTTATCTACCGAATTAGTCATCTTTATATGTAAGAACAAAACAGATTTTGTTAGTTGATCCACCACCACATATATGGCATCATTACCTTTCTTTCCCTGGGTAATCCTGTCATAAAATCTATAGAAATATCCTTCCATTTCCATTTTGGAATCGATAATAACTGTAATCCCCTGCAGGTCTCTAGTGTTCTATCTTTACTTGATGACATATCCCATAGTTCGATAAAAATTCTGCTATTTCCCTTTTTATATTTGGCCACCAGTAGTATTTCTTTAAATCCCTATACATCTTTGTTGTAAACCCCTGAATAAACATAGGATCGTAGAAAAGAAAAAAAAGAAGGATAGCAGGCTTCGTTTGAGGGTTGTCACCGGAGGAACATTTCTAAAAAATCACCCTTCAAGACAGCCTCATTCGCTGGTCGTTATATCATCTTTTCATCATTGGATTGGTCTGGATTTTGGATATGTTGTTCATCCAGATGTTATATAAATTCAGAACGGTTAAGATCAAAAACAAACACTCCTACCATAAATTTTACTTCCTGAACAGTAGGTCTTTAATTTTTAGGATAAGCATTCAGAGGAGCACATAGCTTCTCAAGAACATGTATAACAGGGGTTCAAGGTAAGGGTCACCCCCTTGCTTCTTTAAATTGTTTAAATTCTTGCAATGCTAATATGTGATAAACATTATGCGTATTTTGTACTACTATGTATCATGAAAAATATTGTTATGTGAACATTACCTATGGGTAGTATAAATATTGTTGCGTGAAAGCTACGAACAAGTAGGAGAAATATTATTATTGCGTAAACGTTGCCTATTAGTAAGAAATTTTATTATTGTGTGAATATTGCTAACAAGAAGGAGAAATATTATTATTATTAGTATTATTATGTTGCCAACGAGTAGGAAATACTACTATAGTGTAAATGTTGTCAACGAGTAGGAAATACTATTGTTGTGTAAATGTCGCCAACCGGCAAGAAATATTATCATGTGAGTGTTGCTGATGAGAAGGAGAATATTATTATTTTGAGAACATTGCCTACAGGCAAGAAAATAATATCGTGAAAATATTGCCTAAGGGCAGGAAAAATACTATCATAAAAATATTGCCTATGAGTAGGAAAAAAAATAAAAATAAATACTATTTACATGGGAATGATTGATAAGATTAGCTTTGGCTAATGACATCCAAATTGGGATGACCGGGAATAAGTGATGAGATTAGTTTGACTAATAATAATACATGTTGAAATGACTCAAATAAACATAGGATCGTAGAAAAAGAAAAAAAAGAAGGACCTCGATGAGTAATAGAGACTCAATATGAAAAGAAATGAACAAATAATAGAAATAATAACAACTGCTATGTGTAAGGGAAAGAATGATCTTCATAAATAAATTTAAAGGTATGGTGGAAGTCGAAATGAGGGTTACGAATTTTAGATTAAAATTTATAATGTTAGCAAAAATAGAGAAGAGTCTCAACTGATTGGTTTATCTTAGGTTAAAATTTCATGCCAATCGGATTTTGGGAAGCTTTATGAGAGTACTTCAAATCGGGTAAATTGAAGAAAATGACACAAGGGGCATTAATAAGGGCATTTTGGTAATTTTATACAAAACAATACTCCCCTCTCCTCCTTTAAGACAGCCCACGTCCTCTGCAAAGGTAGAAAACATGAGGGAGACCATTTTTCTCCCATTTTCTTCATCTTTTCTAAATAAAAAAGGAGTGTTCTTGGGAGAATTATATCCAATAAGACAAATCAAGTGACTATACTTAGAGAGTTATAAAGCTTGGGAAAAACAAAGAGTAGAAGCTGGAACTTGAAAGAGGAGGACATGAGTTTTGTAGATTTTTGCAAGAACTCATTGAAATGATTTAAAGTAACAAAGAAAAATAGAAGGAATAAGTTTATTTAAAACTATGGGTTTTGGGATGGCAACAGACCAGGAACTTCGGCAGTCATATCTTGGCTTTCCACCGTTGGATTAGGTTGCTTTTTGGATATGTTATTATGCTCAATGTCACCTATATTCTGACCAGAGGGATTGTCAATAGTAGGCTTCGTTTGAGGGCTATCATCGAAGGAACATTTCTGGAAATCACCCTTCAAAACAGCCTCATTCATCGGCTGTTATATCATCTTTTCACCATTGGATTGGTCTGGATTTTGAATATGTTGTTCATCCAGATGTTATATAAATTCAGAATGGTTAAGATCAGAAACAAACACTCCTACCATAAATTGTACTTCTCGAACGGTAGGTCTTCAATTTTCAAGATAAACATTTCAGAGGAGCACATAACTTCTCAAGAACATGTATAACAGGGGTTCAAGGTAAGGGTCGCCCCCTTGCTTCTTTAAATTGTTTAAATTCTTGCAATGCTAGTATGTGATAGACATTATGCGTATTTTGTACTACCGTGTATCATGATAAATATTGCTATGTGAACATTGCCTACGGGCAGTATAAATATTGTTGCATGAAATCTACTAACAAATAGGAGAAATATTATTAGTGTGAACGTTGCCAATTAGTAAGAAATGTTATTGTTGTATGAATATTGTTAACAAGAATTATTATTATTATTATTATTATTATTATTATTATTATTATTATTATTATTATTATTATTATGTGAATGTTGCCAATGAGGAGGAAATACTTCTATTGTGTAAATGTTGCCAACGAGTAGGAAATACTATTGTTATGTAAATGTAACCAACGAGTAGGAAATATTATCGTGTGAGTGTTGTTGATGAGAAGAAGAATATTATTATTTCGAGAACATTGCCTACGGGTAGGAAAATAATATCGTGAAATTATTGTCTAAGAGCAGGAAAAATACTATCATAAAAATATTGCCTACGGGAAAAAAAATACTATCATAAAAATATTGCCTATGAGTAGGAAAATAAAATACTATTTCCATGGGAATGATTGATAAGATTAGCTTCGGCTAATGGCATCCAAATTGGGATGACCGAGAATAATTGATGAGATTAGTTTGACTAATAATAATATCCACGTTGAAATGACTGGGTCTCCAGGCAAAGAGTTTAACTGATATAAATGAGCATCCAATTATAAAAATTAAGAATGTCTAAAATGATTCACAATGATCACCAAAAATTGGTTTTGAAAAATTAATGAATTCCTATAAAATATGAGGATTAGGATAGATGTTAATTATATGCATGGCTTTAAATATTTAGATCTTATTTCTTATGTTTTGTATGCTCATATAAATTAATGTTGAACAGGACTTTCTTGCACCCAAGACACCTAATAATCTTCCAGGACATTACTTATACTAAAATTATGTAATATAAGCTAATTAATGGTAGTTATAGGAAAATTCATTACATGTAGAAACTTGTAAAAATAAATGGGATTTACAATGCATGTCATGTATATTATACCTGTTTTATAAAGATAATGTACTTAATTTAATTTGTATATGTATTCATCGAGAAAAACCTTTCCGCGGTTAATCTTTAACGTGCTTCTTATCCATAAATATTAATCATACAAATGTGAGTAATTAATTGTGTGTGATGGTTGATGAGATATAATAGAAAGAATAATTAGTGCGATGAATTTACGATCCAGAGGAATCGGGAATTGATATGACAAGTGTTGTATGAAAAGATGTTTATGAAGGGTTAATGTATATTGGATGATTAATGTCGACACTTGGAATGTCAAAATAAAAATAAAAATAAAAATAAAAATAAAAAGTTGCCTAATTTTTTGAAGTACCAAATCGTAGGAATTAATTATAAATGCTTACAAAATCGTCGAGCGTTACATTTATACTCCTAGGATGAGTAACAAATCGGGATTCATAAGCTTCTTTTAATACTTCATCTTTCAAAGTCTTATCCTCGGGCAAATAAATTTGCCTACCCCTAGCTATTAGCCCATTAGATAACATTTGGAATGTTTTCTCTGTACCCTGGTTTACCCTCTCCTTGATCTCCTTTACTTTTCCATCCACCTGTTGAGCCACCAAGACCTTGTCTCGAAGCATAGATTGGATCTTTAACTGAGCTAACAGTGATCCATCGGGCCCTACACTTAGCCGCAAGCCTATCTTCTTCAATTCTATTATAATTCCTTGTTCTTTTATCTCCATATCATTCACTACTGTTTTTGCCTTCCAATTTAAGACATCGGCTAGTACATTAGCCTTACCAGGATGGTAGTCAATCACAAAATCGTAATCTTTTATTAACTCTTATAGTCCGTCTTCTTTGTCACATGTTAGCTCTTTCTATGACATCAAATACTTCAAACTCTTATAGTTCGTGAAGATTTGAACTGGTGATCCATATAAATAATGTTGTCATACTCTTAAGGTAAACACCACCGCTGCAAGTTCTAGGTCATAAACTGGGTAATTCACCTTATGCAACTTTAGTTGTCTTGATGCATAAGCGATCATATACTCGTGTTGCATCAACACACATCCCAGACCCCTTTTTAAGGCATCATTATATACCCCCACCAGTGGCACCGAAAGTTGCGTCAAACCCATTTTCAAATCTAGTTTTTATGGATCATATGTGAGAGTTGTAGCAGCAGGAATGACAACAAAAGCCTCCAGTACAGATCCTAGATCAGGGAGGGTAGTCACCATAGTACAGTGTGTGAAGAGTATGAGAGAGATGGATTGTATGACTTACCGTGGCGAAGAGGATACTGAGGTTGTTGGACACTGGGCGAGGAAAGTGGAAAGTAGAAAGAGTTATAAATCAAATACAGGTGCTAGAGGAGCTACGGGTGGATTGCGTGACACAACTATTAATTGAAAGTGCCCACTCTTGGTGGGAGACCATCAAAGAGAGGAGATCGAGGGAGGTATTGAGATAGAGGGACTTTCGTGAAGATTTTGAGGAGAGGTACTACTCTTGGGAGCATAAAAGGGAGAAAAAATAAGAGTTTTTGGATTTAAGGCAGGGAGATTTGACAGTTCTGAAGTATAAGAGGAGATTCCAGAACTTAACAGCTTTTGTCTCCACTTACCTTCCTACAGAGCGTCGCAGGGTGGAGAGGTTTCGTGATGGACCGAGGCAGGAGCTGAGGATGATATTGATAGCCATGCAATTTTAGTCAGTTTGGGAATTGATACGGGTTGCTTAGGGTATAGAAAGGGTAATAAGGGATGCCCCAAAGCTAATGATCGAGTAGAGTCAAGCAACTGGAGCTAAAAGGAGAGATTTTAGATTTTTAACTAGGAGACCTTCTCTCCCAAAGAAAGGGAAGAGTGGACAATCATCAGAATAATTCCAGAAAAGAGGTAGGAGTTTCACCCTAAGAGGTAGCTTATGAGGATCTAGACAGGTTAGTAGAAGAGGATCTAGACAGGTTAGTAGAAGAGGATCCCGAGAAGGACAGGCTAGATAGAGAGTCACAATTGCTAGAGGATTTACAGAGCAAAAGGGACCAGTGTATCTATTCTGTCAAAGGTGTGAGTAGCGACACCCTGAGATTGCTCCGTGATGCCGGGGAGATGTTATATTTGTAGAGGATAAGGGCATCGATAGAAAGAATGCCTGCATGTAGGCAAAGGTTGTTACTATTATGAGAACATGAGTCATATGAAGAAGGATTGTCCCTGTAGAACTACCGAGGGAACCCATGATCAAAGGACTGAGGTTTAGAGCCAATAGCAATCAGTTACAGTCGATCGTCCTATTAGGCCTACCCAATCAGGGACGAGTGCTACTTGTGGGAGGCCTAGAATTTAGGAAAGGAGGACTCAAGGTTGGGTATATCACATGACCCACAAGGATGTGGGAGTTGTGCCTGATGTGGTGGTAGGTACTTTACAGTTAGATACAATATAAGTTTATGATTTAATTGATCCTGGAGCTAGTCATTCCTTTGTAGCTTATAGAATTGTAAATAACTTGCATGTGTTATTTAGTAAGTTGGGTGTAGGAGTGACGGTTAGTGCACCTCTAGGAGAGAATATACATATTGATGATATTTATAGAGGGGTAAAACTATATAGTGGAGGGTTAGAATTGAGGGTAGATCTTATGCCATTAGAGTTATACGATTTTGACTTGATTCTGGGCATGGATTGACTAAGTAAACATAAGGCACAAATGGATTGTTTCACCAAAACGGTGACAATCCAAGAAATAAGTGATAAAAGAATAGTGTTTAAAGGGAAAGAAAAATAATTCCAAGTTGTGTAATCTTAGTCTTGGTGGCTGGAAAGTTGCTGAAGAATGGTTATTCTGCTTGGTTAGCCTATGTAAGAGAGCTGAAAAAGGGTAGCATAGATTTTGCTAGTATTCCTGTTGTGAGGGAGTTTCGAGATGTATTCCCAGAAGAGTTGTCTGGATTACCTCCAGTTAGAGAAATTGAATTTTCCATAGAAACTATTCCAAGAATTTTTCTTATAGTCCAGTCTCCTTATAAGATGACACTTATGGAATTGGCTGAATTGAAGGTCTAGCTTTAAGAATTGTTAGATAAAGGTTCCATCAGGCATAGTAACTCACCCTGGGGAGCTCAGGTATTGTTTGTAAAGACAAAGGATGGCACACTTCGTTTGTGCAACGATTATCATCAATTGAATAAAGTGACGATGAAGAACAAGTACCCACTCCCATGAATAAATGATTTGTTTGATCAGTTGAAGGGTGCTAGGGTGTTCTCTAAGATAGATTTGAGAGCTGGATACCATCAGTTGAGAATCAAGGAACAAGACATATTGAAGACGGCATTCAGAACTCATTATGGGCATTACGAGTTTTTGGTGATGCATTTTGGGTTAACCAATGCTCCGACCGTATTTATGGATTTGATGAATCAAATGTTTCGGCCTTACCTGGACAAATATATGGTGGTATTTATAGATGATATCTTGGTGTATTCAAACTCTTACTTGGAGCATGAACAACATCTAAGGGTTGTGCTACAGACTTTGAGGGAGAACCGATTATATGCAAAGCTGGATAAGTGTGAGTTCTGGCTCAAAAAAATAGTATTTTTAGGCCATGTAATTTCCGCATAAGGAATATTCGTGGATCAAATATCATAGTTCTTCGATACCAAATGTCATATGCCGACCCAACCTGTCAAATATTATCCGCTTTGGGTCTTACTGTCCTCACGGATTTGTTCTTGGTGACCATGTATGGTCCCAAAACGCGTTTAACAAGTCAGCAACTAGTACTACTAATAAGGTCAGCTACCAAATCCTCACTCCGTCGATGTGGGATATTACAATCCACCCCCCTTAGAGAGCCCGATGATCCCGTCGGCACAACTGGACAGCCAGTGAGGTCGGCTTTGATACCAAAATGTAACATCCCCATATTCAGGATTAAGCAAAAATTTCATGTCAACTGATACACAGAGTAATTAAATTATATGTGTGTGTACGCAGGTGCGCGGGGTGTTCATATTAAATTTTCCTAAAATTTTCACTAAAATTTCGGCAGAGCCTTCCCTATATCGGGAGGTCCCAAGTTATCGACATTTAACTTGTTTACACTTCTAATATTTCACATCTCATAACTCAATCACGACCTAATCGTCCTGGATCTCAATCCTACAAACATTATCGTCATCACAACCATAATATTATAACATACATTGAACAACAAATATCATTATAGAGGAATAAATGAGATAAACATGTTTACATTGACACATTCATATGAAATTCAGAGTTAAGATTATCTATTCAAGTTGAAACATTGATTATACAAATTAAGTTATATAAAAGTTATAATATTACAAAATACAAGGGTATATTCCATAAAACCTAGAATTACAAAAAGTGAACATAAGCTAGGATCTATTTATATTGTGCATGCGAGGGTCCTGAAACAAAATACATATTATTGAAACATGAATATCACAATAAATATAATAACACAAATATCCAACAATTTAAAAAGGCAAACATGCATTCATATTTTATTCACTTCTCCCTTCTAGTTTTTATTGGAAACTCTCTCTCATTCAACTACTAAAAACCGTTTTCTCTTCCATTATCAACCTCCATTCAAGATTTCATAAGATCAACAATTTAAAAAGACAAACATGCATTCATATTTTATTCACTTCTCCTTTCTAGTTTTTATTGGAAACTCCTTTTCATTCAACTACTAAAAATTGTTTCCTCTTCCATTATCAACCTCCATTCAAGATTTAATAAGATCAATCATGATTATTTCCACTTAACACATTACCGATACCACTTTTACTAGTATCATCATCACCTCGTAGGAGTCGATGCAAGGTGATCCCCTTCCCCGGGAACCTAATATACACTAAATGTATACTAGCCAATACATGGTGATCCCCTTACCCGGGATCCTAACATACACTAAATGTATGCTAGCCAATACATAATGATCCCCTTCCCCGGGATCCTAACATACATTAAATGTATGTTAGTCCACTTCTCATATTTATATTACAAAGATAATTTCATTACTTAGCAATTCACACAACAACCTTTCACCTCGAATACACATACATTCATAATACTATCCAAAATATCGACATCATTATGCAACTTTCCTCCATTCACATAATATCCAACATTCATTTATTCACATCACATCAATAACATGTTAAATTATGGAATTTAACTATAAAGTATATGTGCAGATCACCTACATGCAATAGAAGTCCTACTCATGCTTCAATGCTGCTACTATTGTACCACGTTTGTGGTCCCTCCTGCGAATCACAGGTTTATCTTATAAATTTTCCTCATTCAAGGATATGTTTTATAATAACCATATAAACAGCCAATAAGTCTTTCTTCAATCATTTCTTTATATTTTATGTTTTTCTCATTACACCAATAATATTGTCGTTCTTTGTCCAATCATAGTTATCTTTTCTTTCTTTATATTTGAATTGTTACTGTTTAAATCTTGAATTATTACTGTTTAATTGTTACTATCTAAACATTGGACTGTTACTTTCCAACTGTTACTGTCTAGACATTGGACTGTTACTGTCCAATCATTACTATCTAGACATTAGACTGTTACTCTCCAACCATTACTGTCTTGAACTGTTATTGTATTGAACCATTACTGTCTAGACATTGGACTGCTATTGTTTAGACATTGGACTGCTATTGTCCGACTGTTACTGTTCGATCTCTTCTTAGATTTTTAACTATATCTAGAGTTCAATAACTCCGTTTCAAACGAGATTAGTCTCGTTGGAAAGCTAAGACACGAGGCTACAAGTTCTCTGAAGGAAGGAGAACTCAGTTCTACCCCCAAAATAGTCAAAATTGCTCATCAATTAATCAGTCCTACTGCCCTACAGGATCTGTAATGACCCGGTCTCGGTTAGTAACCCATAACTGGAGTTCTACAGCTCCAAATTGAGCAATATCAATTTTCTTAGTTAGTCAATATCCAAAACTACAATTTCTATGAGGAACCTGTTCCTAATTCCTTCATCATCCTACCCGAAATCTCATCAAAAGTCGGGACATAAGTCTGTCCAGATTCGGCCCCTTCCATTAACACATAACATTCACAAACTACATTTTATAGGTAAATCATCATGCTTTCATGTCCCCAATCATATACAACACATGAATTAACTTAATTTTAACATCTATTACATTTTCCTCAAATCAAGTTTAAGAACTCTAATCTCTAATTCAACATCAAGGCATTAATTCATAATCGAATTTGAAACGACTTATAGGATCATGATTAGAACATTTTACCCCGTAAGAATCAAGGTTTCGATCTTCAACCAGTCGAAGATTTTCGACTCCCCCTTTTTCCTATGGATAGCCGACACTCCCCTCCCTCTTTTGTTTAAATTTTTCTTGTTAATTCCTTGCTCCTAAGTGTTTATTCTACCTATAAACTCTTAATGTTGGATATGTTCTTGAATTTTGGTATTTCTCTCTTGATTTGCAAGAATGGATACAAAAACTCCTTCTTTTATTTCCTTATGGTTGCTGTAGATTTTTGGTAAAGAAATGAGTATTTATACTCTATAATTTCTCTTATTTGCACTTAGACTCCATTTCCTTTAAGTGTATTATTTTCTTCAATTAAATTCAACCCTCAACATTATCGGGTTTATTTATAATGTCTCGAATTATTTCATCCAGAAATTTATATTAAAAAATTCTTGAATTTCTATTTTTATTTAACCATATGCATGAATTTCTTTACTTTTATTTCTTATGTAGTTAGTTTGCAATTTAAGCAATCTTTATTTTTTTCCGAGATTTACATTTCTGATTTAATAACCTGATCGGTGAATATGACGGATTAACCTTCGCGAGATCAAGCCTTTATTTGGCTTACATTTGCTATTTTTTTTATCCTTCAAGGTGTTTGATTTTTTTTTAATTTTATCTTTTCAGTACTTGAAAATTAGATTTTAATTTTTTTTAATTTTTAATTTTTAATTAAATGACTCAAATTATAAATTTAATGAGTGTTCACGTGGTGATATTATTTTTTATTTATTTATTTTTATTTCATCATAATTTTGCTTTTTGAGTTGAAAATGATTTTTTTTGGTTATTTTAATATACCTGAATCGACTTAACATTTGTTTTTCTTAATTTTTATTTTTTTTAATCGTACTCTCAAAGGAGCACAGTGTTGTAGCTATTAAAGTAATTACATTACACGTAGACGTACACCTTGTAACTATGAAAATGATAACTTCATTGACGCGGACAGCCTAACAAAATAAATTACAAGCAGTTCTCTTCTTCTTCCCTTTTCGGAAGAAATTCAACACCTTGCATAAAAATGGCGACTCATACGTCTGCTCTGTTAAGACAAGTTCAA
>Ga0325414_1006462_pt1 | contig 12431 bp, 10 predicted proteins | sample PopdelMetagenome_8_FD_206183 | JGI IMG/M metagenome (GOLD analysis project Ga0325414, IMG submission 206183) | Populus deltoides microbial communities from Bellville, Georgia, United States - Leaf-PdKOR-R3 | ecosystem: Host-associated > Plants > Phyllosphere > Phylloplane/Leaf | place: USA... | reverse complement strand
ACAGTAAATATAATATTTGGTAATGTTAAAAATGTTATGATCAGTGGGGCCATGTCAATTTTAAACAGTAAATATAATATTTGGTAATGTTAAAAATGTTATGATCAGTGGGGCCATGTCAATTTTAAACGCAAAATTGATGAAGCAGTTCCTGGCTGCTTTTTTAAATTTGTGTTCGCGTGCACAGTACAATTCACTTACACTGTTCGAGTGAACTTCTTCTTTTTTTTTTGAGTATGTATAGTTTTTGTATATATATTTTTTTAAAAAACTAGTTTTGCATTTTCATGAAAACAATATTTTTTTTTCCTGAAAAACTAGTATAGAGAGAATTAAATTTACTCGCACTGTAATATCAAATTAATTTTATTCTTGATAATATTTTATCTAATTTTATTGCACGCTCAAAAAATTATAGAAACTGTAGTTCTTGTCGAATGAATTTTGTACGTAATGGAATTGTAGATGGTTTAATGGCATAATAAAAAATATTTTATATAAAGTATTATTTATTTCATAAAGTAATAGCAATAGTTAAATCTACAACATTTAAATTAAAAATCATCAATTTTAATATATATTTTTTAAAATTATTTTATAACTTTAATTTCAAAAGCATTCTTAACCAAACACATTAAACTACTTTTTATTTAACTTCAATTTCAATCACAATTTTAACCAAACTCCTATTTTTTCAAACCAACCTCAATTAAAAATACCTTTTATAAAACAACTTTTTTCAAACCACAACCATAACAGCTACAATAATAACAAACACACTCTTAAACTTGCCCATGAATTAGTAGTGTCTTGACAGTCACCTGTCTGTTCTTGTCGTCGAGGTATCTTGCTTAATTTATTCTGTTTGTTTTCTTGTTCAACATGAATAATCAAATTTCTGATTAAATCGAAGTTGGGTTCCTGTGAGCTGTAAGAAATTGAGTTGTTTTTGCTCAACTTTTTTAGTTTTCGGAATATTAGAAACCTCAAAAACGGCTTCCGTACAACCCTAGAATCCAGTGCTGATTCTCCAAGGATCATGGGTGCCTTACCTGTGATTATGGCACAGTCAACTCCATGACGATCGTTACAGTTTGGCAGCTGTCTGATATATTTGTTGTGATTTTGATGATATAAAAACTCTATTTTGATATATTTTGAAATTAATTTTTAAAATTATTGTGAAAAATAACTTATAAATAGTTTAAATAAGTGTTTAATCTACCAAGTTAAAAAAGAAAAAAAAAACCTTTAATGTATAATAAGAAAAAAAATTGAAATATCTTTTGGGTCTAATTTAGACATTAAATTATGTAAGTTTACTACAACTAATTAATTTATTATAGAATCGAACTTATAAAATGCAATGGTCAAATTTTATCAGAACCTAATAATCAAATAAAAAATGATATTCATTTTCGTTAAAAAACTTATTTGATGCGTTCAAACTTGCTTAGCTGTTTCATAAACATATACGTACATTAGAAATTCCTCCAAACATAACTTCTATTAAAAATCCCTACAAAATATATATTTGGTAACATCGATCGTGTTGGTCACATTGTTTCATTAGAGGCAATATTAATGTAGAAACAAAAATGGGGTTATTAATTACCTAAACACACAAATCAACAACCACAAGGCCACACCCAAGATTCAGAGGCACCACAGGCTGAACAAATATTTGAGCCAGAAAAGGAAGAGGTTCGATCCACACAGACAAAATATCGTGTGCTTGGCAGACGTCTACTGAAATAATACTGAACAAGCAGTCCAGCATTCAACCGAGCAAACAAGCTACATCAACATTAATAAAAGAACCGAATCTGAAATTTAATTAGTATTACGTACATTATAAATAGAAGAAAATCATGGAGTGGTAAATGACCATGGAGTTTAATTCATTACGTACAGTAATTAATTAGCTAATTAACAACGCTAGTGATGAATTGCTAGTAGGGCTTGCGACTGCTTTTCGTAGCGGAAACCCTCGGCCTTGGAGTCATCTGCTGACCAAACGAAAATCCCTTGGAGTTGCTTCTGACTCTTAAGCTTACTGCAGGCTGTAAAGAAGCCATCTGATGGAGATAGCCCGCCGCTTCCATCACTGATAAAGCTCACCAAGACTTTACCACCATTGTAGTTAGAAGTCTGGGTTTTGAAGTAATCCAGAAACTGGGATACTGAGGTACCCTGATCATATGCATAAAATTGGAAGTTGACATAGTCTATTTGATGCCCATATTTCCTCCACAAGGCCAGGTAATGGTTTTGAACTTGGTCATCATCGAAAGGAGCTATAGAGGCAAATGAGATGACCCCATTCCTCTTAAGGGTTGTAATGAGCTGTCCTATGCACTCTGCAAATGTCTCAGGATCAGCTTGAAAGTGCTCGTAATCAATATCAATCCCATCCAAATTATACTGCTTAATGATCCGTGTGAGTGAAGAAACAGCATTAGATACCCATGAATTAACCGAGGAAGGATTAAAGTAAGCATAGCCATTCTCTACACTATCCCCTCCAAGACTCAAGGCAACTTTGACATTGGAATGGCGGTTCTTGATAGAAGAAACCTGAGAAGGGCTTAGATTATCGGAGTCCCAAAAGATGTTGAATTTTCCATTGGAGGACGAAGGAGAATTCGAGGTGTCATGGTCTATTGCAAAAGAAAGGATGAAATGGAATTCAACATCTGGGCTGATAGGAACGTCGGTGAATCTGACATTATTGGACTCGGCTCCAATGTATTCACGGAAGAGGTTTGAGTTTGCAGGGGCTGCTTGGATTGATGCATGAGAGGGGAAAATAGCTTGGAGAACAACAAGAGTGGTGATGAGCAACATTGAAAACTCCATTTCTTGTTTGCTGATCAAGAGGTGTGTTTTGCTGGGTGCATGTGCTCGACGTTGTCTCTATACACACACACACACACACACAGTGTCAAGCTGGCAATGAATTCAACAAAGCTGGATAGTACTGAAATTTTCAGATGGCAGATAATTTCTTCTTGATTCATCTTGTAATATTGAATGACAGCATATTTTTCTACCATCTTGTAAATGAAGGGGAACAAGTTAATTTGTTTTATTGGGAAGGATACTGCGACGACCGCGCTTGTTTGAAACTAAAAAATATTTTTTTTTTCTATAATCTAAATCCTTCAGTCTTTTTTGGATATTTATTTTTATTTTCGCATGATTATGATTGACTTTCAAAATGATTCCTTATCTTCGTTATTTTCTCCACTCCACGTTTTATTATACCTATATTACTATTAAATAACATAGTTATTAATTTGTTGTCTATGATTATAAAATACTTACATGTTTATCTATATTTTATTTTTACAAATAATATTAATTTTTTATTTTAGTATTCACAGCTCATTTTATAATTTATTTGGTTATATTTTTTATAACTTATTATATTAAACACACGCATAATCTTTTTATGATATTCAATTAATAAATTTCATGATATCATAAAACACACCTATTACTTCGACATCTTCTTTCAATATCTAGGATGTACTAAAATATAGTTATTTAATGATAAAATTAATTTTTTTTATTAATATAGATCTCCGGGTCAGTTTGTATGCACCTCGACTAATCTCACGGGTCCTGAAATTAACAATCATGTAAATTTCTAGTGACCCTGAGATAAAATTAATCTGTTTTTTAAAACAGAGAAGTCAAAGTGGTTCATTTTTCAGTTTAATGTTATTCTTGAAATATAAATTTCATTATACATTTACATTGCTCTTGTATTAATGTTTTATATCGTCCATTATAATACACGTATTAAAATCTCATGATTAGCAAAAGGCCACGTCAATGCAATTAGAAAAATGCTTCAACTTCGGAGCTCCATGAATACATTTAGAAATGTTTAGAAGAGGTGGTAATTATTGTTTTAAATATTTTTTATTTAAAAATATATTAAAATAAATATTTTTTTAGAATTATTTTTATATATTAGCACATCAAAATAATTTTTTTTTAAAATTAAACAAAAAATATTCAAATTTTAATAAAACACGCAACTCCAAAAAACAGGGACATGATTTCGATCTCAAAATTTGTTCAGAAACTATTTGCCTCTGATTGAATTATTTCAAGATTAATTATTCTTTGACCGGGCGATGTAAATAAAAAATCTCGTCACGGCCCAACTTGACAGGCCTTTCCCAACAGGGCCCAAACCAACTTGACAGGCCTATCTCAACAGGGCCCAACCCGACAGGACTCGGCATTTCTCTCCAGGACATGAGTTTATGAGAAATTTCATGGTGCACAAATCTATTATTACTGAATATAATGCATAAAAGAGATAGAAAATGACATCAAACCTGCTAAAAAGTGATAATAATTAAATAAATTATTTTAAAACTATGCTATAAAAAACCAGAAGTCACAACTTCACCGTCATAGAATTTATAAGAATTTTCCATCTTGTTTATTGATTTATTTATTAGATGAATTTATATAAAAGGTCTCAATTGAAAGGTTTTAGGAAGTTTGGATCCTAGATCGAGATCCATTGCACAACTGAGGTTTTTCCAAAAGAACTCTTCACTAATCCTCCACGTTTCGAACCCCTACTGGTCAGTTACGCAACCAACCACCACCTCCTGTCACCGAAACACCCAAATACCAATCTCCCGAAATTAAAAATCTCACAAATTTATAAAAACCAAACACAAAACCACTCATGTCCAAAATTATGGAGCCAACAACACACTCCGACCCGAATCTAAACCCGATCCGACCAAACGAACCAGAGCTCGACCTCTACACCATCCCCAGCTATTCAAGTAAGTCGTCTCTTCTCTGTGTTACAAAACCCTAACTCTCTGTTTGTTTCCCGTAAAAAAAAACTTTCCCAGAAAATCTACAAAATCTTCTTTTCTTTTATTTTCTTTGTATTTTTCTCAGGTTGGTTTTCATGGCACGATATTCACGAGACAGAGAGAGTCGCTTTAAGAGAATTCTTCGACGGGAGCTCAATAACGAGAACTCCAAAAATCTACAAAGAATACAGAGACTTTATAATCAACAAGTACCGTGAAGATTCTTCTAGAAGGTTAACATTCACGGAGATTCGAAAGTCACTGGTTGGTGACGTTAGTTTGTTGAATAAAGTTTTTCTGTTTTTGAATAATTGGGGATTAATTAATTTTAGTTGTGAAAAGAATGAGGAAATTGGTTTGGGTTCGGGTAATGTTGATGTTCGGGTTGAAGATGGGGCACCGAACGGAGTTCGGATTGTGGAGATGCCTGATAAGTTGAAACCAATTTCGGTGGGGTCGGTGCAAAGTAGCGCAGAGGGTAGTGGTGGTGGTGGGAGTGGGTTGAAGTTGCCGCCTTTGGCGTCCTATTCGGATGTTTTTGGCGAGTTAATTGGGAAGAAGAAAGAGGTTGTTTGTGGAAATTGTGGTGGAAGTTGTGATTCCGGCCAATACGAGTATAGTAAGGTAATTGAGATTCGGGTTTGATTGCAGTGGCATTTGATTTTATGTTGGTTTATTGCGTTCGGGTTGTTTATCTTTTGGGGTCTTAGTTGTGAATTCATTATCACATTGTATGCTAAAATTTTGTTTGTGCACTTTTTTGCCATGGAATATTTCGGTTCATCATTCGATTGCAGGTTCATTTGTGTTGTTCAATTTGTTAAGATATAGTGGTTGGTTTGGTGCGTTGACGGTTTTTCATATTGTAATGTGACTGTAATTTTGAGAATATATGCTAGGTTAGGACTTCAGACCATCGAATCAGTAGATTTTGCCTTTTTGAATTGTCTGGTGTTCTGTGTCTAGGCTAGTTAAAGAGAAGAGTGGCTAAACAACTGTGTTTAGGTATGCTAGGAGATAATCTTGGTCACCTAGAAAGCAGCTTTATTTACCCTGACAGAGTGGTGCATGTTTGGACTTAACACAGCCTGTTCTCTTGTCCCTGCCATTAAGTTAGGTGATAATGATATGAACTTTGCGGCATTGTGGATTTGTTAGATGCGTTGTGAGACTGCAGATAATTCTCTTCTTAAATATCTGGAATCATTCACTTCAATTAGGCATTTACCAACCAGTGCTTCTGTGCAACCCTATCCATTTTTGCTATTTTTATATTTGGGAATGATCTCTCTCTATTTCCTTCTGTGGGAGTGCTGATTTTATTTTCTTGTTCTAACGGGTGAATTTGCAGGGTGATTACTTAATCTGTCAAAAATGCTTTAATGATGGAACTTATGGTGAGAACAAGTCTAAGGATGATTTCAAGCTTAAGGATAGTGCTGAAAACAATGGTAGCAATGCAGCTGTGTGGACTGAGGAGGAGACTTTGCGTCTTTTAGAATCTGTTTCGAGGCATGGGAATGACTGGGACCTGGTTGCTCAAAATGTTAAAACCAAGACTAAACTTGATTGTATTTCTAAGCTCATTGAGCTGCCATTTGGGGATCTTATATTGAGTTCTACATGTGGAAAGGGCAATTCTAGTGGGCAGATTGGGAGCACAAACAACTCAAAACAAGTTCCTGCAGCTCCATCTGAGCATCAAGATGATACCAAACATGAAGATCAATTGCATGAGCAGATGAATGCAAATGAGGAGAAGGGAGATGTCATGGATGATGGTCCCCTTTTGAAAAGAAGACGCATCACTTCTGTTTCAGATGCTGGTGGCTCTCTGATGAAACAGGTAGAATTCACTGCTACAAAATCCTACTACTTTTAACTTCTTACCAGACTTTCTTGTTGACACACCTTCAATAGGTTTATCTGATTTTGTTAATCAGGATATGTTTCAATTGTAGTGTTTTTCATCTTAGCTTATGTTTTACCATGCAATTGGTGATTTTTTTCATTAGGTAGCTCACATCTCAACCATGGTTGGCCCAGATATCACAGCTGCTGCAGCTGAGGCTGCTGTTGCAGCACTTTGTGATGAAACTGCATGTCCAAGAGAGATATTTGATGGTGAGGAGGATTTTCCATCTAATGGGTTTTCTTCTCCCTCCTTCCATTCCAAGTCTAAGAGGTTGTTTATTTATGTGATTTTTATCCTCTGCTGTTCCTGTGATTATTGTTTTGCCCCTGCCTTATTGATACATGTTAAAGTTTTCTGCTCATTTTTCTGTTTTAGAGTTGACGAGGTTGATGCCTCAGAGGTGAAGCAAATACCCACTCAGTCAGGTAATTGATACAATGCAACTGTGCAAAAAATCGACTGGATGATATCCAAAGAACTTTGTTGGAGGGGTATCTGCCTGTTCTTAATGTTATCATATGCTTCTTTATGTTTTGTTCACTTGTTGATTTCAGTTTCATTTGCTCAACATGCTTGTTTAGGTACATTTGCCATTTTTCTTGTGAATGTTCGCATGTGGTTTTGTGGGGAGAGGTGGGGGCATATCCACTTTGCTACATGCATGATAGTATGGCATTCTAGTCTGCTAATAGTTTAGCTTGCAATAGACCCTACGTGTAACTTGCTAGTAATCCACATCAACCATATCACAAAGTATGGCATTCTAGACTGCTAATAGTTTAGCTTGCACTAGACCCTATATGCAACTTGCTAATAATCCACATCAACCAAATCACTAACTTCTTTATGTTGGCCAGCTTTCTCCTATTGTTTATATAGTGAATATATATTTACCAATCCTTTGGTCTCTTCACATGTCTATCTTCGACAGGAACCGAGGAGGCATCTGCATGGCAGAATGACATACCTCTATCTTTGCGTTTTAGAGCTGCTGTTGCAACAACACTTGGGGCAGCTGCTGCTCGTGCTAAATTACTGGCAGATCAGGAAGACCGAGAAGTTGAGAATTTAATGGCAACCATAGTTGAGACACAGGTAGGTCAGGTTGTCTATCTCTGTATCCATTCTATACATTTTATACTGAAGAAATTTCCAGTTTAGAGGATGCAGCTCTTAATATTCTTTTATTAAATGAATGGAACATTAGTTGAAGAAACTGCACCACAAAATCAAGCACTTCGATGATCTGGAGCTGATAATGGAGAAGGAATACGCTGAATTAGATGAACTAACAGAGTCCTTGACCGAGGAGCGGATTGATGTCTTGCAAAGGGCAATTCGTGCAGGCATATCTAAATCAAGGGATCATGCTCCCATAAAATTTCACATGTCAAATGTAGTTTGAAGGAGTTGTAGATCAATTTAGCATAAAAAAGTGGCAGAATGCACATGATTTAAGCTTCACCTGTTCCAGTTTACACCTTAGATTTCCAATGTATTTAGCGATCACTTCTTTTAGCTAACTGTAATTGAATTTGCAATTGGGGCAGCTGAACATAAACTTGCGCGTCACTGATTGCTTGTAGCCTTTTGGAATGCTAATAGTTCAGTTTAGTTTAGAACACATTTTATTTGCATCCTGCCAGGTTATCTCGTTGTGCACTATTTGTCATCAGCGTCATAATTGTCTTATTGATATTGCAAGAATCCTTGAGATGGGCTGGATGAGGAAGCATGATCATGGCAGCTTAGGGGATTTCTTAACCTGTATAATGATCGAGTTTTATTTGAAAAATCTAGTTCCCATTACTAGCGTCAATTGTTTCAAGGTTGGTAGCTATGTGGGAGGCGTTCCTTTATCCTGAAAAGAAACAGGAGAAAATCCTGTTGGAGCTTAGAAGAAGGAATCGATGAATGGGATGTTAAAGTCTGTTCAATAGATGCACTTTAACAGGGCAACAGAGCCCCACCTTGGTGCAGCTTAGGGAAACAGTTCATAGAATATGAAGGCATGATTCTTGTTCAAACGAGTTGAAGCTAGCAAGATGTCGATTGAGCTAGTGCTTTGAGAGAAAAAATCATGGCAAAAACGTACTTGCCTCTTTTCAGAAAAGATCTTCCATCTGTCTCTCACAATTACAAACCAATTTCAATCTGTACACTAGCTGTACACAAACCATGAAAAATAACAATAAGCTTTCAAGGGTATTTTGCTGTGTTCTACTGCTTCAAGTCACTTATGGTCCCACTGAACTGGAGTCGAACAGTTTGTTCTGTCGTTTTTGGAACGTTAACAAACGATAAGCATATCACGAGTGGGATTTAGTTGAGTCCAAAATTCTGGAAACTTGGGCATCTGAAAAGGGCCCCAAAGAGGAAACTTCTTGGTGTCTCCCGGGGAAATTTCGGTGGCATACTCAAATTCCCCTTCACCTGTAACACGGTTTGTCCCATTTGCTGGTGAATCAGAAGGATAGTTTTGGGGTCAACAGGGTTGCCAGACACATCTGTGACAATATAACTATGTTTTGCTTTCCCATTCCTTGTCGAGATTTCTGCACTTTTGGGCCACAAACCGTTTTCACGAAGTATCCTTGTAATATAAGAGAGAAGTCCAAAATGGTCATCTGTGAATAGCTCTAGTGGTAGACCCTGCAAGATATCAAACAACCTGTGAAAATGTGCTACATGGACTGGGAAGATAGAACTCACAACAGGAGGTAGAGCAATACTTCTGATGCTCGCCTTTCAATGGCTGCCTGAATACATTCTATGACACGTTGTCGCTCAGCTTCTGAGCTTGTAGGGAATCCATCCACATGTCTGATATAGTATTCCTGCAATCATATAATTAACTGTTGTCAAGGTTCAGTTTTACACAAAACCCTCACGCTTAGGCACTAAAGAAGTCCACTAATAGGCAGAGAGTAGATACCTGATAAGCTTTCTTGCTATCTGTGATGACTGTGCCATGGAACACCAGATACTGCATGTCTGTTAGAGTGCACACGGTATCAAACACTAACTTTGGCCGGTTGATGGATGTTGCTGTAACAACAGTGTAATCTCTATCAGGACAGTCGAACACAGTCACGTAGGGCCTTACACTGTTGTCGTTCTCGCTGCCAGGCCTTTCAAAATCCCTGGCAGCAAACATCATCTGGTGCAACCTTCTCCCTATATGTATTTCCCCAGGGGAAGAAATGGAAACTATTGGTGTCCTAAAATCGCCATGACCTTTTAGGACATTATAAAGAAGTTCCTTTATCAAGGAAAGCTTCCTTGGGTCTTCGATTGCAGTTCCAGTTGACTGGTCTGCAATGTGAATGACTGCTGCTGCTCTACCATTGTGTGCCCAAATCTCCGCATTGACAACATTGCACCTCAGGTCGGTCAGCACGGCACATACTTCTGACAACAAACCAGGCCGGTCAGTGCCGGTTAGTTCAATTAATGTGTGCTCTTTAGAAGGCAGCATCTTCCCCGTTGACTTAACCATGCAAGCATCAGTCTCAAGAGCCTGCAAAATCAAGCAAAATAGTTGTAAAGATTATTCTCATACAAAACCAGCCAAATTGAGAACTTAGTAGTGAAAAACCGAGCCAAAGAAAACCGAAATACTTTGGTAATTTTCAAAACCAATTTGATTGCATGGTGAATAGAGAATAAGCAAAAAATTGAATACCTTCTCTATGCAATTGAAGATGCCTTCATCTCTGATTTTGTTTCCATGGTCATCAGTCACATAAAACACTGAAAATTGAAATAAACAGTCAAATTAAGGGAGCAAAGAGGAGTAAATTTCTTCATTTCTTTAAGAAGGTTTTCAATTAATTATACCGTTCATGAACCACACTCCATCAGAAGACATGTATGCTTTTGTCATTACAAGGTTTAGGTCTGTGAGAACTTGAACAACTTCAAGTAGAGCACCTTGCCTTTTGACAGTATCCACCTAAACAAGAAAAAAAACAAATTAAAAAAGTATGAATAAGAAACAACTGGATAACAAAAAACAAAAACAAAAACAAAATTCTAGATGGATAAACCTCACCATCAGACAATCCTACATCCTTACAACATGAAAGTTCCAAGGTGATTTACCTGAATGACTGTTGCATGCTCACAGGCATCATTGTCAACCACAACTCTGCAACCACAAAGTAGGTGTCAGGTAAGGACTATACTTTCTCCCACAAATGAACAAGTGGGACTTGGGAGAGAGATGAAATACCTTGGAGAGTTCACTCTCCTTAAAAGCTTAGCATATGCATCATCATCATGGTCATCCATTTCTGGGTTTCTTTGATCTTCAGTGGAAATTAAAGATCAACCCACCAAAACTCTCACAGTGGCCTAAATCCAAAGTGAGAAACAGAGTGGAGTGTTGTAGCCATTTATAGACAGAAACCTCGAAGAATACCAACGACAAGCAAACTAGTTGGTTACATGTAAAAACAGTCAAGGTTGGTTACCTATAAAATAAGTAAAGATTCCACATCCATCAAAAATGGAAAATAAAAAAAAAAAAAAGAGAGAAGAGAAGAAATTTCTTAGATTCCAAAGAGCGTCTTGTTCTCGGATTCTATAGCCGTACCATTATTGGACTTCAGGACATAGGTAGCTTAGCATTCTTGAAATGTTGCCTCGTGACAGATTTAACAACTTAAAGTTGATTTATTCTCCATTGAAATAAGGGATAATTACAAAAACTATCCTTTAGTTTTCTCTTTATTTACACATCTTAAAATTTATGTCTATAAAAATTTACATTCTCATGCTGAGTTGCTGACTCTTAGCTAACAAAAAAATATTGAATTATATTTATTATATTTCATTTAATGTCTAATAAACCCTTACAATATTAATATTAATACTTTGTAATTGAACTAAAAAACCTAATCAATTTAATTTAAAAATTTAAACAGTTAAATAAGATTTTAAAATATAATTTATATTAATTTTTAATATATCTTTTAAATAAATTTTTTTTTAAACTTAAAAAGTATAATTGGGGAATTTAATTAGTTTATTGGATTTAGTAATCCTGAGAAGCATAATTGAGAGTTTTGGCTAGGATGAGAAGAGAAATAAGAGATTCTTTCAGTGTGATTTTGTGGAGATTTCTAGCGTGTTTTATTGTTGGATTGAAAGTGGGAAATGTGTGGAATATTGAAAATTGTTGTTGGGTTTTTAGTTTGTGAAGTGAATATGAGTGGATTTGGAGGGCTACGAAAGTTCAAAGTGGTGTAGATGGAAGAAGTAAGCAAGCATTTCTCCAATGGATTCTAACAGAACAGGCGAGGGCATTCCCCAGAAACATTGTTTGAATGAGATTTGAAATTTGGCAGCATCGGCCGTGGAATCCAAGATTAATGGTGACCGACACCACTAGATCTGTCGATCGAGACTTGATCTTCTTGCAGTGCTGCAGCATTTTGACTTTGTGGGTTTCAAATGTTTCCCTCGACTATCTCTAAAGACTTTTCTGGTGATCAAGACAGGGACTAAGATTCCTTAACTGTGGGGTGTATGATCATGGAAGAAGGGTTTCGAACAACGTGCGCTTTGACGTGGACGGCCTAAAAGTTTTTTTCAATGCAAAAAAGAAAAAGAATGTTCATGCGTTTACATGTTTTCTGAAACCCCAAAAAAAAAAA
>Ga0325414_1006460_pt1 | contig 12433 bp, 5 predicted proteins | sample PopdelMetagenome_8_FD_206183 | JGI IMG/M metagenome (GOLD analysis project Ga0325414, IMG submission 206183) | Populus deltoides microbial communities from Bellville, Georgia, United States - Leaf-PdKOR-R3 | ecosystem: Host-associated > Plants > Phyllosphere > Phylloplane/Leaf | place: USA... | reverse complement strand
TTATGTATTATCATCAATAGTTTGGATCTTGAAGGAACATCCAAGAACATGATATTTTTCTCGTGAATATACCGATTCGGTGTGGATATATAGCATGCTTAAGGCTAGCTTGACGCATAAATGTCGAGCCAAGAAAACCTTCATTAACATAAAATTATTTTTAATTGAATTATTTTTTTTATTTGATATCTTGTTTTACGTGAAGAATAACATTGGGAATTAATTTTATTAATTTGGTAAGGTTTTTCAAACCATGATATAGGATTGTTCTGCGATATTCATCATTGTTAAATTATATCTATCACAAATCACAACATCATATCATATCATAAAACAAAACCCCTAGCATATATATATGTGTGTGTGTGTGATCTAATTTTTTTTTTTTATTATTGCTGAAAGCTACGGCCAGCAATATTGGATTCGTGGTGATATACATGTTACATCAAAATGAATAAAATAAAACAAGACAAAATATCTCCCATCATATGTAAAATCTTAGCTGAGAAGAAGCATAGAAAATCATGAGATGAAGCAGAGACGATGCCTTGTGATCATGGCTAGCTTAATGATAATTAAGGAGAAAACCCATTTATCCTTTTATTTTTATATTCTCATGAACGCCATGTCCTTATCCCAAACACAATTCTCAGAAGTTCCCTTGTCTGTTCGATGAATTGTGTGTAAGTACGCATGTGATCTTCCACAGAAGGCAAGAGAAAATAGGCAGCAATGACATAGACGGGACCCTGTAATGGCCAAGAAAACCATGGGAGGTTTTAAACACGAATAATGGGGATTCATATTTAGGTCTCAGCTGCTGCTATCATCAGCCATGTTGTGTTCTGGGTCCCATAACCCTAACGCGTTAATTTTGTGGGGTCTGACATCTTAGCTCATATCTTTCTTGTTCCTGACCTCTGTTTGATGCAAGTCTTTGATTTAGCTGTAAACCAAGATGGATTGAGACAACTTCCAATCTTTCAGTCTAATCCCATCCCATCTTTGCATCCTGCTTCTGGTTTATCGACGACCCTTTTTAATGGAAAAACTCAAAAAGGTATAACGGTAATTATTATAATTGTTGATTAACCTAAGATTAGTGTGTGAAAAAAGGTGCTAATTGTACAAGCGGATGTCAAAGTTTTTGCCCTTCGAACACGTTTTAGAGTTTACTATCTCGTTCTCTCGATTTGAATATCTATATATCCACAAGTTAGCATAGTGTGAAATAATTTTTCAACTTCAAGATTTTCATGTCTTGTCTTGGTAATATGCTCTCGTGTTTAAATTAAAATCATTCTATGATATAATATTAAAGTAGCCTAGTTTAAATCTCACTTTCTTCATTTTAATTAATAAAAATTAAGTAATTTGTATAAATTTTATATTCAATTTTTTTTAAGAAGTATATTAAGAAATAATATATATATATTTGTGATCTAATTTATTTTTTTTATTGCTGAAAGCTACGGCCTGCAAGCAATATTGGATTAGTGGTGATATACATGTAACATCAAAATGAATAAAATAAAACAAGACAAAATATCTCACATCATATGTTAAATCTTAGTTGAGAAGAACGCACAGAAAATTATGAGATCGATGAAGCAGAGACGATGCTTCGTGATCATGGCTTGATAATTGAGGAGAAAACCTAATTATGGATCCTTTTATTTTTATATTCTTATGAACTCCATGTATGTCCTTATCCCAAACACAATTAATTCTCAGAAGTTCTCTTGTCTGTTCCATGAATTGTGTGTAAGTACGCATGTGATCTTCCACAGAAGGCAAGAAAAAATAGGCACATATTTTCTATCTCCTTCTCTCCTTTTGAATATCTATCCACAAGTTGGCATATATAGGGTGAAATAATTTTTTGACCTCAAGATTTCCATGTCTTGTCTTGTTAATATGTGCTCGTGCTAGTGTTTGAATAAAAATAATTCCCTGATATAATATTAAATATTAAAATATTCTAGTTTAAATCTTATTATTTCTATTTTAATTAATAAAAATTTACACCAAAATTATTTTACAGATATATTTATCTTATATTTTTATCTTTATTTTTTTTTATCAAATACATTTCTGTATCTTCTATATTAATTTATTTTTTTATCTCGATAAAATACGTTAATCAAACACAACCTAAAAATTACTATAAAAAATTCAGAAATTTTTAAAATCTAAACAACCTAAAGTTTGTCGTTAAAAGAATTTTGACAACTTCATGAACAGTAACCTCACTAAATATTATTTTTAAAGATAATTTTTAAAAATAATTCAGTTTCAATTGGTATTGATGAAATTAAAATACTGTTAGCCGTGGAAAAATCTATATATTAGGTCACCTATAACCGGGCATTCGACAGGCGCAAGAGCAGCGAAAACTCCACTTGATCTACGCTAGGGCTAAAGTCTTCTGCAATAAATTATTTGCATACAAGAGATCCTGGTCCCATGTCGAGCAGATACCACAAACCTGAAGTTATGAACACCTAGTTACCACTGCAAGGCCACACCACTCTGCCATGAAAGTCAGGAAAAATTAAATAAGTTCAACGAATGAAGATGTAAATGTTTGCTTGTAATATTATGGTAAGTACCTCGCTCATGGAAACAGCTTCTGACACAGAAGCAAACAGTCAAAAATTGCGACTGCAGACAGAGATTGGGAATGCGTCTATATTATAATAAACACAGAGCATAACTAAATATAATATAACGGAAGGGTGTTTCGAACTGTTTTAAACACTGCTGAAGCACTCACAGACCACATTGTGGGCCATTTTATTTTATTTTTTCCCTTTCTTCTCTCAATTTGTTCTTTCGAATGTGTTCTTCAGCTGCAAAATTAGCACCCATTTGCATTAATTTTGTCCCAAAACCATGTACACTGTTTGTCTTCTGTACCCTCTGTGACACATGCTAATGTTTCCACATAACAAATACCGCTTGTGAAGTTGCCTAGATCACCCTGTTGAAACTTGGAAGGGCTGTGTCCTCTACCGCAGAACAACTTGGAAGGGCTGTGTCCTCTACCGCAGAACAATCACCCTACACTTATAGCTTACTGATTTAGTTTAGAATCCTTCTCTCTTTTGTGTGAAAAGTATTTTATTTAATCTTTTTAGCTTCTCTGAGTGCATGTTGATTCGATTATATAGTGAATAAGATTTGATCAAATGATTTGGGTTTTTAGGGCAATCATTATGGTCTAAGAATCTTTAATAGTTGTGTCTCAACTTAGGATTGACCCAATTATGTCTGTACCAAATTGTTGCATGAACCCTTTTAACCTGTGGACCATTTACTGTGTGCGTGAAAAAGATCTGTGCATCTTACTACAACACAGTAATAACCTCCCAGTTTTTGGTCATCAAGAGATGGTAAATCTGTGGTCTCAAAATCCGTAGTGGTGAGCAAATTAATCTAATTTTCCATAATATCAGTAAAAACTAAATAGAATGCTTTTCAAACGTGTTGAATAATTTCTTTTGGAATTTTTCTTTCAAACATTTGATTGTAGTTTGATTTTTGGATTTTAAAAACCAACCAAAATGACGGACCCGAACTGAACCTAACAAAAAAAACTAAACCGCATCCGACCAAGAAAAAAACCCATCGTAATTATAAATTAGAGTTCCATTAAATCAAAACCCATTAATTCAAATATAAAACCAAACCAATTGGCTTAGTTTTTTTATTCGGTTCAATTGAGATTTTTATTCAAACCTGACCATTTAAACCAGTATTCAACCTGTTATATATATATATATATATATATATATATATATGAACTCATAATTAAAAAAAGTTTTAATTTTCATGGTCACGGAGCAGGAGGAGAGTTCTGGTGGAGTCATCATCTTTGCTAGGCTAACATAACACTCACATGCATGAAGTGACAAAGCATATCTACAAAGACTATGACCTTGGATTTTCTGGAAGGGAGAGGAGATCGCCATGGCAACAGTTGAATATTCTGATTTTTTTTTTTTTTGTTCTTTTTCTCATGGAACAAAAGTTGTAGTGCTAACCAGTCATGTGAATTGAATTTGGACGTCAGTTTGAAACATCAGTTCACCAAAATATATAATCAATTATCCTTCATCACTTGTTGCAACCAGCAAAGATACAGAAAAAGAATAGAAAGACCTAAACCCACAAAGTTGGACCCACTTCCCTAAATTGGTTGCCAGACCAGCTTTCCCTATATCTTTCAGGCAAACCCACCTACAAAAACCCCTCTCCCCCACCCCTTCCTGCATCACAATCTTGCTTCCCAACGCCCCTCTTTCTTTCAGGCATTTTCACAAACACTTTCTTAAAGAAACGTTTTCTTTTTTAACTAATATGGCCAGACCGCAACAGCGATATCGAGGGGTTCGACAAAGGCATTGGGGATCATGGGTGTCTGAGATTCGCCACCCTCTATTGTAAGAACACATCAACAACGTGACCCATAAACGTTTCGGATAATATACTCTTGAGTTCTAACGAAACGTTTCGCTTTTTTTTTGCAGGAAGACTAGAATTTGGCTAGGCACATTTGAAACTGCAGAGGATGCAGCAAGAGCCTATGATGAAGCTGCAAGGCTTATGTGTGGACCAAGGGCAAGGACCAACTTCCCTTATAACCCAAATGCATCGCAGTCAGCTTCGTCGAAACTTCTTTCAGCAACTTTGACAGCAAAGTTGCATAGGTGCTATATGGCCTCATTGCAAGTGACTAAACAAACATCACTTCAAGAACAAAAACAACAGCAACAAAAGGCACCAACTTCACTAGTCAACACCCCTACCAATAACATTGTCATAAAGAGTGAGGAACTTGATGCTTTGCAGCCAGAGAAAAGTCCATTGCAAGTTCAAGAGGCAGAGGCAAACTGGGTGTACAAGAAAGTTCAAGTTGACAACAACCAGCAGTTCATCAAGCCTCTTGAAGATCACCACATTGAGCAAATGATTGAAGAATTGCTTGATTATGGGTCTATTGAGTTATGTTCTGGGGTGGCAACTCAGTAACCTGCAAGCCGAAGGGGCCACGCCACAAACACCCTGATTAATCTAGTCCTCCTCTGCCAAAGCAATGGCATTGACTAGCTAATTTTAACCAATTTTTATAGCTTCTTCAAGTGTTTAGTCTTTTACACCCTCTAAGCTCCTTAGAAGTGTCCCCTTAGGGACTCCATTTGATGATGCTTAATTAGTAGTAGTGTACAGTAGATTATGCCATAATGTTTGACGCTGTCGTATGCATTATGTCTTCAGTGGAAGATTTGTAGGAATCTTGCTGCTGCTTCTTGAAGGATTCCAAATCTTCATTTATAATGCAAATGGATCAATTTTAGAAACAAGGACTCCTTTCTCTGATCTTCCAGGCTTCTTGCATTCAATTGCTATGTCACTTTTATTGGGGTTCGAATAAAAAGCAGCCTCTGAAATTTGGAAGCACAATATGACATTTTGGCATATGTATGTTGTATTCAATTTGCAGTATTTTCAAAGAACCTGGAAATTCGTACCGTTACCGTTCAGTTAGAAAGAATAGCGATCTTGTGAAAGGTCACCCACATGGTCAGTTTTCACTTGCTTATTTAGTGTGACATTTTGTTGGGAATATCCATTACATTAGTAGAAAATTATTCATGTGGACCAAAATCTATCAGTCTGATTCGATGTTTGGTGCAGTAAACCCTAATCTTACTAATTAATAGTGCAAAAGATCCGTATAATGTGTTTGGTTTGGTCTAATTTGTCGGGATTCCAAGAGGATAAACTACACTAGCTGGGGTTAATAATACAAGTTGCTCACCAGAATGGTAGCACACACCTGACCTCAATGATACTGTAGGTATCCTGAATGGGTGGCTAAATTTGTCAAAATGAACACTGTAGTGTTGAAAGGAACTTGTTTGGAAAAGAGGATCTCGAAAAGAAACAATTTTTTTAGTTGAAAAGGGAGGGCCTGCAGGGCACTTTTCTTGAAAGTTAAGGTGAAAGAACTAGATGTGAGAGGCATTGCATGTTGTGCAAATTTTGAGTTACGAAACTGTGTTGTACTATTAGTCACTTGGTAAAAATGCATACATTATTTCATCTTGCAAGATTTTATTCAACAGAACAAAACTGAAGTCATTGGAAGAGTCCCTGCAAAGCAAGTTAAAGAAGCAATTTAGTTTACAATGAAGGTTGAAACGCAGAGACTGAGTTTCTCTACTGTCAGAAAGATGTGAGACCAACTTTCAATGGAGGTTCAAAAAATTGAAATCTTTTTGAATTGTTAGGTTTAAAGGTTCTTTTGCTCAGGCTTATAAGACAGGATTCCAGTTGGGATTGCTGCATCATCTCCTGAAGAAAATTGTGACACTGAATGTGATTGAGTGGGTGTTTTAATTATTTTGTTCAGGCCCATCTTTCTCTCCTTTTCTATGTCATGCCACACGCAACAACAAAATCTACAAAAGTGGTACAAAATATTTGTAGAGCCATATCTTTCATTCATGCCATGCTTGCTAGTGTTCTAAAATGAGGTTTCGGTTCCCTGAATTAAAAGGTTAATTAACATTGGATGGTAAACAAATGGGGTGATTAGAAACATTTGATTAACCATATGTGCTTGCTCAATTTCTTTCTATAATGGGGTGATTATTGATGTAACCACTCCTTTTGCATGTCTTTGCCATTTCCAATTTAACCTCCAGTTATAGTGGTTTTCCTTGTAAAGGAATGCTTTTTACAGCACTTAAGTTGAGAGCGATATGAGATTTACCAGCACTTGACTTGAAAGTGATATGAAGATTTTCATTTCTGGGCATGGATCTCTTTTAGATGAAAAAAAAAGTAGCTAGGTGAAAAACATGCCTAACAATGGTTAGCTTTTTTTGGCCACAATAACTATTTCTGCAGAGCAATGGTTAGCTTTTTTTGCAACTGTAGCTTCATAAATGGCCTATTAGGGATTATCCCATCTTCTAACTTCAAGGAAATGGTTAATCCATTCGTCTAATATGAAAACATATTTTTTTAATATATATATTTTTAATTAAAAAGTACTAATTTATAAAAAAAAACACGCCATGCCACGTTACCAAATATACAAAGAAATATTTAGTATTTCTAATCAAAGTTGATTAATAATTTATATTATTATTATTATCTCTTCAAGAGTACAGATTCTTGCATCAATATAGAAGTTTAGTTTGATTCTCTCTTTAAGTAGTGTGGGTGTTTAACTTGTATTAATTGAACAGTTAAGATCATAAATTTTACTACATCCAGATTAAAATATATCTGCTTTGGGTGTTGGTGTCCAGTCTTTGTCATTGAAAACTTCATGATTGTTTACCTGTTTGGAAATTGATTTTGCTCCCCGCAACCATAAAAAATTAAAGTTGTTTAGTCTCATTATATTGTTTTCCAACTTTTGATTCAGCAAAGGTGAATAAATCATGGCATGTTAGTGAGTATACCATCATTAAAAGTTTGAACTTTGTGACCTTAAAGGGACACTTGATATTTCACCTGACCAACCATTTTCCTTTTTGTCAAGAAACAAAAATGCAAGATCACCAAACACAGGAACAAGAGTGGCCAATTAGATCTTAACAGACAGTGGATTTTAAAGGAAATTTCCTTAAAGCTTTCAAATTTACTAGTGAGATAAGTGAATTGATCTTTGATTGATAATGAATCTGGCATGTTTTAGCTCTTTATATACATAATAATTATCATTGTTTCTGGTGATATGTCATTCAGACCATGCATGCTCTTCAAGACAAGAACCTTTGACTAAAAAAGCTTGGTAAATGACTCACTAATAATTGACAGAAAATTACCAGATTTGGTCCCATGATGTTTACTCTTTAATGCTCATCTTTTGTCACAGATATTTTTTTTTTCCAGGTTCTCTGTTGTGCATCAAATGAAAGCAGAGCTGCTGTCCATGAAAACTAGAAACCCTAGATTTTGGTGACATTATCTGTAAATTTCTGCATGCTTCACAGCCAAGTTAGTGGTTTTAAGATGCATAATGTAAAGGTGCTGGCCAAATCAGTGGTCAAGTGATCATAGGGTAAAACGAGGGCTCAAGGGTCACATCAGGTCAAACAAGTACTGTAACCTCAAGAAACTAAGATTTTTTGGAAGAAAATGTGGATCTGAGTTTGCCAACTCTAGGTGGTGAAGCATTATCATTCAATCTAAGCACGAACATTAGCACAGCTTTTTTTTGGGCACAACTTCCTTTGTAAAGGGGGGTCATATATTGCTTGAATTGCAGAGACCTCAGTGAAAAAGAGGGGGATAAACTTATGGGACATGGGAGTCAAAGGTGGGATCTTTCTGATCATAAAAGTAGTCAAAACCAATCATGGTGTATACAAATAGAATCTCATGTGGAAATGCTGGAGAACAGACAATGATATGGCCTTAATTCTTCTTTTTTTTCCCACAAAACCAAAGGGCACTACTATATACCTATATGTTGCTCTCTTGTCTTTGCGACTAGGTGTTTTTATCATTTGTTTTAGATGCCTTGGATCAAACGAGTCATGCAAAACTCCAAAAGGCAAAAAACTTTGTTTGTGAGTGAAAGAAAAGAAAAAGTTTGGTGACCTACTCCCTGAAAAGCCAAAATACTTTCGATTACACAGCTCTTTAATTAGTTGAGTGGATGTGTGTAGAAAAGACCTCAACAGGACTATTTCTATCACATTAGGCTCATGGCACTGCTACATGGCATGTCTCATACTTCCAAATTCTCCTCCTCCCCCATCCCTCCACAGGGATCGACATGTGCATGTTAACATCCACATGGTCCTAAAAGACAAACAAGGAATGGGACACATGTGTGCCCATAAAATACACATGAACACATTCTCATTCATGGGTTCTTTCCTTGCCGATCAAGTGTATTTGTCCCACCTTAATCAGAGACATAAATTATGCAACTACAGATCTTGAATCCTCACAACAACGTGGAGCTTACCAGTTTATCTTTACTGAGATGGGTAGGCCAGTGATGTTTGATATAATGTATATAGATGAAATGTATCTGTACTAAAGCAAAAACCCCTTGAATTGTGCTAGCAAGTTTATGCCTTCGTGACATTGCACAAAGTTTTCCAGCTTCCATGCATGCATTTGCACTAGCAACCTTGGCTTTGTCATTTACTAATCAAAGCCACTGTCATCCAGTCATTTACTGTTTTGCAATTCTAGCAGCTATCATCACAGCATGGCTGCAGTAGTGTAAAATAGACATCGTGTTCGCTCAAGATAAACAGATGGAGATTGCATAATAAGAGAATTTATTGATGGGTCCATAACAGGGGACGCCTGAAGTGAAACTATATTAACTTTTATCTGTTTCTTTAACAATTTATTTTATATATTTTGAAAATGCATCAAAATATTATCTTTTTTTATATTTGATATCAATACATCAAAACGATTCAAAAACATATAAAAAATAAAACTTAAAAAAAATTAAAATTTTTTAAAAATTTAGTAGGAAATATTACTGAACCTCATTTTGTGGCAAGTTCGATGATCAATTTGTGTTTACTGTGAAGAGGCCTGTAAGATTTATGTTAGTGTTCAAGATAAGCAGGGCTCGTCTCAGTATTTTATGGAGGAAAAGTGGAAGCCTGGGAAGGCTTATGAATCTCTACTAGCAGACCTTGATTTGAGGTTTGTGGTAATATTTATATGGGCCTCATAGATTCAGGGCCCTTAGCTACAGTCCATGGACATAGCTCAGACAGCGGGCCTAAGCCATTTAAATTACTTTGGTCCTCACAACGGAACACCTTAAGGACCGTGGTAATTGGGTTGGGCCTAGCCTAGAGCCCAATTGAGAGATGAAACATCCCCAGGCCTTGCAGCCACTGACCATGCTTGGGCTCCAAAATCCATTTAGCATGTTGGGAAGCTTAAACTAAAAAAAGCTCTTAAACCTGCTATCTTTCTCGATAATGTGTACTAGTTCGGTAGTGGTGGACGTTCTGCCTTTAGAGCTAAGCCCACGACTGATGGATAATAATAGACTGGACTCTTTTTTTTTTTCTTTTTTTTTAATTCGACATGAACATGTATTCCTGGATCGACTTCTTTGTGAGTAAATTTCTTTTTCAAAAATCTAAGAAAAATGCATCTTTTTTATAATAATTTGATGACTTAGATGGATTTAAGGGTTGACGTCCAAAAATCCAAAATACAACATAACTCTGAACCCTAGTTAAGATTTAGCACAGTGTATTATATTTGTCTTAGATTGACTCGAATCAACCCATCCAGTTTATAATCTAGATCTGGAGATAGTTAGAACATTCTTTTGGAATTCTTAAACTTCAGTTTTTTATTTTAATACTTAAGATACCTTTGCTTCTACTTTCATACACCTAAATTAAATATATAATCCAGACTTGCTAGGGAAAGCGTTACGTGACTATTCAAAGCCCAAAGTATTGTATTTGCCTTGGATTGAGATGGCATCGTATAATTGAGTATAGGAGTAAACCTTGAGAAGCTACTTCCACTATTCTTCACCTGCCTTAGCAATGGAAAGAAGGCGTCTGTCTAAACCTGTTTGAAATTGCGATAGTAATTATTTTTTTATTTAAAAATATATTAAAATAATATTATTTATTTATTTTTTATAAAAATATTTTTGATAAAAACAAAAAAATATAAAATTTTTTAAAACATAGTTTTCACTGAATTTCTAAACCCTCAACATTAAATTTCTTAAACCTACTTGAGGGCAGTTACGCAACCTAACTTTGACAACTCTGCGCTAGAAGAGGCACCAGAAGAAAGTTCCCTGTGTTTCCAGGATTGAATTCACGAGAAATTGCAACCTCCCTTTTCAGGTGGTAAGCCTCCGGCATAATTGCTTGAAAAGAGTGCTTAACAACTCCAATTTGCTCCACCAAAGATGGATGGAGGGACCTTAAGAAGGTAATTAATGGTGTGATCTACTTGTATAATTATTAGGGTTTTTGTTTTGTAGCGTGGTTGGCAACTGGCTAGTGTTTGGACAGAACTAGGTGTGGATTCATGGATATTTTCACACATGGTGGGGTCCTTTATTTTTGTCTTGGACTTGAGAGGTTGAAATTACCTGACCATGTTCATATTGTTTTGCAATTTGCAATCCATTTTCAAATAAGATAGATGAAAAAAAAAAAAAAAACATGATGTGTAAGGATTTTTTAATTATTTTTTTAGTATTTTTTTAAAATATTAAAGTAAAGAATATTTTTTTCTTGAGAAATAATATAGTTGAAAACTTATTTGTAAAAATAACAACAATTTAAAACTCTAAATTCCATGTATTATCTGTAATTTCAAAGTCGTAGATGTTGTTTGTGAATGGTTTAAAAAATATATTGGTAAAGGTGATTTTACTTGGTTGTTAAAAAAATTATTTTAAATTTAAAAAATAAATAAATATTATCTTATAACAACTGCGAAAAGGATAATATTATTTATTTGTAAAAGATAATATTTGAAAAATAAATAAATAAATATCAGTCTTAATCTCTTGTGATAAAAATAATATTTATTTTTCTTCTCTTTTAGAGTGAACATAGATTTGAATAAGAAGGGAAAAAAATCCATGTCCTTTGGTTCAAGATGGTGCAATAAGTCCTAGATTGATTTATTTTAAAATTCAAAACTTAAAATAGCTTTTAAATTTAAATAAATATTATTTTTATGACAACTTGAGATTGAGACTATTATTTATTTATTTTATAAAAAATACCTTTTAAAAATAAATAGATATTATCTGTATTGCTTATAAAGATAATATTTATTTATTTTTTAAATTTAAAATTTTAAGTGTTTTTTAAATTCAAGTAAATATTATCTTCATCACAACTTATATTGAGACTAATATCTATTTAAAATTAAAATATTATATTTTAAAAATTAATAAATATTATCTTTGTTGTAGTTGTGATAAAGATAATATTTATTTATTTTTTAAACGAGACATAATTTTAACGTGGCAGATAATATATATAACTTTTTAACCAATGCTATTTTTTTCAAATAAATTCTCAATTGTGTTATATATATATATATATATATATATATATATATATATATATATATCTTACGCTTCTTTGAAAAAAAAAAAAAAAACTCTTTTTTTCCCCGTTAAAGGTATTTGAATGGATTCAGTTAGTCTTCAATCATGAAAACAAGTCAACTGATTTTTATTCTGTAGTAGAAATTTATTTTGACTAGTACTTTTCTTCTACGACACGGTGCTTCACAGGCATGGCCATGCACGTTTAATTTCATAGGCATGGCCAATTCTTGAATTTTGAGCAACTATTTTTCTAGAAAACCTAAGTTTATTAGTTGATTTCAGCTTTGTTCGGAATAATTTTTGTTTTTTTAAGTATTTTTT
>Ga0325414_1006458_pt1 | contig 12435 bp, 9 predicted proteins | sample PopdelMetagenome_8_FD_206183 | JGI IMG/M metagenome (GOLD analysis project Ga0325414, IMG submission 206183) | Populus deltoides microbial communities from Bellville, Georgia, United States - Leaf-PdKOR-R3 | ecosystem: Host-associated > Plants > Phyllosphere > Phylloplane/Leaf | place: USA... | reverse complement strand
CAACCCGAACCAACTTTAATAGATAGAAAAGTTTTCAATTTTATCGGGTTCGGTTTTGTAAAGCCCAAAGTTAAAAAATTCAGGTTGAGGTCGGCTACTTGTCCAACCTGAAAAAATAACTAACCTCAAAAAAAAAAAAATATATATATATATATATATATAATTAAATAATTCTAAATTATAGTATTTAGATTCAAGTTATGAATATCCAATAGGTAATTAAAACCCATCTAGTCAGTTTTAAATATAAAAAGTCTATAACTATTTATGTTTATGTTTTTCAAATTTGGATAATATATATGAATATCCTTTACCTTCCTTGCACTATTACCTCATTTTTTATTATAGTATTTAGATCCAGGTTAAAGATATCGAATGAGTATTTAAAACTTGATTAGATTAGGTATAAATAAAAAAAATTCATATGCATTTAGATTTGTGTTAAGTTTGATAATTATTTTAATTTTAAATTCAAGTTAGAATAATATAAAATACTATATGCATTACCTTCCCATCTCTGTTACCTCGTTTATCATACGCCACTCACAACTCATCATGCATAATTTACAAAATAAAATTCGAGAATACATCATATGAAGAATTGTTGAGTATACCAAAAATTATACTTCTCTTGAGATATATATATATATAGCATGAATGTTTTTTATTATATTAAAAAAATTAATCCAACTCATAGCATATATAAACTAGTGATATATTAAAAAAATTAATCCAACTCATAGTGATATATATATCACTAGTTTATATATGCTATGAGTTGGATTAATTTTTTTTAATATAATAAAAAATATTCATGCTATAAAAAAAATATTTGGTAATTTTATTAAACTTAGTCTAAAGGATGAATCTCAAAACCTCTTGATACAACTCTTTACCTCACTACTAGAAAATTGACAAATACAAACGAAAACACTAACAAAATATTTCTGTAGGCAAATTGCAATGAATTTTACCGACAAAAATATTTCATCGGTATATACCGAGGGAATTATAGTGGGAAAAGAAAGAATTAAAACAAAGTCAAAAGGTACAATGACGTGTCATTTATACTAACAATATTAATACTGTCGGTAAATTTCATCTGCAAACTCGTTGGTAAACTGTTTACTTCTCTCTAACATTGTTCATCATATCAATTACAAAAGGAATCATCGACAAATTAATTCCATCGATATTTTTCAGAGAGCTTTAGAACTGTTTATTACTCAATTGTACTATTAATTATTGTTCTTTACAGATGAAATCATTGACGGATTGAAAAGTCATTGGTGTTATCTAATTTTTTTTATTAAATTGAAATTTTAAATTAAATATTACAAATAGAATCATCAATGGATTGAAAAGTCATAAATGATATTTGACAGTTTCTGAAAATTTCTGATTAAATTAAAAAAAAATTGAATTAAATATTATAAACAGAATCATCGACGGAATGATTAAAAATATTAATATTTAATTCTTCATCCATAAAACCGTCAGTAAAATGCTTCAACAAAAAGACTAGAATATCTCATTTCACAACAGATGCACATCTTCTTCTTCTTCTTCTTCCTCTTATTTAAAAAACACCAACATCCTTTTGGTTTTTTTTCTCTTCTCTTCTCTCCTCAATTCCTTTTCTTCTCCTCCACGCTCAGGTATGTCTTCTTTTCTTTTCTTTTGTTCTCTTAGTTTTTTTTAATTAACATATTTTATGAATTTGTGATGCAACCATATTATTTGATAGTTTCACCCACATTTAACTAGTATTTTGCCTATGTTTTATATATATATATATATATATATATATATATATATATATATATAATGCCTTGATATTCTTTGTTTTATGCTTTGAAGACACTTTTGGATGAAAGATGCAAAAAGGAGTAAATTAGAGGTAATTGGCAGATTAGACCTTCAGTTGATGTTTTGTATAGAGCGTGAGCTCTAGAGGTCAAAATAAAGTGATTTTAGTGGCATTAAAAATCTAACATCCATACCTTTTTGTACATCTAAGGCAAGAAAATAAAATAAGGAAGAGCATGGAAATTGCAGCCTTCAAAGGCAAATCTCGCAATCTACCAATGTTGACCTTCGACCATTCTGACTTGAATATCTTGAGCTAAAGAAGTCCATTGGATGCAAACTCAATTTTTTTAGATTTTTTACTCAAATACCTATCAACGCTCCAAAATTCAGCAAAAAAAGATGTCATATGAGGGAGATATGATTTTTCAAAGATGACAACTGAATTTTGCCAGCAAACAGGTTTCGGAAAGAAACGGGTCCAAATTACGTTCCGAAACATCTAAATCGACATGCAAGTTTTTATTTTAGCAATTTAGTTCCTCTAAGTCAAAGCTTGAAGATGCAAGGCTATTTGTAAATCCCTAGAAAATCAAGGCTGGATTAAATTAAAAAAAAAAACTAAACTAAAAAGAAGTGGGGGCAAAACGAATACACTTAAAGAAAATAGGGCCTAAATGCAAATAAGAATAATTATAGAGCATAAATACTCCTCTTCTCACCAAAAACAAATCTGCAGCTATTGTGAAGAAAGAAAAAAGAGAGTTTTTGTATCCATTTTTACAGATCAAGAGAGAAACACTAAAATTTCAAGAACTCGTCCAAGATTAAGGGTTATAGGTAGAATAAACACTGGTGGCCAAGTGATTAACAAGAAAAATTGAATAAGAAGAGAAGAGGGGAGGGCTGACTGTCATTAGAAAAAAAAATGGAGGGATCGAAACCTTGATTCGTACCGGGTAAGGTGTTCTAAACATGATCTTATAAGTCATTTCAAATTCGATAATGAATTGATGTCTTGATGTGAATTATAGATTAGGGTTCTTAGACTTGAATTGGGGGAAAAGTATTTATTGTTAAAATTAAGTTAATTCATATGTGGTATGTGATTGGGGACGTGAAACCATGATAATTTACCTAGAAAAGGTAGTTTGTGAAAGTTATGTGTGAAGGGAAAGGGGTGACGAATCTGGACAAACTCGTCTCCTAACTTTCGGTAAGATTTCAGATAGGAGGATAAGGGAATTAGAACCAGGTTCCCACATAGAAATTGTAGTTTTGGATGTTAGCTAACTAAGGAAATTGGTCTTGCTCAATTTGGAGCTGTAGAACTCCAATTGTGGGTTATCAACCGAGACTGGGTCATGATAGACCCTGTAGGGCAGTAAGTCTGATTTGTTGATGAGCAATTATGACTATCTTAGGGGCAGAACTGGGTTCACCTTCATTCAGAGGACTTGTAGCCCCATGTCTTAGCTTTCCAACGAGACTAATCTCGCTTAAATTGGAGTTCTATAACTCTAGATATAGTTAAAAATCTGAGAGGTCAAACAGTAATAGTTCAAAAACGAGACAGTAACAGTTGAACAGTAACAGTCCAAATATTTATTGATGAACAATTTTGACTGTCTTAGAGGCAGAACTGAGTTCTCCTTCCTTCAAAGAACTTGTAGCCTCATGTCTTAGCTTTCCAACGAGACTAATTTCGCTTGAAACGAAGTTCTATAATTCTAGATATAGTTAAAACTCTGAGGAGAGGTCGAACAGTAACAATTCAATATCTAGACAGTAACGGTTGGACAATAACAGTTCAATGCCTAGACAGTAACGATTCAAGATAGTAACAGTTCAATATCTAGACAGTAACAGTTCAAAATAGTAACATTTCAAGACAATAACAGTTCAATGCCTAGACAGTAACAGTTGGACAGTAACAGTTCAATGTTTAGACAATAATAGTTCAATATCTAGACAGTAACAGTCCAAATGTTTGTTGATATGCAATTTTAACTATCTTAGAGGCAGAACTGGGTTCTCCTTCCTTCAGAGAACTTGTAGCCTCATGTCTTAGCTTTCCAATGAGACTAATCTTGCTTGAATCAGAGTTCTATAACTTCAGATATAGTTAAAAATCTGAGGAGAGGTCAGACAGTAACAGTCCAAATGTTTGTTGATGAGCAATTTTAACTGTCTTAAAGGCAGAACTGGGTTCTCCTTCCTTCAGAGAACTTGTAGCCTCATGTCTTAGCTTTTCAACGAGATCAATCTCGCTTGAAATAGAGTTCTATAACTCTAGATATAGTTAAAAATCTAAGGAGAGATCGGACAGTAACATTTTAATGTCTAGACAGTGACAATTCAGGATTTAAACAGAAACAGTTCAAATATAAAGAAAGGAATGATAACTGTGGTTGGACAAAGAACAACAATATTAATGAGTGAATTGAGAAAAATATAAAATATTAAGAAATGACTAAAAGAAAGACTTATTGGTTGTTGATATGGTTATTATAAAACATATCCTTGAGTGAGGAAAATTTATGAGATAAACATGTGATTTGCAGGAGGGACCACAGGCGTGGTGCAACAACAGCAGCAGGGGAGCACGAGTAGAGCTTTTATTGCAGGTAGGTGAATCACACCTATACCTTCTAGTTAAATTCCATGATTTAATATATATTACCGATGTGAAATGTGAATTACTGAATGTATGTGTATTCAAGGGGAAAGGTTGTTGTGTGAGTTGCCAAGTGATGAAATTATCACTGGAAAATGAAATATAAAAGTGTGTTTTGAGGCGTAAACTAGCATACATTTAATGTATGTTTGGATCCCGGGTAAGGGGATCGCCACGTTTGGACTAACATACATTTAGTGTATGTTAGGATCCCGAATAAGGGGATCAAGCATGTATGTTTGGACTAACATACATTTAATGTATGTTAGGATCCCGGTAAGGGGATCACCATGTATTGGCTAGAATACATTTAGTGTATGTTAGGATTTCACGTAAGGGGATCACCTTGCATCAACTCCTATGGGGTGATGATGATGATACAAGTGAAATTGGTATCGGTAATGTGTTAAACAAAAATAATCATGTTTGACCTTATAAAGTCTAGAATGAAGGTTAATAGTGGAAGAGGGAACAGTAATTAATAGTTGAATAAGGAAGAGATTCTCATGAAAACCAGAAGGGAGAAGTGAACAAAATATGAATGCATGTTACCATGTTGAAATTGTTAGATATTCGTGTTGTTATATTTATTGTGATATTCACCTTTCAATAATATGTATTTTATTTCAGGATCATCGCATACACCATAGGAGTAGATCCTAACTTATGTTCCCTTCTTATAATTTAGGTTCTAGGAAGTATATCCTTATATTTTGTAAACATGAAAATGTTTGTATAACTTAATTTGTATAATTAATGTTTAAACTTGATTGAATGAACCTAATTCTGTAGTTCATATAACCATATTTCATGTTTATGTATTTATATATTTTTTTATCCATCCATTATGATATTTTGTTATATAATGTATACCATAAATATTGTGGTTGATAGGTGTGAGAATATTTGTGGAATTGAAACCTAGGATGATTGGGTTGGGATTAAATTATGAGATGCGAGTTATTATAATTGTAAACAGGTTACATGTCGATAACTTAGGACCTTCCGGTATAGGGGGGACTTTGTTGAAATTTCGGTAGATTTTAATACGAAAACCATGAATATATATATATATATATTACTCTATTTTTCAGTTGACATGAGATTGTTGTTTCTATCCCAGAATGGGGGATGTTACACCATTTCTCTTTTTTTTAGGAAAGTAGTTATTAAAGTACTTAAATGTAAAATGTTTATTTAAGGGATGACTATTTTGTAAAATAAAGACTAGGGTTTTCTAGGATATAAAAAGAATGAGAGAACAAAAGGGAGGAGAAGCCAATCAAGAGAGAGAAAAATGCTCCTTCTCCTTCAGAAACCTGAAATCATGTTTTCTTCTTTCTTTTTGATTAGTTATTCAACAAATATGCAAGGCTAAACTCTTTTTCTTGGTTACAAGGATACAGAAACCTTTGGATTTCAAGAATTGTGAGATTTATTCTACCTTTTCTTTTCAGATTATATGGTGAATGAATATGTTTGCTCTCCTATGCTGATTTCCTATAATTGTTTATTTTAATTGTTAGAGCGGACTCTAAGTTATTATTGTGAACAATCTATTGCTAAGTTTGCTATCAAAACCGGAGTTATGATATATGAACTTGCAAAGCAATTGAGTTTAATAATTGTGGTAGATCTACGTTATTAATTTTAGAGAGAACATTCAATCAAATCAAACATAGACTGTGGACAATTATGTTTTCTTGATTAATCAACTTATCTAGTTCTTAAGGCTGCAATTGAATTAAATTTCTTGTGCGAACACTGTGGTTGTTTGATGGTTAAAGTTAGTTATATGACGGATCCGTTAACTAACCAATGTAAAGAAGAGATAAATATTCAGAATATAAATTGATGTTTCGTTTCCATGATCAGTTCTGATTTCTGTAGGTGGACGTTTACTTGTGACCAATGTTTGTTCTCTTAATAATTTTCTGATTTTATTTAATTTCGCTTGATAGTTTTCCGTTTTCTTTTGCTTTAGCCTAGATAACGTCCAAACCCCCCCAAATTGCATGTCATCTAGCATAAAAATCTATCTTGTGTGTTGTGTTTTAAGTTAGGGTAATTAATTTGTGCGACCGCGACATCGTAACAAATTTTGACGTCATTGCCGGGGAAGTAATTTTAGTTGATTATTGTGCTGTTATTTTTATTTGCTGTGATTGTTATTTATTTTTATGAAAAAAAAGAGAAACCAAATTTTTGCTTGCTATGGTATTGTTCATTTACGACAGCGGTACTATTCATAACAGATTTTTTTATGGAATTAGGTATCGACCTTTTGTTTCCTGAAGGGAAACGATGTTCTGAACAGAATTAGTAGCCTTTGGCCGCTAACCCTACCCTATCGAACCAAATTCTGCTGTTTTCTAGGGTTTTTAGGCACTTTTAGTTTTCTAGTGTAGGATTTTCGTTCAAATTACATTGTTTTCAATCTTGTGTGTGGCTGATTTCTTTTGAGTTTTCTTGACAATTTATGCTTGTAACCCGTTCTACTAATCAAAGTCAAGTGCAGGTGGATCTCGAAACAGAAAATACTTTACGCAAGTTACGAAAGGAAGCTCGCGTCAACACCATGGTTGTTGCACGACAACAGACACTCAAGGAGCTCGCTACTCCTAACGTGGAGAACCAACCATTGTGCGTAAGCATTGACAATAATGTCAATTTCGAGCTCAAGTCTGGTTTAATACACTTGCTCCCAACATTCAATGGACTTGCCGAAGAAGATCCTCATACTCATCTCAAGAAGTTTCACATGGTTTGCGTTGGCATGAAACCGAACGGAGTTGACGAAGAATAGGTTAAGTTGAAAGCTTTCCCTTTCTCTTCAAAGGCATGACTTTTCTCTATTAACCTGGAATGGCATGAAGAATATTTTCCTTGAAAAGTATTTCCTACCATCTCGAGTTGCAACATAAGAAAAGAAATATGTGAGATTCAACAATCTTATGGGGAGACACTCTCCTAGTATTGGGAAAGATTTGAGCAACTGTGCATTCAATGCCCTCATCACCACATACTCGATCAACTGCTCATTTAATATTTCTATGAAGGACTGATGCCTACTGACCGCAGTATCATTGATGTGGCATGTGGAGGGGCATTGGTGGATAAGACACCAGTGGCTGCACGCCAAATGATCTCAAATATGACAGCTAACTCGAAACAATTTGGCACCCGTGGAGACTTCACAAACAAACGAGTAAATGAGGTAAGTATTTCTAACCTTGAAAATAAAGTTAATGATCTTACTTCTCTTGTGCATTTTTTGGCTTGTGGAAATGTACAACAGGTGAAAGTCTATAGGATATGCTCCTTACAAGGACATACCACAGATATGTGCCCAACAATGCAAAAAGATTACATTGAACATGCTCATGTAGTTGATGGAGGATTCAACGGACAGCCCTAGTGTAAAAATGATCCCTTTTCCAACACGTACAATCCCGGATGGAGAGATCATCCCAACTTATGTTATGGGAACCAGCGTCAACAAGGCAATCAAGGCCAACAGTTCCATCCCCATGGATTTCAATCCCAACAGAATTATCAATCAAGACAACCCCCTCCATTCACAAACTCCAATGTTATGGGGTCATAATGCAATGATGATCTTCGTGAGATGATGAAAACTTTAGCTTCTAACATTGTGACCTTGCAACAAAATATCATGTCTTTTCAACAGGAAACAAGGTCAAGTATTCACAACTTGAAGAAGCAAATGTGGCAAATAGCTTCAAGTGTAGGGAAATTGGAAGCATAAATGAATGGAAAATTACCCTCCCAAGCATTGAATCCAAAAGAGAATGTTAGTGCGATCATGCTGCGAAGTGGGAAAGAAATTGAAGAGCAAAGGTCAAAAAAAATTGAGATGGAGAAAGAAGAGGAGATAGAAACTGAATTGAGTATAAAGAAGAAACATCCTCCTCCTTCCTGAACTGAAACAACGACCATTACTCAGAAGGTAAGTCCTCACTCAATAAATTCTAATTTTAAAACAATTCCACCCTTTCTTGTGAGTTCTTCTAGGTCATAGAAAAAGAGATTTTAGAGGTTTTCAAGAAAGTGAAACTCAACATTCATTTGATTGATGCTATCAAGCAAATTTCCAAGTATGCCAAATTCTTGAAGGAGTTGTGTATTACCAAGAGAGCCTACAAGCTAAAAGCCATGAAATGGTAAGTATGGGTGAAGTTGTATCTGCTGTTGTTCAAAAGAATATGCCTTTGAAGCAAAAAGACTCAGGTTCCTTTATTATCCCATGTGTTATTGGTAATGCTAGTTTTAAAAGGGCTTTGTGTGATTTAGGTGCATCCATTAGTGTTATGCCTAAACATATTTATGATTCTCTTAGTCTGGAGCCTTTGAATAAAACTAGTATTGTAATACGGATTGTAGTTTGGTTATTCTATACGACTTTTATATTCTTGATATGGAACATGACTCTTGTGATTCATCAAACAACACTCCTATATTGTTTGGTAGACCATTCTTGAAAATTGCCAATACAAAGATTGATTGGGGTAAGGATACTTCGTCTATGGAGGCAGGAGATGAAAAAATTGAATTTAATTTTCATGATGCAATGAAATATCCTTACAGCAATGTTTATTCTATCACATGCTATGACCAAGTTGATAAGTGTGTGCAACAAGTTTTTGATTTTGATTGTGAGAACGGATTAAGTGTGGCTTTGAGTTATGACTATGATTTTACCAAGATAGAAGATATGGAGAGGTATATATGCCCCAAAACCCGCACGAATCAACATTGGCTTTGCAAGCTTTGCAAACTATCCTCCATGATGCAGGGGTCAGTTACTCATCACGGACAGTAAATGGGTGGCGCTTATCCTTTTGGTACCCAAAAAGACTGGAATCACATTGGAAGAGATGCAAAATGATGCTTATGAGAATGCAAAGATTTACAAAGAAAAGATTAAAAGTCTTCATGACCGAATGATTGCAAGAAAAGAGTTTAATGTTGGAGACAAAGTCCTTTTTTATCATTCATGTTTGAAACTTTTTCCTGAAAAGTTGCGCTCTTGTTGGATTGGACCCTTTGTTGTGTCTAATGTGTTTCCTTATGGTGCAGTTGAAATTACAAGTTTAGAAACAAACAAAGTGCTCAAGGTCAATGGGCATTGTTTGAAACCTTTTTATGAAGGTCGGGACGACAAAACTCACCGCTTCTATTGAGTTAGCTGAACCAATCTATAAAGAATGAGCATGCCACATGTCGAGCCAAAGACATTAAACAAAAATGCTTACTGGGAGGCAACTCAACAAAAAAAAAGATTTGCTTTCTTTTTCCCTTATCTTTTATTTTTTGTATTTTACTTTATTTTTGCCATTCTCTTATATTCCTTTTCTTTTATTTCAACATTGAGGACAATGTTGTATTTAAAGTGTGAGGGTATTGAGAGAATTTTGATTTTCTTTGTTGCGTAAAAAAAAATAAACCTTAACTTTTCTTCAGTGAGCCCATTTTGAGCTTGTTTATTTTTTCTTTGCTTTACTCATGTATAAGCCTTAGCTTTTTATATGTTTTTCTTTTTTCCTGGCCAAGGATTATTTAGAGCATACACTTGTGATATCTCATGGAATTATGTGAAAAGAAAGAAGAAGTGATGCTTGATGAAAAGATGAGCAAAGTTGCCAAAGGTGAAAAAAAAAAGAAAAAAAAGAAAAAATATTTTCTTTATGTTTTTAAGATTTTATGTTGAAAGAGCTTGAAATCAAAAGAAGTTACGCATTGATGATTAAAGATGAAAAATTTATGTGCTTTGATGGGATATCTTGTTTCAAAAAAAAATCAATCTTGTTTAGAATGCTCTCCTTCCTTTGGTTTTAACCTTTTCTTTTTCTTTCTTTTATATCACTTTAACCTTAGCCCCATTACAACCAAAAAGTAAGATCTTTTGATTCATGCATTGCTTGTAATATGTTAGTAATGAATATGAGATTGAAGAGCAAGTTTATGGTAGAATATATTCATTGATTGAATTTGAGAGATTTAAACACAAAAGCCCTAAATACGTGAGTGTTGGAGTGTATATCAATGAGATGACCTATCACTTTGGCATTGCATATATTTCATTTAAATCTCAACAATCAATTGAGTTTTGAAGTTCGCATGTAAATGAATTCATGAAAATATGTACTCTTTATCCTTCTTGATTGTATTCTTGTTTATAATGCATATATTCTTGGACATTGATGGGAGATTAGAAGATTAATCATAGTGATTTAATTTAATTTATTTTCAATTTGATTTTATCTATCCTTTCTCGAGGACGAGCAAGAGATAACTGTAGTGGTATTTGATGCAACTATATTATTCAATAGTTTCACCCATATTTAACTAGTATTTTTCCTATGCTTTATATATATAATGCCTTGATATTCTTTGTTTTATGTTTCGAAGGCACTTTTGGATGGAAGATGCAAAAAGAAGTAAATTGGAGGTAATTGGCAGATTAGACCTTCAGTCGATGTTTTGTGTAGAGCGTGAGCTCTGGACGTCGAAATAAAGTGATTCTAGTGGTATTAAAAATCTAACATCCATACCTTTTTGTACATATAAGGCAAGAAAATAAAATAAGAAAGAGCATGGAAATTGCAGCCTTCAAAGTCAAATCTCGCAATCTGCCAGTGTTGATCTTCGGCCATTCTGACTTGAATATTTTGACCTAAAGAAGTTAATTAAATGCAAACTCAATTTTGTTAGATTCCTGACTCAAATACCTATCAACGCTCCAAATTTCAGCCAAAAAAGATGTCATATGAGGGAGATATTATCCATAAACCCGAAATCATGTTTTCTTCTTTCTTTTTGATTAGTTGTTCATCAAACATGTAAGGCTAAACTCTTTTTCTTGGTTTCAAGAACTGTGAGATTTATTCTACCTTTTCTTTTCAGTTTATATGGTGAATGAATATGTTTACTCTCTTATGCTTATTTCCTATGATTGTTTATTTTAATTGCTAGAGCGGACTCTAAGTTATTATTGTGAACAATTTATTGCTAAGTTTGCTATCAAAACCGGAGTCATGGTATATGAACTTGCGAAGCAACTGAATTTAATAATTGTGGCGGATCTACGTTATTAATTTTGGGGAGAACATTCAATCAAATCAAACATAGACTGTGGACAGTTATGTTTTCTTGATTAATCAACTTTTCTAGTTCTTAAGGCTGCCATTGAATTAAATTACTTGTGCGGACACTGTGGTTGTTTGATGGTTAGGGTTAGTTATATGGCGGATCCGTTAACTAACCAATGTAAAGAAGAGATAAATATTTAGAATATAAATTTATGCTTCGTTTCCATGATCAGTTCTGATTTTTATAGGTGGACGTTTACTTGTAACCAAGATTTGTTCTCTTGATAATTTTCTGATTTTATTTAATTTTGCTTGATAGTTTTCTGTTTTCTTTTGCTTTAGCCTAGATAACGTCCAAAATCCCCCCAAATTGCTTATCATCTAGCATAAAAATTTGGCTTGAACCTTCCTCGTGGGATCGACCCCTTACTTGCTCCATACTATTTTGTGTGTTGTGTTTTAAGTTAGGGTAATTAATTTGTTCGACCACGACATCGCAACAATTTATTTTTTCATTTCTCTTCTTAGCTTCACTCGCAACTACATTAAGGTAAGATTTTTTCTTCTTCTTTTTTGTTTTTGCATTATATTTTTTTTTATTTGATTTTTTTATTTTTTTTGTTCTTAATAATTGTATGAATGTTGTTGTAGGATTTTGTTTTGATATGAGATCAATTTTGTTGGATTTTATTTTTTATTTTTTAATTTTGTTGTTCAATTTCAATTAAATTATTTTATTTGTTGCTAGATTATGGGTTTTGAAATAGGTCTTCTTAGGTATTTATTTTTTTGTGTTATTTATTTGTTGCAAATTTGTTTGAGTTGATTTTTCTTCCA
>Ga0325414_1006457_pt1 | contig 12435 bp, 11 predicted proteins | sample PopdelMetagenome_8_FD_206183 | JGI IMG/M metagenome (GOLD analysis project Ga0325414, IMG submission 206183) | Populus deltoides microbial communities from Bellville, Georgia, United States - Leaf-PdKOR-R3 | ecosystem: Host-associated > Plants > Phyllosphere > Phylloplane/Leaf | place: USA... | reverse complement strand
TTAATCATGCGAATTACCGCATATAATCCGTATGCAAACCGAGGAAAAAGCTTCTCAGCTCAAATGGTCTCGGATTCTCTTCTTAATGCAAATATCATTGATGTATATCATGTAATCCACCATCTCCCCTAAAATTTAGTAGCTTAAGTTTTTAAATAAAATTTCAAGATATGATTTATATTATATTTTAACATATTTTCTTAAATGAAAGTTTTTTGAGCTTGAAATTTTCAAAGGTATATATTACCTTATATTTAATTTCTATTAAATAAAAGAGAATGATGAGATTTGAAGTCATGACTGTTTGATCATTAAAACTCTGATACCATGTCAAAAAATAATCTTAACCTTATAACTTAAGTTATTAGATGAAATACCAAGATATGATTTATATTATTTTCTAACATCATCTAATCCTACCAACTCTATTAAGTCGCAGTTGCTCGGAGTTAATTGCATGTATATAAGATCCTACTCAGGCTGACCCGGTCAAGGTTCGGGTCGTGAGTCAGGGACTAGCCCGAGTTAACCTAACCTTTGTTTTTTTTTTCCCTAAAAAAAACTTAAAATAACTTTGTTTTGGTTAAAAAAAGGTTTTTGACATGTTAGACGTGGTCATGAGTCAATAAGTCACCATGTTAACATACAGGTCCAGGCCAGACTGAGCCTCGTAACCATGGTTAATTATCTATGTATTTTATATGATTCCTGAAACTTTAAGTTCACATGTTAATTTTGTAAAATTCAATAATATATAGGTATAGCTGGATGGTTACATACTGATTCCTGGAACTTTGCAGTTTACTTTGTCTGTAGGTCAGGGAAATTCAAAATCCAGCAGCAATTTTCCATTTGCTCCTCAATGGACCATCTGCTTCCCACTTCAATCTTGTTCGGCAGCCGAAAAACTTTGGTGTCTTATCTTCACACCTTATATATTGATTCTGGTACCATAACCACGTAGTTACTGTGGTTCGTAAAATTGCTCACAAAATTGGGCAAAAAAAAGGAGGCTGGCTTAACAGATTATAAACTTTTAATATATATATGACAGCAACCTAAGCATCTTATCCTTCCATCACACGGTTTTGCTCTCCATGCATTCCTGCAAAATGAAAGCCACGTTTAAGGCACTGTCTCTGCCTTGGTGAGAATATATATAACCTCCCCCTTCTCTATCGCTCTCATCCGTGAACAACTTGCACCTCATTGTCTTCAGTATTACTTTCACAGTCACAGTCACTACCTCAAATTAATATTTCATCTCTGGCACACAGGTCGACAGCATGATCACTCCCAAGAAGCTAATCAAAATTGCAAGAAAATGGCAAAAACTTCCTGCTACAAGGAGAAAAGGAATGTCATTTCCAAGGAGTTTTGGCTACGGAGATGCGGTGGTGTGCAGCAGCCGACCATCCATGGCTGAGAAGGGCCACTTCGTTGTGTATAGTGCTGACGGGAAACGGTTTGTGCTTCCTTTAGCATATCTGAAAAACAAAATTATCAGACAGCTATTCAGATTGGCAGAAGAAGAATTTGGACTGCATAGCAATGGCCCTCTAACATTGCCATGTGATGCAAACTACATGGAGTGTGTGATCTCTTTGGTCCGAAGTCATGTATCCAAAGATGTGGAAAAAGCTTTTCTCCTGACACGAGCTACCGTTCCAAGTTAATTTGAATTGTAGAATCTCAAATTAATTTATTTTTAGATTGAATTTATATTCATTAAATTAATATTTTAAATTATATATATGAACAATATAACCTGAAACAACACCTTATAATACTATTAAAAGGTTATTTACCCACATTAAATTGAAACATAAATTTAATTAAAAGTTTAACTTTTCATTTTAGCTTACACAAGCTTCGCTTTTATTTTTTTCAAAAAAATTGTTTCAAGTATTTTTCTTTGTTTAATATACATTTAACTTAGGAAAATTTATAATGACTTCTTATATCTTATTAATTATTTTCTCGGCCTACTTAAAAAATAATCTAATTAGTCTATTTACTGAGTATAGAATATATATTTTTAAATATAAAAATAAAACGAGAAATTAACCAAACTATAAAAGATTAAATACAATTTTCTCAAATAAAAATTATTGTTCATTCTATTTAAAAAAATCAAGAAGAAAGCCTACGCTTGTAAAATATTTTGAGGTCCATTCATCCAAAAGCCCAGATCCACCCAGAGACGTCCCCAGCTCCCTCCCGCTCACGTGACTTGCATATCCCACGCCACCCTCCCTCCCTCATAAAACTAAGGATTTTGAACTTTCTGCTGCAGGTTACTTGCATGTTCTTGTTTTTTTCCATCTATTGGTAGCATCTTTTTTTGTTTTTTTTGTTTTTTAGTGATGTTTTCTTAAATTTCCCTCTCTAGTTTCATCATATTTTTTTTTTCCAAATATTTGTATTTGTTGTAGTAGAACCATCTTAATTAGTTTTCATCTACTTCTTCACTATCTCCTTTGCACTTACGAATCATTGACAGACTCTATGCGTCTTCTCCAGCAGTAATCCATCTATTTCTTCCAAATCAAGCCAAATTTACTACCATAAATTTGAATATTTACTAATAAAACTTTTAAGAAAAATTAAAATAAAAGAAAATTTTCGTTGTTGTTTGATATCCTTGTTTTAGAAGCTCACACGGGTAATATTATACTTGCAATCAATTTTTTTAGTGAAATAAACCTGATTAATACAGAAATTTTCCCATTGCTTTGTGGCCTGTGAATAAACTTGAACTGCTACAAAATATGTTTCACAGCAATGTCTGGTTCATTTTGAAGTCGTATGTTATATATCTTACTGGCCAGATTGATTGTTGAAAATATTCACCTTCATATTCTTCCATCCAAGAATCCAGATGGATATTTTTCAAGGAGGCGTGGTAATGCTAACAATATTGACCTAAATCGAGCTTTTCCTGACCAGGTATCTCATTTTTGTTGCTGCTTTTGTTATTTGTTTTGTCAAATTCAGATATAACCTAAATTCAAAATTAATTAGACTCTACTTTGATGATGATGAATACCAAAATGTATAAAATGAAACAGTTCTGCATTTTTTATATCCTATGTCACAAGTTGCAGACCTAACCGGAAAAAAAACCTGTAGAATCTTTGAATCATTTTACCATGACAAAACAAATTCTAATTGGAGTAACTTTTGCAATATATTTTACATGGAAGTGCTATGTTTGGATTCCTGTTCTTTTAAGAGATAGACCAGGAGAAGATAGAAGGAAAATAGTAAACAGTTTGAGATTCATTGCATTGCTAAATAATTTAGCTGTCTGATCAACAATATAATTGTGGTTTTGGTATTTTTTTGTCCAATCATTGGATCTGGACCTTTCAGGCCGAGATTGAAATTCAAATAATACTCCTATACAAAACATATGTTGGAACTTGATTATTTTTTCTGTGACTAAAATGATCTTATCAACTAGTGTTTAGACCTTGCGTTCAAACTGTTTGGCCTAAATTCAGTTAAAATTATAAAACTGCCATCACTGTGCAATGAGATGTTCCAACATGTTGCTTTATTTAATGCACTAGTTGAATCTGTGGCTTACAATTCCTTTCTAGACTTGGTTGTGACTGTATTATGATAAAAGTATTACCGACATGACATGCCAGTTCTTTTCACTCAATAATGAGATAAATGCACGTCAACCTGAAACGAGCAATTATGAATTGGCTGAGAGAGATACAATTTGCAGCATCTGCCAGTTTGCACGGGGTAATTCTTCATCTTCTTTTCCTCTATGCTATGAACTTGGTGAAATTCGTATACATACACTGCTTTTTTGAAAAATAATTTCCTTGCTTTCTCTAACCTAAGATGATAGACACTCATTTACCTGGTATTCTCGACATGGCAGTGTACACTGCATGTTGTGATTCAATCAAAATAAAATTTTCAATCCACAAGAAGAGGGATGAAGATCATATGGATACACGAACATCTGCTAAAGGGGATGAAGTAATCAAATGGGTACATGAATGTCTGCTGATTCTTATATCAATATGTGCCCAAAGTGGCTATCAGGGTGCACAAGTTGCAAATTACCAGTGGGATGGCACCGAGGACAACAAGTAATCATGGTTATCGCACAGATTGGTAACTTTAAAGCAGTACCTCTTCATGTTTTGTTATAATCCTTTAATTCCTCTGTAAATGTTTCCATGTTATCCCTATGGAAATTGTTAGACTATTGCCATGCTGATTCAAACCCAGTTCGCATATTTCAGCATTGTTGCCTAACATTTATTTTTTATTTTTTTAATTTGGCCATTCATCATCAATCTATTAGATGGTTTATTGATTCACATTTCTTATTTATAGTTCAGGTTTCCACCTTAAAAAATGATATTTGTATCTCAGGCATCATCACCATGATGTGGTTCTTAAACAAATCTTTCCTTTCAATAGTTTTCTTATGGCTATATATCAGGCTTGGTGAATGTAGTTTAGGTTCTGCCAGTATATAATTCCATAAAAGATGCCACAAGTGATTTCACTAAGCGGATTTCTTGTTTTATCTTTTGTAATTTTGCTCCCCTAAATGCTCTTACTAACACCGAAGACGCTGTAATTGAGTTGCCTAATTTTCTATGCCCTGCCTAGGATTTCCTTTCTGTTCTCTTGCACACATAGCTTTATCTTGTTATGTGAACCCAATTTCAGGAGAAATTACTACGCATGCCCTGATGATGATACATTCCGGTTCATGGCAAGTATATATAGTCAGTCGTTCTCACCATAAAATGTCTCTGAGTGAGGAATTCCCTGGAGGAATAACAAATGGAGCGTCTTGGTATGGCAAACTCAGAACTATTTCTCATGCACAAGAACTGCACTGTTGTAAACATTCAAGGCTGTCAAAATTTGCACTTATTTAATTTTTGCTTTTCTTCTGTTTTCTTTCCTTTATTTGTTGCTCAGCGACAATTTTAACCAAAACTTGCTGCAGTTACCCAATATATGATGGAATGCAAGATTGGAATTATATACATGCTGGGTGTTTCGAATTGACATTGGAGATTAGTGACAACAAATGGCCTAATGCAAGCGAGGTCAGAATTTTTTTTTCAAACTGTATTTGCGTTAATTGTCAGTAAATCACCCCTTTCCTCCCACTTTCCTTCATTCTTTCTAGCCTACAGTCTTCCAATGGCGTAATATGTCTTGCCATGTACCTGAGCAGCTTCCTACTCTTTGGGAGTACAACAAAATGAGTTTACTAAACATTGCAGCCAGACTTGTGAAGGTAGGCTGCAGTGTTGCAATTAATTTGTTTATCATGTATTCATGTATCAGTTTTATTCCACTTTTTGTAACATCTATAATACGAATCTTCATAAATGATTTTCATGGTGAAATCACATGCAGTCGTGCAGATGAGGATTTAATTTTTTTTTTAATTGAAATATGTACTGTCACTTTCAATATAGTAACCAAACCAGTGGGCCAGTCCTTCAAGGAAATGTTCCTCCATTGCTTTGAAACTCGGTGCTTTGACTTGATGCTTCCCATGTAACATATGCCTTGGCAGTTTAGCTTCAATTGACAGGTTAAAGCTGGCAGAGGGTTTCCTGATTACCATCGGCCCCTTGCCCCCGGAGATAGATATGAAGGTATGTCATATGTTGATATGTTAAGATCAGGATTAAACTCCTAGCTATTTGGGTAAGACATCAAATCTCTTAAAAGTTCAAAGTGATCAAATAGTTGAAATTTTCAAAACTTGCCAGCAAGAAAAATTAATGAATATCGTAATGTTAGAAGCCAATCCGTCCCTTGCGTGGCAATACAACAATGCCGAGCCAAATATCAACCAGAACATTACTCCATCCAAAAGTAAAAACTTAATCGAATTGATCTCATAAATCTTAAATCTTATTCTAACGAAGTAATCTTCATTGCATAATCCCAACAATTTTACATATAACCTTTGATTTAGTTATTAGTTATATTAGTTGAATATATTAACATTTGTTGGTTCAAAATTCAACATGCTCTTGAAATATTATATGTTTGATTTAATGGATAGTTTAAGAGTACTGTCCTGTTCCTGTTCCTGCTTGGAACTCTGATATCAATGGGACGACTGTGTCTGTAGTTATGGCCACTGCGCCTGGATACAAACCAAAGACCACACATATTTCTCTGGTAGAAGCGGCCATGGATCTGGACTTTATTCTGGATCCAGAGGTCACAACCAAGGGGAATCTACCAAGTATTAATGATTGTAGCTGTGAAAGCAAGTGCGGGCTTGAGATTAACATGTATACCTTAGCATAAAAAATATATATGTAGATTCATTATCTGCAAATCTCCTGTCAGACTCCTAATTTATCTGGCCCAAGTATTTGTCCAATAGAAGTGAAATTTAGACGCTATGAAACTAAAGCTGAGTGAACATTGATTTGATTCAGAGTAACTGTTAACCTCCTACATTTAGTCATTCTTTGTTATGTATGTGCGAAGAGTTTGAAGTTTGCCATGAAGCCTAAAGGCAAAAAGAAGTGGAGTAACTAGTTACTCGGAGCAAGTAATTTCAACTTATCAACGGAATAGTCAACACCAGTTAAAACCAGAAAACATAAAGATTGACTGAATGATCAAATTAAAAGCACAGAGGTAAATTTAGGGTTTTTACCAGGAAAAAAGAAAGTAATAATAATAGTGTTGTATTCATTCATTTGTCCGATTTAGGCTCTCAAATAAATTGGGCAGGTGTAAAACAGATCCACGTAATGGAAACCCGTTCAACTGTACTGTATTCATTTTATTTCTCAAAAACATTAATTTCATCCGTATCAGTGGCCCAAAAAGAGGAAAACCTAACAGCTGCTCGTCTTCCCATCCGCTGGCAGATCCAGGGAAACGTGCTTCATAAATGCAGGACCTGTTTCAGATATTGAGGATAACATGCTCTCTGTAATTGCTTATCTGAGCTGCCGAGGAGTAGGCTTGCTTGTCGGGGGTTTTAGCTTCGTGATGTTTTTGTTGCCTCCTCTTTTCTTTATGTTTTTTTGCCAGCAGTAACAGTTGATGATGCAGGATTCGCTAAAGGGTCTAGAAACAGAAAATGCAAGTAGAAAAACCTCACCAAACGGGACCCAGCGAATTATAAAGATACGTCAAGCATCAATTATCCTGATCAACAACAGAAACATATGGCAAATCGACATTATTACAAATACATGAAGCAGTGTCCTGCAGTCTCAGCATTACCAGAAGCAGCCAAGCTGTGCCATGCGAATTCAAGCCATGACGTAGACATTCATGAGTAGAACGCGTCAATAGACATGACGTCTCCTTTCTAGCTAAGGATACATAAAAGTCAAACAGGTAAACAGAAATTACCTCAATGACTATCAATAAATCTATCATAAAAAAATAGAGACGCTACCAGTAATGGATGAACGTGCACATTTATATACAAGGTCAATAAACATGACCTTCGTAGCTGTGATGTGGGCCACATCCTTCACATGGTTCTAGCACCTTCCTCTCCTGCGACTACCCCGTTTAATTTGTCGAGCAGTAAATCGAAATCATCTTGGCTTCTGATGAGGCTCAGGCGCACATAACGATCTTCTGCGAAGAAAATACTGCCTTGACGGCCAGTGATATTGGCATCTGCTTGCAGGGCTGCATAACAGTGTTTATCTTCTTGCTTCTCACACTTCAACCACCCGTAAGCTGCAATGTGTAATGTATTTGAAATAGTTAACGAGATGTGGTGTATATAAAGCAGAGCGTGAAGACCCTATACTCAAAAACATCTCGTTTATTCGGCGGAGAGTTACCTGGTGAAGCTCCCCTGATTTGCTTGAAGTAGGTGCAGTACTTGGGCGTGATTTTTTGCAGAGAGAAGCGTTTAGACGTTGAAATGACCTTGTTCAGTTTTTCCCAGCGTTTCCTCATTGTCTCGTGTCCGAATTCAAATATCTCCCTTCCTCCCGTTGCAAGAACTACTTTTAGAAGTTTTAAAGCTCTTAACTGACTATCCTTAGAAACTCCCAGGGTATTTAAGGTCATGTAGGTTAACATTCTCTGGTAGATGTCCTTGTCCTTGATGATTGCCCACCTGTATTAAAAAAAATAACAGACACGCTGCTACCATAAGGAACTGGCAATAGTAACGGCAATACAATATTTCACAGAGAGACAAGTACTATCCACACATGTTTCCAGGAACAGCATCAGAGAGACAAGCTACCAAACTAAATTAGGAAAGCATAATCTTGGGAATGTTTAACAACAAAAGGGCTCAAGATGCGTTCCATAGAAGTAGTTTAAACTGAACTAAAAAATAACAGAGTGCATATATACTGTTGGGCACAAGAGTGTAATATCTTTGTTGTTACCCGAATCTAGATCCAGCATGACCAGTAAGCTTAGAAAGAGTGAATATCATCACATCACCATCTGCCGGAGCTGGAATTGCTGTAAAATGTGGCCAATAATACGCATGGTCATAGATTTCTTTGACATTTGGGCCATGGAGGACAGCCGTATTCAGCTGCCCATCAGGATTGTTTGGTGAAGTTACAAACTCGATTAGTTCTGTATCGGTGTCTGAATTGTTCTTCCAAAAGGATGTATCCCCTTGAAAATGGAAATCTACTGATTGAAAAAAGTCTGTTTGCATTTCATAAACCTGCAAGGTTTTAGTAGCAACATCAGAATCATCACCGGTATCAATGAAGCATCTAGAATGTCCATCAAGAAATTAATGAAAATCAAGAATCTGAGTCGTGCAAACCGGATAAAAAGGGATTGAAGCCACCACCCTGGCAGGCGACGAGGAGTTATCTGGAGATAAAGCATAAACCGCAGCACTAAGGAGTTGGGTTGAGCCGGCACCAAACACAACATATCTTCCTTCCGTGGCTGCATTTCCTACAATATCATGTAGCTTGCGGATGTGTCTCTCGAGCTCTTTAGAGATGGTAGACTGATCAGCATACGAGTAGCTCATCCGGTGCCACCCTGCTACTAGAAGTGCACTGCTGGCTGCATGCTGCATCCAGAAGGGCTCCAAGAATAAAGGATCCCCACTGCATTAATAGAGATGATAAATGATGGTATTGTTACTTCGATCAAGAAAAAAACTAAGTAATGCTAATGATTGTCAGTTATATATTTTGATTAAGTAGTACTCACGGTGGCATTATATTATTTCTCAGGAAGATTTCTGATGTGGATTAGCTGCTCACTATTTAATTTTATTAACTGTAAGTGCATAGAATTATCACCAAAACGTTTCATAACCAAGCAGCGATTATAAGAGGAAACTTTTTTAAGCCTTCAAATTTCGTTTCTCTGCTGCTATGGAGCCTGCAGAGAGAACTGACAGATTATGGTTCATTGAAAACATCTTCTTGATAAATTCTAGGTGAAACAGAGTTTCTTGGCCTGAAAAATAATAATTCTCCAGGGGATTTCAGCTCTCAAACATACCATCAATGTTTATATCTTCAAGAACCTCCTTTCCCAATATATCCCAAGATAAAACTAAAAAAAATGGCAGCTCAGCTTCACTAATATATTTACAACTTCATGTTTACAAATTTTCAGATATATAATTCTTTCTTTCATCATCTTGATGATCACCATACAAATTCCTCACATACATGGTGGGCATGATGGTTATTTCGTCTAAATGTATCCTGAGTGATAAATGTTTGTTGGGCAAAATTGATCAACCTGACAAACGAGTCCAGCTATTTTTCTTTTAATCACAATTTGTATTTGAAGAAGATAGATTCGATACACATGTTCTTGTTTCCTTTTCCTTTATTCTTAAAAACTATCGATCTTTGCTCTCTTAAACTTTTGAAGAATCAAGCAAACAACTGAAACAACAATTTCCTTACAGTTCATCATTATCTGGGTTTCTCTATAATCCTAAAAGGAAAATTAAAAAAAAAATAAAAACGAAACAATAAAGATAGGATGTGCGAAATCATGAAGTTAAAGTACTTAATCAGAAGTTTAAGCCCAAATCTGGTTTTATCACAAGTAAATGTATATATTTGAAATCTATTCAGCACCAACTCCCAAACTTGACCAAGAAAAGTCTTCATTTTGGGGTGTATGTAACTGTGTGGCTGAGAGAGGAGGAGTTAGGTACCCGTTAGCGTTTGCAGAACAATCAGGGAAGAACTGAGAACAGTCGGGGCCTCCATAGCAAGTATTGCACTCACAAACTGGTCCTTTATTTCCATCAAGAACCAAACCATCCAAGTAGGCTCTTCCATGTCCCGAGCATGGTATTGCTGCCACAGCCTCAGCTTCGGTCGCTGCCGTTTTGCTCCAACTCAGATTCCACTCACCACCCACTTTAAAAAGAAAGAAGATATTGAGAATTATCGAACAAACCAAACACAGCACATGTTTTAAGCTCCGGGTCTTGATCATATTTGATTATTCTTTTCAGACCCTAAATCATAATCGAGGAGAGTTCAGTCCTTTCTGGAGGGAAGGGAGAGAACAAACAAAATGGTCTATGCTTTTGGCCGGTGAAGATTTATGTATTAGTTGATGGGTCCCCACTCCGATGCAAGATTCCAGGTTAACATGCGAGATTCACAATAATGCATGGAATTAGCTGACTTTGAAAATAAAATAAAAAATAATTTTAATGTTTTACGGTGTTTGTACATAAAATAAAATTATATTATCCATCATTTTAGTTTTTTTATTTGAAAAACAATGAAAAATCTAGAAAGAAAAACTATAGGATATCTCTAAAATGTGTTTTTCAAACCCAATATAGATTTAAAAAATAAAAAATCTAGTTTTTTTAATTATCGTGCGTATCCGATTCAGTTTACATACACTTTAACTAATTCCACAGGCCTTGAAATTACCGATCATGTAGGCTTTCAACGGCTCTGAAGTTTGTGGAGTGTGAATTAGTAATTTTTAGAAAATAAATTTAAAATTTAACCAATTAAGATACATCTTAAAATTAAAAATCTTATTTTTCTTAACCTTATAAGTTGAGAAATATTATATTTGAACATGAGAGTTCAAATTTTCTTTCCTTTGATTCTAATTTTTCAAAGAATCACAATATTACTTTGTTTTTAACCAATTTCATCTTCTCATCATGGTATTGTTTTTCCACGTTCGTCATAATTATAAATTAAAATATTTGCGGATCTAAATCTTGATCTGGATTTACGGATCACATATTGAATATTCCTCCAAGCTCATTGACATCATGTTGTGTGTCATTGATCTGGACTTTCACTCGCTGAAATTTCCAATTTCTGCATTTGACGGCTACATGCCAACGCCATGGATATTCTAGGCCATTTTGTCACCCATCATCATAAAAAAAAAAAAGAAAAAAAAAAGAAATTAAAAGATATTTAAGTTTAAAACCACCATGAAACGAAAGCTTTCGTTTGGAAGCAAGCCGGCGAAAACGGATATTTATATCGTCTTCAACCTCCCGTTCCATCTAGTCTCACCTACACTATATTTTATTTTTCCATGATTTTCATGACTTTAAATTAAATAATCTTAATTTTATATTCTTAAATTTGAATTTATATATCGTATATTGAATATTTCTCCATGCGCATCACGCTGTGTGTGATGATTCCAATACGTGTCGTCATTGCTGGAATTTCCAATTTCTTCATTTGAGGGCTCCACGCCACCCTCAACAATGGAGACGCGCGCTCCTGTCGGACAAAAATGTCACAGGAAAAAAAATTAGATAAGTAAAAAAAAATGTTTAACATGTGAAAACATAATAATTATATAATTATTATAAAAAAATAGTATGAATACTGAGAAAATTATAAACTTGTACAAAAACATATAGGAAATAATAAGTATTGAAATTAGACTTAAATAAAACTAGTTTAAAGTATTTATTTGTTGAGTTGCTTCAAAAATATCCGATTTAAAATTTTATTTTTAAATATTAATTTTTTATTCTTAAAGTTTGATTGCTCCTTACTCTTACTCGATGCAAAAAGTCTCTCTTCAAAAGGTCTTTCAATATTCCAACAATCTCACATTATTTAAATTAAGTACTCCTCCATTCAATCCTTCATTTTCCAAGGGAGGTTATTTTGGTAAAAATACCCTTTAAAACAAGATTATATCTAATAAATACAAGCATTTTAAATGAAATTGAACTTAATTTAACACATGATTCTCCAGCAACCAGTTATTTCAGATCTGTGCTCGTTAATCATGTTAAATTGGTAAGAAATAATATTTTCTTGAACCTTTTTAAGATCTAAACATTCACATATGAAGAACAAGAAAAAGAAACACGTGTAAAAAAGCCCCTCGACCCAGAAGCTTTTATCAGTGGAGCTGACTGAATGGAGATGCAACAGTGGACGATGGAGACCTTTCAATGGTAATCTCTGG
>Ga0325414_1006453_pt1 | contig 12437 bp, 15 predicted proteins | sample PopdelMetagenome_8_FD_206183 | JGI IMG/M metagenome (GOLD analysis project Ga0325414, IMG submission 206183) | Populus deltoides microbial communities from Bellville, Georgia, United States - Leaf-PdKOR-R3 | ecosystem: Host-associated > Plants > Phyllosphere > Phylloplane/Leaf | place: USA... | reverse complement strand
AGTCTCCTAATTTTTAGGGACTGATGTCATTTTTAACGTGTCTCCTATTTTTAGGGACCGACGTTAACCATTTGAAAAAAACAAATTACCAATAAACCCAAAATATAATGGATTATATCCATTAATTTTTTTGGTAACTCAGACGAGTCTTCTAATTTTTAGGGACTGATGTCATTTTTAACGTGTCTTCTATTTTTAGGGACCGACGTTAATCATTAAAAAAAATTTACAAATAAACCCAAAACATAATCGCATTTGAATCAAATAAAAAAACACACAAGTAAGGGTAACCTTTCTTTTGAAAGGATGTTTTAAGGGTGGTGTCTACCTTTTCTTAATCATAACTAACCCTGTATCCAAATCTCTGGGACCAGTGTCTAATTTGGGATTTCTAGTTCCCTCAAATTACTAGATGGCGACTCCAATAAAATCTTTGTTTCCCCCAATCAAGAAAAAAACCCTTTTTGTTAAATAAACAAAAAAAAAAGCGGGAGCCGTCGCCCGACGTCGTGTATCGACACGTCTCTTAGATATGCGTTCAAGACACAGTTGCCAAGATGATCAAAAGATGATATCGGCAGAGAGAAGTAATCATGCACTCACAAGTAAGGGACGCTGTGAACAATTTGGGTGGTCCGTGCTTGATATAGACTTTCATGAAAGCTTCCTATTATGACACTTTGTGTAACACCCAAATTTTTAGTCTAAACCCAAGACGAAGTTAGTCCATACCCAACCTAAGTTAATCTAGGTATATAAAAAAAGTTACAAGAGAATTTTTTTTTCTCTCTCTTCTAATTATTGTGGCCGTCGTGACCCTCCCCTCATTAAACTAAAGATTTTAGTTTTTGATCTTGAGTTTTTGGTTTAAGAAAGGTGGAAGTAGCAAGTAATTCTCTTTCATGTTACTTTCGATAATGGTTTGTTTATGGAAGGATTGAAGAAGAGATTAGGGTTTATAAGAATTTAAAATTTATATTATTAAGATTGATTCATGATCATTAAAGGTTTAATGTTAACTGATTGATTTGGAGTATGTTGTTAAAAATAAGGATTTGTAAGTTGATTTGTTTAAATTGATATTTATAGGTTAAGAAATTCATTTCAACCTTGTTGAGAAATCTGGACAGAATGGTCTTGAGGTTGAAGATGACAAAATTTTATTTTGGTCCTTGATTTATGAAAAGTATAGTTTAGTCCCTAAACTTTGGAAAAATGATAATTTGACCCCTAAATGTATTTTGAGATTCTAGACAGTGTTATTATGAGGTTAAAGATGATGAATCTCAGTTTGATAATTGATTTGGAATATTTTTATTTTGGTCCCTCAATTTTGGGAATTTACATTTTAGTCCCTAAACTTTATGAAAATTATAGTTCGGTCCCTGATTCGTTCTAGACAGAATTGAGGATGGTTTATGGGTGAAATTTCAGTATGGTTATGTATTTACAGTTTGATCCTCCAATTTTGGTAAAATTACGTTTTGGTCCCTGTTTTGAAAAATTGTCATTTTAGTCTCTAAACTTAGGAGACTAATCCTGGTTTTATTTTATGCATTGGAATATGTTATTTGTTCTATTTTGAGTTTTTTTTAGTATATTTCATAAATTTATTGTTGATTCTCCTATCGATTTTCAATAGGATTTTCGGGTTTTTCATTTGATATTCTTTTTAGTTTTATATTTTTTAGGTGAGTGGGATAATCTTTAATGTGCATGTAATACAAATAAATATGTATAATTATATGATGAGTACGCCTAGTTAATTTCTTAAATATTTATATATGTTGCTTTATTTTCCGAGCACTCATTTATTCTTGAATTTGCACTCGTATTCTGTCAAATTAAATTCTATTCGATATAATGTACTTTTATTTGATGATTATATGAATATCTATTATGTCTTGATATAATACTTGTCAATAACTCAATGCTAACGGAAAATAGTTAGCCTATATGCACATAGTATTCTGTATGCCTAGCTGGTGAGAGAGGCATCAACATGTGGCGACTGATCCTCCCACAGTGGTCACCTTTGGGTGTCATCTGGTCATCTTCGGGTCTCATCTGATCTCTAACATGTATTCCACTACTTTATAATAATATGCTTAATATGTATATTTATATCAAGTTAAATCAACTCGCAAACTATTAATATCTAAAATGTATATTAAATGTTATTCCCTCACTGAGTTGGTTGAACTCACCTCTCATTCTTAATATTATTTTAGGTTCTTAGTTTTTGATAGCAGGTGGACTTTGTTGAGTGTTCCTGCTTCTTCAATTTTGGTCAGTATGCCTTGCTTGTTTTACAAGGCCTTTCTTTTAGTTTTGATTCAATATCTTAGACGCTCTATTATTACCTTCTTTTAATTAAGTTTGAATTTTGACAATATAATAAGTATTATAAATTATTGATGAGAAATTTTGAACTATCATTTGGTTTCACTAGTTTTGAATAATATAATATTTCTAAAGATTATTAAATGCTATGTATTTTTAAATAACTTATTCTTTTGATATGTTCGTTTTGAGGCTTAATATAAATAGGGTGTCCTTTCAATACCCCTCCTATGTTGCTGATCATAAACCTGAGATTTGGGTCGTGACACAATGCCACTTGGTTTTGTCGTGTAGGCCATACTAAATCTCGTCTTGTTAAAATAAGCATATTTTTAGCTAGTTACATGTATCTTTGGAGTGATATGCCGTTTATGCTACCTAAAGAGATGGGTGAAGCAAAGTGCAAGTCAATTAGCGAAGAAGCCACTTTTCAATTTCTTAAAAAAAAAGAGCCACTTCTCAAGTTGAAAGAGGACAAACCGAACAGTCAGTGCTATCTGATGGTCGCAACCTCGCCAATGATTTGGACTTCCTGGAGACAGTTGGTGGTTGGTCAGATGAAGTGAAACGGGAAATGATATCTCAAGTGTGGGTGGAGATGCTAACTTTTGCTGCGATTCATTGTGGTTGGAAAGAGTATGCAAAAGCACATAGTCAAGGAGGAGAGCTACTCTTTTTTGTTGCAATTCTTATGTCTCATCTTGGCATAAATGACCAGTGTATCTATAAGTAATTACTTAGTATACTTTGCATATGTTATTATTCGTTTTTTTTCATTTGTTTATTTGATAATAAAAACCAGTACTTTTTTTTTTATGGACACTGAGAATGGTCTACTCAGAGGATCTGCTGGAATCTTAGAATAGTCCAACACCTAGTCATTCAGTCATTTCTAATTTTATTGTATTGATGGGTTTTATTTTGTATTTTATTTCGGCGTTCCATTTCTAATTTTAATGTATTGATGGGTTCTATTTTGTATTTTATTTCAGAGTTCCATTGACTTAATTTTATTCTGAGCGGTCAATAAAACTTCGACTATTATAAAAACAAAAGTACGTTTTTTTTTATATAATAATCCAAGATTTTATTAAAAGCATGTTGGCCATTTAGAGGATGGCTACCATTAAAAGATATAGTATTGACATAAAGGAGAACGAACAAATAGAAAAAAAAAAAAAACTAGATAACAAAATAAAGGCCTACATCATGGTACCAAAAGCCATAAAAACATTCATAGCTTCATAATTTTTTAACCAAGTAGATAATTGATGGAGTGTCAAAAAAAAAAAAACATGAGTTCAGATCTAGTTTAACATCATTGAAACCAAATTATTTCTAGTTAACCAGATACTTTAAGTAATATCATAAGAGAATGGTTGTCATGGTTGTCATGTTTTTCTATAAACTTGCCTTTAACCCTCATTGGTAATTAAACCAGGAGCTCATCAAGTGTACGTGGAACACACTAAAAGACCCCCTGTCATAGGGTTAAAATCCGTCATGGTGTAGGCTAACGAAAAGCATTGCTGGATAGTAGCTATGGGGTGGCAACTCGCGTTACAGTAGCGAAAATCGGCAGAGTGTGTTTGCGGCAGCACGCAACAGCTAGCACAACAGTATACTGACAAGAGTTGAGACTTGGGGCGAGGATTGTCCAAGGCTTGACGAAACAGTGTTGGGATGACACAATGGGACAGTGGGGAGTTCGACAGCACTGATGAGATTGGTAGCATTGACAAAATTGGTAGCAGGGGCTGACGATAAGTCTGGATAATAGGCAGTCCTAGACTTGGCGTAAACACTATTGGCAGGAATGGCAGCATGCATTGACAGTGGCATTGTGCATGAGAGTTGGTAGATTCGGCAGTAGTGTACATCAACGATTCGGCAGGGCATGGTTGATGTTCGGCAACGAATCTAAACTTGGATAACGGACGGTCCAAGGCATGCGAGGCAGTTACATTGACAACATGTGTGCTGGTAGTGGGTAGTTGGCTTGTGGGAGAACAAGCCAATGCAGTTGCAGCAGTTTTGGGAGCAGTTATCAGCAGTTTTTTATGTGGGGAAGAAGTGGCCAAAACATGGGATAGTAGGTGCTCCACCTGTGCAGGAAGTTAGGGGCAGTTTCTACTTGTAACTTCCATTGTCTTATAAATAGATAGGCTGTAAATTGTGTAGCATGCAGAATGAAAATGGGCATAGCACACAAGATGGACTTTGTGTAATCCTTTAGTTGAGTTAATGAAAAGGTTGGGACTTGTTCTTGTAATCTGCTGTGTTGTTCATTCTGTTCATATTAATTAGTGTTATTCCGCTTGATTGTGACATTGAAAAAGTGTGGGGATCTCTTGGGTTTGTGGGACAAACTAGTCGTAGGCAAAACACAAGTGAATCGGTGAGGGAAAGGCTGAGTCTAGCGGGACTAGACTGCCGCGCGAGGTCTGTTTTTGGGATAAAAAATTGACCTCATGACACCCCCCCACCATGAAGGAAATTTGGTCCATATTTTCGATGTAAATTGACATGTAGCAACATATGATCCAATGTCTCTAAAATAATAGTTGTATAAAATGGACAAAAGGATTTTTCCAAGGATAAAGATGGTGACCACATAACAAACACCTTGTACACAATTTATGTTAAATGGCTAACCATATAAATGTTTGAATCTTTGGAGGAGATGTAAAGTTTCAAACCTGTGTTTGAAAAGAGCATGATTCAGTACACTCTATTATATCAATTGAAGTGTTGCAAGATTTCATAGTAAACTGCCTATCCCTGCAAGGAGTCTATACCTTCAAATCTGATTTAGTATGATCTAGCCGCACCTGCTGAAGAGCCTGATATAAAGACATTGCCTGCTCAATTTCAAAAACTCTTGAGTGTCCTTTTTTAGTTTTCCACACCTAGTTGACATTTACCCATGATCCCATTTACGAGATTATTGTTGTTGGCGCACTTGAAATCCTGTATTATCTTGGAAACATGAATTTTAGTGGAGTCTCACCCGACCATCTATCACTCCAAAAAGAAATAGTCAGTCCATTTCCCACCGCATAACTAGAGCAACCTCGTGGAGTTTCAGAAGTAACTGCACCAGGTTGTATGAGAGAAGCGATTCATTACCAAACACATGATAATCATTTTCTAAAAATAAGAAGACCATTTTCAAAGATAAGTCTATATTTTTTTGCATATAACCTCCTGCCATCTAGCTTTAGGTGATAAGTTTAGCCTCCACGACCACTTGAATAGCATAGCTTTGTTCTTTCCCAAAAGTGCCAAACCATCAAAGAATTCTCTTCACCGTTAATAGGGATTGGATAGTGGCCGGTATAAACACTAGGGTATCGTCAGCATACAGCAAGTGAGTTAAATACTCTCCTCTCCGTATCTCAATTTTAGACATCTGAATAAACAAGCCACTGATGCATGGTGAAACAAGACTGCTAATCCTTCTACAAAATGTTAAACAAAAATGGAGATAATGAATCGCCTTGATGAATTCCGCGAGTGACTTGTGTTAGTTGATTGTTTTTAGGACTGCAACGTGTCTAAGTATCAAAAAGTATCAGAAATTATTTTATGCTTCCATTCTGTTTTTAGTTTGTCCTAGTCTTTAAGAAGTGGTTAGTTTATTGAAACATGTTGCTGTTCATAGCTTAATTCTTGGTCTCAGTTATTTTTCAGTTGCTATATAATGTAAGCTTGTTGCATAATAAAATTGAATTCCCAGTTTGCATTCCCTTACCTACTATTTCTATATTTCTTCTTTCTCCATATCCATAAACTTCTACCTCTGTTATACTCCTTTCTTTTTTTAAAACTTACAAATTGGTATGAGAGCTTTTTTTTCTTAAGGGATCTGTGTGTGAGCTTGATGTATCATGGAAGCTGAAACAAGTTTCTCCTCAATTGCTCCACCAGTGTTCAATGAAGACAACTACCAGATTTGGGTAGTACGCATGGAGACATATTTGGAAGCTTTAGATCTTTGAGAAACAATGGAAGAAGACTATGATGTTCCTGTACTTCCAAACAATCCCACCATGACACAGATCAAAACTCATAAGGAGATGAAGACGAAGAAGTCGAAGGCCAAAGCATGCTTGTTTGCTACGGTGTCATCAACAATCTTCACAAGAATAATATCCCGTAAGACAGCCAAGTCTATATGGGATTACCTAAAGGAAGAATATACAGGAGATTAAAGGATAAGAGGAATGCAAGTTTTAAATTTGATAAGGGATTTCGAGTTGAAAAAGATGAAGGAATTTGAAATAATTAAAGAGTATTTAGATAGACTTCTTGGAATTGCAAATAAAATCAGGCTACTCGGGTTTGAACTCAGTAATTCAAGGATTGTAGAAAAAATCCTTGTCACAGTACCTAAAAGGTATGAAGCGACAATTACCACCTTGGAAAATACCAAGGATCTGTAAAAAATTTCCTTGGCAGAATTATTTAATTCCCTACAACACAAGAGCAGAGACGACATATGAGGCTAGAGGTAAACACTAAAGGAGCCTTATTTGCAAAACATCACAAAGCTTACAAAAACAAAAGGAAAGAGAAGAAAGGCCAAGAGGGAAATTCTTTTGCTCCTGTTTTGAATAACAGCTGTCGCACGTCACCCGCGCGGCGATTCGATGATTTTTTCATTAAGTTTGCTTGATTTGGGGTCTTGGGAGTCGCCACCTAGTATTTCATTGAGGGTTACTAGGAAACCTGGATTTACTGGTCGTGGTCAGAGATTCAAGGGTGAGGGACTGGTTGTAACTAGGAAAGGTATTAGCACCCCTAGCGCACCCTACCTGAGGTAAGCTGCTTCGTAGTTTGATGTGATTTAAAAATTTGAGATATTAATCAAATTCTAAGGCTTTGATAAATCAGTTATTAAATCCCAGAAATATATATAAAAACTTGTTCTTATATTTAATAGAAAATACAACATGATTTTATTTGTCCTTTAAGATATTTAACCATATTCAAATTAAACATCTAATTACTTTTCCTTTCTTATTGTATTTTCTAATCCAAAAATATACAAAAGAAAAAAATTACACACACACACACATCCCTTTTTTATTATTATTTTTCTTACACACCTTTTTTACATGTAAAACAAATAACAAAAATTCAAAACAAATCAAATACAATAATATCTAAGTATACACAGCATCTGGAAATTACAGAAAAAACCCCCCAAAATACAGAATTGCAGGAATGCCTTCTGGGCACAGCTAGACTAATGGCAGCGCGTGGACCTCACGCACCACCGCCACTAGTGGCGCGTGGATCCACGTGCCGCCGCCGGCGAAGACAGCAAACTGGTGGATCGGGATCGTCTCCTTCTTCTCTTCCCACCCGTACTAGCGGTGCATCTCCCGGTCACCTGTAAAGCAACCCAATCAACACAAATAGTTTCCGATTCTCCTTTTTTCAGATCTGCTTCGGTCTACCCTCTTCCTCCCGGTTCGTTTCCCTCTGCTGGTGGCAGATCCGGCCGTCGACTCACGGTCTAGATCTGCTACATGGGGTTGAACCGATGAAGAAGAGTGGGGGATCGCCGGGTCTTCACGAACGGGCGGCTGGTACAGGAGAATGGGTTGACGAGGCCGAGTGAGGAGAAAGCTGGGTCTCCTGGCTTGTGGGTTGTTGGCGGTTTGAGACGGGGACACCGCTGCTGGGAGGAGATGAAGTCGGTGAAGATGGGGGAAACTGGAGAGGGGAGATCCTGCGATTTCGTGGCTGTTGTGGCCAGGGGAGCTGGCGGTTGGAGGAAGGAATGGTGGGGGTGGGGGATCGGCTATGGCTTTCTTTTTTCAAGGCTGAGGGCCGCCGGCTGGCTTTTGTTGGCTGGGAGTTGGGTTTCCCTGGAGGGGCGGCTGCCGTGTGTGAGAGGGTAAGGTTTTTGGCAGGGGAAAATGACCGGCTATGGGAGATGACAGTGGGGAGGTTTTTAGCAATATCAACGTCAACTCAACAAGGAAAATCAATGATCATAAAATTTACGCGTTAAAAATTGAACGCGTTCCAAATTCCTTTGAAAATTTTAATTCTTTTGAGATGATGTTGAAAATGCTAAAAACGATACAAATATATCAAAAATGCATTTTTTGGGGTTTTCATTGTTTTTTTGCTATTTTTTGGTTTTTTCTGTAAATTTATCAAAATATGGGTCAAAAATTGGGTAGCAACAACAACAAAAGCAAAAAAGGAAGCTTCAAGGGTAAATACCCTCATTGCCATCACTGTAAAAAGAAAGGTCACCCTCCATTCAAATGTTAGAGGAGCCTGATGCAAAATGTTCAAAATGAAATCAAATGGGACATGAAGCGGTAATTTGCAAGGGAAAAGTTTAGCAGCAGGAAGTTGACGCCCATGTTGCAGAATAAGAGGATGAAGATCAGCTTTTTATAGCATCCTACTTTGCAAGTAGTAGTTTGACTGAAAGTTGGTTAATTGATAGTGGTTATACCAACCACATGACCAATGACAAGAAACTGTTCAGAGATTTGAGGCCAATTGACACTACTAAAGTCAAAATTGGCAATGGTGATTACATCTCTATCAAAGGAAGAGGGACAATCACTATAACCAGCACTGCAGGCACAAAAACAATTTTTGATGTTCTCTACAAACTAGAAATTAATCAAAATTTATTGAGCGTAGGCCAATTGATTGAAAAAGGCTTTAAAGTGATCTTTGAAGATAGTTTCTGTCACATACTGGATGTCAACAGTGAGGAAATTCTCAAAGTGAGAATAAAGGAAAAAGTTTTTCTTTTGATCCTATCAAAGAAGAACTTGTTGCATTCTCCATGAAAGCTTGCAACATTGAGATATGGCACAAGTGACTTGGTCATTATCACTTAGAAAGGATGCAACTTATGTAGGAAAGGGAACTCATAGTTGGCTTACCAACCTTTGAAGATCACTTACCGATTTGGCATGCTTGTCAATATGGTAAACAAAATAAGAGACCATTCCCAAAGTCATCCTGGAGAGCCACTTACAAGTTGCAGCTAATCCACACAGATGTATTGGGTTCTCAAAGAATTGAATCATTAGCAGCTAGTCGATATTACATTGCTTTTATTGATGATTTTTCTAAAATGTGCTGGATTTTTTTTCTTGAAATTCAAGTCAGAAATAGCTGGAGTTTTCTGGAAGTTCAAGAAAATGGTAGAAAATCAAAGTGGTTGCAAAATTCAAGATGTAAGGTCAGATAATGGAAAAGGAGTAGACTTCAGTAGAATTTAATATGTTTTGTGAAGAAGCTGGCATTGAACACCAACTTACTGCTCCTTACACTCCTTAGCAAAACGGAGTAAGTGAAAGGAGAAACAGATACATAATAGAGATGGCCAGATGCATGCTACATGACAAGGAGTTGCCCAAAATTTTTTGGGTAGAAGCAGCCAGTACTGCTGTTTTCTTGCAGAACAGATTACCCACCAAAGTATTGAAGGATAAAACTCTATTTGAGGCATGATATGACTATAAACCTTCACTTAATTTTCTTAGAGTGTTTGGTTGCTTGTGTTTCTCTCACATTCCACAGGCCAAGCGGGATAAACTTGACAAAAAGTCAGAACCAGACATCTTTGTTGGGTATAGCTCTTCCTCAAAGGCATATAAGGTTTATCAACCTCAAACAGGGAAGATTATTGTCAGTAGAGATGTGTTCTTCAATGAAGAAGAGAAATGGAATTGGGAACAAACAAAAAAGGCATCCACGAGCAAGCAAAAATCAATTCTTTCCTCCCAAACAAGAGAAGAGTAAGCATCAGAACAGTGGCAAGAAGAATTGGAAGATGATCTACCAACTCGTGGAACAAGACCGCTCCATGATATTTATCAGAGATGCAATGTGGCCATTTGTGAACCTGCTGGTTATGAAGAGGCTATTAAAGATAAAAAAAAAAATGGTAGAATGCAATGGAGGAGGAGCTGTCAATGATAAAAAAGAATAAGACTTGGGAGCTAGTTGACAAGCCAAATGATAGAAAAATTATTGGAGTAAAATAGGTGTTTAGAACCAAGCTCAATATAGATGGATCCATCAACAAACACAAAGCCAAGCTTGTTGTCAAGGGATATGCTCAAGTCTTTGGAGTTGATTACTCGGATGCATTTGCCCCTGTTGCTAGATTGGATACTATTCAGCTTGTGCTAGCTATAACAGCTCAAAATGGGTGGAAGGTGTTTCAACTAGATGTAAAATCTGCTTTTTTGAATGGTATTTTACAGGAGGAAATCTATGTTGAACAACCCAAGGGATTCTTGGAACAAGGTGAAAAAGAGAAGGTCTACTTACTCAAGAAGGCTCTATATGGCTTGAAACAAGCACCTAGAACATGGTATAGCAAGATAGATGAGCATCTATCAAGCCTAGGATTTCAGAAAAGCTTGTCAGAGGCTAATCTTTATGTGAAATGTAAAGGAGACGATCTGCTTATAGTCTCTCTTTACATTGATGATCTTTTAATCACAAGTGGCAATGCCAAGCTTATTGAAGAGTTCAAAAGGGAAATGATGAAATTTTTTGAAATGACATACCTTGGACTTATGGCATACTTTCTGGGAATGGAGATCAAATAGTTAGAAAATGAAGTTTTCATCTGTCAAAAGAAATATGCCAAGGAAATTCTCAAGAAGTTTTATATGGAGGACTATAAGGCAGTGGCTACTCTAACGAATCCAAAGGAGAGCTTAAGTAAGGAGGACGACATAGACAAAGTTGAAGAAGGCTATTTCAGAAGCATGATTGGTTGCCTAATGTACCTAACAGCAACCAGACCAGATATTCTTTTTGCTGTAAGCATTCTCTCTCGTTACATGCATTATGCTAGTGTAATGCATCTTAAAGATGCAAAAAGAGTCATTAGATACATCAAAGGAACTATTGACTTTGGTGTAAAATTCAAGAAGTGTCAAACTTCAAGTTGCTGGGATTTTCTGATGGTGATTAGGGTGGATCAGTGGATGACATGAAGAGTACATCTGGGTACTGTTTTAGCCTAAGATCAGGAGTTTTCTCATGGAGTTCCAAGAAACAAGAAACTGTAGCACAATCTACTGCAGAGGCTGAATTTATTACTGCTACATCAGTAGTGAATCAAGCATTATGGTTGAGGAAGTTATTTTGTGATTTACATTTGAAGCAACAAAATGATATGGAGGTGTTTGTGGACAATCAGGCAACAATTACAATCTTCCACAATCCAGTTTTTCATGGAAAGACCAAGCATTTCAAGATCAAAATTTTCTTTTCAAGAGAAGTGCAAAAGGAAGGAGAAGTGAGCCACATTTATTGTAGATCTGAAGATCAGCTTGCAGACATTTTTATAAAACCTTTGCCAGCAAACAAGTTTGATCTTCTTAGGCACAGACTCGGAGTTTGCAGCTCTTAAAACATGGAGGAGTGTTAGTTGATTGTTTTTAGGACTGCAACGTGTCTAAGTATCAGAAATTGTTTTATGCTTCCATTTTGTTTTTAGTTTTTCCTGGTCTTTAGGAAGTGGTTAGTTTGTTGAAACATGTTGCTGTTCATGGCTTAATTCTCGGTCTTAGTTATTTTTTAGTTTCTATATAATGTTAGCTTGTTGCATAATAAAATTGAATTCCCAGTTTGCATTCCCTTACTTACTATTTCTATCTTTCTTCTTTCTTCATATCGATAAACTTCTACCTCTGTTTTACTCCTTTCTTTCTTAAAAACTTATAACTTGGAACTCTCTGTTGGGAATTCCGGCTCTCCTATGCGCGGACTGGTGATGTTCTGATAGTTGCCCATTGGAGGCTAAGCACACCAAGACACAATATTTAATGTGGTTCACAAATTGCCTACATCTACGAGAGAGTTCCATATTATTAGAGATAGAGAAAGGATACAATACAAATACATGGAGGAGAAGGATCACTTCATTCAAACTCAACTCCCAGCTCTTATTGCTGCATGATCTGTTCAACCACTATGAAACAAAAGAAAAGAAAAAAAACGATAACACAGAATCAATTTGCAAGAACAAAGGATTTTATTTGATACTTGCTATGTGAATACTTCACTGATTACCTCCCCTTTTA